>Ga0098058_1000204_pt1 | contig 20395 bp, 16 predicted proteins | sample 19_taG_FD_75061 | JGI IMG/M metagenome (GOLD analysis project Ga0098058, IMG submission 75061) | Marine viral communities from the Subarctic Pacific Ocean - 19_ETSP_OMZ_AT15317 metaG | ecosystem: Environmental > Aquatic > Marine > Oceanic | place: Pacific Ocean | collected 2015-01-19 | reverse complement strand
TCCGTTAAGATCTATCTTGTACGGGCAGATGTAGGTTTCATCGGCAGCAATAGTAAAGTTTGCAGTAAGTTTAACATTGAAACCACCTGCATCAATTATTGATTCCCATTTACTCGCAGAAAGATCAGTTGCAAAGGTTCCTGCATCATGTCCTACAAGACATATATAAACAGCACCTGTTTCAGCATCTTTAACTAAATCTCTTTCAACATATGTTGTTCCTGTAACCCAATTCCCTTGCCAAGATCCTATTTCCTGAGTGGCAATGATGTCACCATTAGAATCAAAAGATACTACATTGTTTAATCTATCTGCTTTATTTTGACTTATAGTAGAGGCTTCACTAGGTGTTGTATTAAAACCTGTGGTTCCTTCTAAAGCAGATGAAAGCTTTAATGAATGACCAGCATTGTCATCCAACTGCTGAGAAATTTGAGTTAACTTATCAAAACTGTTCTCAATAGTTTCTGCATCAATGGTTGAGTTATTCGTATAATCAGAAACCTGAGTTAAAGGAACACTTCTGGTAATGACAATTGTATCAACTGATGTTGGATAAGTTACTGTAGAATCTACAGTGAATCCTGCTTCAATATAGGTTATTGTTGCATTAGAAGAAGTTCCTGCATTCTGAACAGTATAATGAGTATCTTTTTTAAGATATCCTGATGCTCCTGCAGTAAAACCTCCACCAGTAATAGGAGTACCTGGACCTGAAGCTCCTTTTTCCCAATAGACTTCAATATGGGTTGCATCAAGTACAATAAAGCTTATTGTATGTGGCCCTTGAGTGGCGTTTCCTGAAAAAGAAGATCTTGTAGTTGTTGCAGATACTGTCATTAATAACCTCCTACTACAGCACTAGGACGGAATGCTTCTATATAATCTTGATTCTCAAAATGTCGAAGCATGTTTTCCGTTCTTCCTAGATAACCTGGATTAAGATATTCTTGGATGTGGTAAATAAGCCCATAATTCACTACTGGTTCAAGATAGAAGAGATTTGCATAAGGAATGTTGTTTTTAACTGCACTCCATGCTTTTGCTGCATCTTTTTCTCCATTGACAATCCCTGAGAATATTCTTCCTGCATCTCTAAAATCAGATGCTACAGGTCCAACAATAAAGTCAGACCAGTTGAACCCGTATTGTGAATAACTGTTGTAGACAAAATCTCCAACAATTCCTGGTACACCAGATTGAATTAAGGAAGCTGCTGCAGTAGAAGAATCGAAAGGATCTCTTGGTTCTTTCCCCTTGAAAAGATCCTTTGCGGTGAGCGATGCATAACCAAGCATAATTGCTGGTGCTAAATGCATTGCTGAATTACCCATGCCATTCTGCATCATCCTTGGATATTGCTGAACAGCCATTGTTAGCGAGAAACCTCTAAATAACCAAAAGAGTTCTGCTAACGATCCAGGTACGGTTCCTCTTTGGAACCCAAAAGACATGATAGCTTTTTCGTTCTTCCCTGGTTGAGGAACTGCTATCTTTGATTCATTGACAAAAAAAATCTCTAATTTATTAGCTAATTCTTTAGCTTGTTTTGATTTAGAGAATTTTCTTATATGGTCAGGTGTAACGTATCTTTCATTTGCATATATGTCAATAGATCTATTCTTAATATCTATATCTTCAGCTATGTCATATGCACCAATCTTGTGTACTAAGTTCCAATCACTTTCTGTTATACCATATTGCTGAAGTATCCTTTGATACTGTGAAGTTAATCCATCCCACTTAAAACGTGCTTGATCTCCCATAAATGCAGATGACATTCGTGCAAATCCTTCTCTATTTGCATTAGTCCAGTAATTGAGTCCGTTATACATGAACATTTTGTCTGCCATACGAGACAAAGTTCCTGTTACAGGATCTGAATTAATGTATCTGGAAGATGAAGAATTAAGGATTCCATCGATACCAATACCAAGAAACTTAAACATGTCTTGTTCTTCCATGCCTAAGTTTCTATTAAAAGATCTTTTCAGATTCTTGAACGTATCATGGTAGGAAGATAAAAAAGACTTACCATAATAGTTCATGGTCATGGCTTGTATTAAAGGATCACCGAATGAAGAAAGGAATGCCTTTCCCATATCAGTAATCAAATGCCAACTGACTACTCCTGAAGTGATTTTAGTAAGGGTTACACTTCCAGGTATTAAAGATTTTCCTGAAAGAAGATCAAATCGTTTATCTAATCCTTCTCCTTCAATAAGTTGTTTAACTTGAGGAACTTCTGAAAGTGCTTGTTTTAATTCTTTATACGTAGCTTCTGGATCTGGTCCTAATCGTTGAATAAGAACAGTTCTGTCGCTTTGGAGTTCCAATCCTTCAATCATTGCAAGAACAGGATCTTGATGCCCAAAGCGTTTATTGTAAGTTAACCAAGCATTTGCATCTTCAAAATGAAGATAACGTGATGCAGATAATGCATCTGCCATTGTTTCAGTAGCATCTACTTCTTCTTCAAGTTCTTTAGTTATCTTCTTGAAGACTCTTCTTAATATTTCTCTATTAGGTTCAAACCCTCCAAAAGTCTTATCTTTATCTAAAAGACTCATTGTGAAATCAATCCATTCATCTTCACCCATTAACTTCATTTGAGGAATATCATGGAATTGAGTTGTTACATGTGTTGAATCATAAAGGATTGCTGCTCCTGCAGCATTTGCTTCTTGAACAACTCTTAGATTCTCTTTTTCTATAATCTTAGCCAGTTCATGAGCTTCTTTATTTCCAGTTACGCTTTTCTTTTGAAGAGGAAATCGTTCTTTGACTAAATCTTCCTGAAAACGCTTATTACGTAACAAACGATGCATTTGAGTTCTTGTAAGACCTGTATTGTTTAAGAATTCTGTTTGAATCCTTCCATGCATCAACTGAGTTCTTGTATCTTGTGCTGCTCCTATACTATTTAAGAATCCTTCTCCTTCTTTGGTTGATCCTGTAAGTAATGCTCTAAAACGAGTAAAGATAGTATCAATGTCAGGACTTACACCATTTACAGGCATCATTATGAAATTATATGCTTTCTCAAAAGCATGCATTCCTAGTTCTGCTCTTGCTTCACCTTGTTGTAATTCAAAATCCTTAGTTGCAGCATAGCGTTCTGCACGATCTAGAATCTTTTCTGGAGATTTGCCTTTCTTCAAATCATCCAACATCTTCTGTGCAGATTTTTCATCCATGCCGAAATCATTCATCAGCATAGATTGACAAGTATTGATCTTAGCCATTAGTGATCACACATTGGGCTGCAGATTTTACAGCATTCTTCATTGTTGTTAGCTTCTCATTGACTTGATTAGCCTTAAGCTCAATGTTTTTGAGTCTTGATACAATTTTTGAAGGAAGTTGCGTAAAGCGGTTAATACTTTCCTTAACTGCATCTTTAAGTGTTGTGGACTCTGCTTCAGCATCAAAGTTATATTCATATTGTTTATTTCCATCGACATGATCCCATTTGACTTCTTGATCTAGTGGACTTTTAACAACAACTACTTCAACTCCTCCTTCTCCATCTAAGGTTTTAACTTCTATATCTAGATGAGATAATCCTGTTTCCATCAATATGTCTTCATTATCTCTCAGGATTAATTCATCTAAGGCAATTCCGTCATATCCTTCTGCTTCTGCTTTATCTAGAATCTGTTTTATAGAATCAGTAGCAGATATTGCATCTTCTCCTGTAATGCCTAAATCAATGACATGTAGAAGAACTTCATCATTTGCTTTGACTGCAGACTGAACTGTTGCTCTTGTTGTTGTATTTATGCTCTCAGGAACCTCAAAAGCTTCGTAATTCAATCCTTTTGTAGGATGAGGCTTCAGGTTAAGGGTCTTACCTTCTTCAAGCTGATCTAGTGCTTGTTGAACACGATTCATATGAGTCTTGTGAGATACATTTCTCATCTTTCTGGCAACTGCTTTCCCAAAGACCATTGTTCCACCAATACCTCCTGCAACTGCCATATCCATTAAGACCATCTTTAAATCATGCTGTTCCTGAAACTTGGAGCGTTTATCTTTAATTGCAAGATTCGCAAGACCAGCACCAATGATAGGATCTGCAAATGTAACTAATGAATCTCCTAAAACACCTCTAGTTGTTGCTGTTTTTGCAGCTTGCCTTGCCTTATTGACTTTAGAAAATAGTCCTTTAACTCTAGAAACTTGTTTTGCTATACCAAAATAAGGAATAAAATTTAAAGGATCTGCAAAACCACCTACGATCAAACCACCAAACATTCCAACTGCACCAGTAGTTGAAAATCCAGATACGTTTCTGGTTAATTGTCCGTAGTAGTTATTACGATCATGGTTTTCTGCTAATATTTGGGCTTGTTCTTCAGTCATTCCTTCAAACCAACTTATTCCTGGTCTGTAAAACACACTTTCTTTATAAATGTCTTCTGGAATGATGTTACCTTGACTAGCAGAATCATAAGCAACTTCATCTAATGCTTCCTGCCACCACATGGTTCTAAAACCAAACTTTATTGATTCTTTAAATAAAGTTGGTATAGAAGGCTTATAACTGCTTATGTTGCTTTCAAATACTCGTTCCTGGTTGTAATCAGGTATAGGCTGGATATTCATTTATTTTTATTTCTATGATATCTAGCACGTTCTGCTTCAAAATTGTTATAAGCCTCCAGAAATTGTTCTTTTATTGCGGTTCCCATTTCTCCTGCAATTAATCCTATTTCATCCCAATGATCTCTTATTACAGAAACTTCTTTCATTTTCATTGTAAAAATAACATTCATTATTTCTTCTTGAGATGACTTTGGTGTAATATTATTCATTACTTCTATAATCAGATCCCTGTCATTCATTCCAATTTCTGTTTCACTGTAAAATATATTCCGTAGCCAGTTTACAGATTGGTTGAATTCTAAAGCAGGATTCATCTCTCTAAGTTTATAAAGACCTCTTGCTACAGGATCTACTGATCGTAAAAGCCATGCACCATGTAAAAGGCTACCTGGACTTATAGTTCCTTGATCTGTATATCTTATTTCAGCAAGACTTCTTTGAAGTACAGGTTTGTGTGTTGATTTTGGTCCTAATGCTTTTTCAAAGTTTGAAACTTCATTTAAAAGACCTTCGTAGTTTAAGTTGCTTCCGAACCAACTACTTAATTCTTCAAGCATTGAAAGTCTATGTCTGTAAACAACATATTTCCCAAATACATCAAATGGGATAACACCATGTTGCTTACTTTCTACACCTTGAATGTTAGTTTCAGTTGTGAAGATTGCAATACCCCGATTTTGTGCATCAGTATTAAAATATACCATTGTATTTGCACCTTCATCACCAATCATTGTCCCTAGAATTTTAGAATTAATATAAGGACTTAAATCGGAATGCCTCAAATACCTTAATGCATCAAAGATAATATCATTATCATATTGTCCAAAAGGAGATAAATCTTTTTTAGGTATTATGATTTTTACATATTCGTTGCCAGGAGGTGATCCGTAATAATATTGAGATCTTATGATTGCATCAGTTACATCTGATCCTTGAAATGTAAATGCTTTGTAAGTAGGATCATCTAATCTGCCTTTTCTATGATTCTCATAAAGCTTCATTCCTATTTTAAAAAATTCTTCTCGTACTCCTCCTTTATGATTTTCATCATCATATAAAGTACTGACATACATCCATTCTGATTGTATTGCTTTATATACTGATTTTTTTTCTTCTGAGTTATCACCAAAGACATTTTTAGCAACAGTAGCCTCAGTTGCTTTCCAAGTATCTCCCATTGTTTTAAGAAGTTCTGGATCGAAACCTGGAGTGCTTGCAGTTATATTTACATTATAAGGTTCTTGCAATCCTGTTTCATTATCTCGTGTATATCGGATTACAGGAACAGATGCGTTGTCATTTTGAGGATATTGCCATAAAACATCACCTGATCTGTATGTACCATCTTTCATTAGATTCTGAGTAAGTGTTGTTCTTTCAGCATTATCTCCATTAGTCATTCTCATTAAAAAATCATTTCTTTCATATGGATTTTTTGCTGCAATACCTTTTCGTTGATTTCTCGTAAAAGGACTATCAGCACCTACTATTTCAGTCATTTAGTCCCTTTTTTTTCTTTTGAGCTTTCATTATTTCGTTAATTATGAATGCATCTTCTGGATTATTCATATCTAGATTATTAAGCTCTGCAATTTTTTCTGCTCTGTTAGGACCATCTGTTGTTGCATTACCAATTTGTTTTATATGCCCCATTATTTTTGCTCTTAATCCTTTTTCATAATTAATGGCAGCATCACGAATACCTTCACTGTAAACAGAAAATCCTTTGTTATGCACAAACTCATAAATCGCATCTACTTTCTTTTTTAATTTTGTTGTATCCAGAGTTTCGTTTTTTGCCATACCCAATAAAGCATCTCCATCTTCTAAAACTCCTTGCATCATTTTTAATTGAACTACAACGGCTTTATATTCAGGAGTATTGATATCTGCATATTTAGGAAGTTCCCAAGGTGGAACTGGTGTGGGTTTTGTGGTCCTTATAAATCCATCATTAGTTTTATCTTGCCAAGCTTCATTATAGTATTTGAAATACTCATCAACCTCTCCAAAAAATTCACGTCGTTCTTCACCTTTAAAGTCAATCTTGCCTAATTTATCGTTTTCTTCTTTTTGAATTGCATCAGTTGATCTTTTGAGAAGCCTTCTAAAATCTTCATCTGTAAGTCTAGGATGTAATCCTTTTGGTCCTGCAAAATGAGAAGCCCATTCAGGATCTATAGCCCCATTTTTTAATCTTGGTTTATAATTTACTTTAACTTTCCCATCTTCAACTTTAATTTCTAGACTATTTTCACCTAAAAAACTTTGTATATATTTTCTTGGATCATAATCTACTGCAGCATTTTGTAAGGCTATCTGCTTTGTCCTTTTCATTCCATTGATTCGATTACCAGCATCACGATCTAAATTCAGCCAAAATAAAGGATTGGAATTCTTAAATACTCCTTTACCAGCTATTCCATCTTCTAACAATAAATCATATTTAGAATGATCTGCTGCAGTTGAATCTGGTCCTGAAAGTTTTGTAACAGTTTGTTTAATGGAATCTGCAAGCCATTTGTCTTGAGCCTTTGTTATTTCTAAAGGACTTAGAGTCCCTTCTAATTGCCTACCAATTGCAGAATACCGTGATTGAATGGCCTGTGTTTTACCTTGTATTGTTTTTTGTTCATCAACCAATCTGAAGAAATTCTCATTATCTTTATTAACAGAATTCAGTAAATTATTTTTAGTATGTTTGATTGCAGCTTTTTTTGCATTACCAAAAGCAATTGCCATATGTTCTTCAACTTCTCTTTCCAATGCTTTTGCAAACCTTTCATCTCCTTCTGCTTCGTAATCAGAAATCACTTGTTCTTTAAGCCAAGAAGTAGTCGCATCCTGATTTTTATTCATATCTGAATATTTGTAGTATCCAGATAAACTTGGATCTAATCGATAATACCCTGATGTGCCTTCTTCTCTTCTTTGATAATTTAAATCTGTACTTTTATTTAGATCTACACCTAATTCAATGTCTTTTCTGACTTTAATTATCTTTAAACGAGCATCAGCTAAATCTGATTGTTGTTCTGCTTCTTTTGCTTGTTGATTTGCTTTTGCAACCATGACAGCAGCTTGAGCCATATCTTTTAAGGCTTGTTGCTGTTCATTGATCATTTGAAGTCTGATATTTGCTTCTTGATCTGCTTCTCTGGATTGATCAGGAACAAAAGATGGTCCTCCAGCAGAAAGATTGATTGGTTTTTGTTGTTGAAAGTTAAGTCTCATTATTACCTATGAGGATTATGTCCAGTTTTTTTCCCAAAAGTAGGCCATTTAGGATCAACTCCTGCACTATATAAACCTGCTCCAGTAGAAGCACCTGAAGATCCACCTGACATTGCTGCATAGAGCATACTTTCATGTCGACCACGTTCTAATTGGAATGCACCATTTTCATATGCAGTTGCTTGATCCATATAAGAATTGAACTGTAAATCTCCTTGATCAAAGAAGTCCTGTATTCTTGAATCCACTTGTGTTCTGAATGCATTCATTTCTGATTGATTTTCTGCATCTTGTGCAACAATGACATCCCATGTTGTTCCAGAATCTGCTACTGCACCAGAACCTCCAATTGATGCTCTCATAGAACCAATTCGTTGTGCATGAGATCTTGCTAATCTTCCTGTTTCAAGTTCTGCATTAAGACCAAAACGATTGCCTTGACCATAAAAACCTGATTTTGCTAATGTTGCATTTTTCCTTGCTTGTCTAGCCATTGCATTAAGTCGATCCTTTTCTGCATTAATCTGCTGGTTTTTAGATGCAAGTGAACTTAAAGCACCTACTGCCATTGCTCCGGCTATAATTAAAGGAAGACCCATCAGTGTTTATTGGTAAAAAGTGTCCAATCCCTACCTTCAATAGGTCTTATTACAGAACAATGTTTTTCTAGAAGTCCGTAATAAGGTGAAGATTCTTCACAAGGAATGATGTAATGTTCTTGTCTTCGGTCCATCATGATTGCATCTAATGCCTGAAAGACTGCTCTAGAATCTTTAGGTGATGCTTTTTTAGAGTGCATCCACCAGTAGACAGTAGGACTTTCAACAGAGAATGCACCTATAGGAGAACCAGCTTTAGTAACAAAATGAGTTGGACCAATTAAAGATCTTCCTCCATCTTCATCTGCTGCTTCTTGAATATGGTCCATATCGTCCTGAGTCGTTATAGGCCAGACTTTGATATCAGTTATCATTTGTTTCGTAATCCAGTTCTATTGCTAAAATATTCGTAGGCATTGAATCAGAAATCTGTATCTGAAACTGAGCATCAGTAAAACCTTGATTTGACGGAACCAATTCTTGAACTCCTGTAACCAAAGTTGGTGGATCTCCATATTCGTCAGAAAAAGTTCTTGTTACCATTTCTGTTAAAGTACCTTCTGAAACCGATGCTGGATAAATTCCATATTGAATATTTGGTGTTCTATAAACTTTAACCCATGCTCTGTGAATCCTTTTCTTGTTTCCAATTCTGACATTTCCACGAGGACCAAGAGCAACTGGAAGTGTTACCAGTTTAGATTCATAACCTAATCCTGAAACCAGAGTTGTATAGTTCGAAGATGCACCTGATGCTGCAGATCCAGAAGAAACAGCAACATCATCCAATTGAGAACCATCACCAAGCAACTTCACTGTTAATCCTTCCAGATGATTCAAACCTGATACTGAAGTTGCAGTAGTTGCGACTACATGACCATCCATGAATCTGGATTTATCAATGGTTTCTTCTTTCATCCAGTTTTCCATTACTTCAATGGTTTCAATGATGGTATGACTTTTATCTCCATCTACAGTAGGAATGGTTCTTCTGACAACCATCCATAGTTGATCCTGATCATCATATGGAATAGTTCCCATATCGACTACAACTGCATTTGTTTGATCTGTTGTTAAATGTCCTGTTGGATCACCTCCTCTTGTATTTGTATAATCATAAGAGCCGGCAATTTGATGTTTATGCCATGCCAATATTGTATTTTGAGGAATGTAAGTGACACAACTGATTGCTCCATTACCATCTCTGATCCAGTTGGCATAGTTAGGAATGGAGGTTGCCATAATCTGTTTACCTTTATCGCTCAGAATATCATTAGCTCTTATGGTGATATCGAATGATTTTTCTCCTGCAGTTGCTTTACCGAAATTGATTAAACGAACCTTGATTCCAGAACCTTCGACATAAAGAACATTTTCATCTACAGCTACAGCATTGACTGTTTTTTCTGCTGGTTGGGTTCCTTCTCTTCTGACTGTAAAATTAGTAGGTGTAATCGTTAAGTCTTGTTCTGATCCATAGACTGCGTAAATACCACCTGTTGTTCCTGCCAAAAGTTTCTCTTGTGGTACAAGAAACTGGATTTCATCTACAGTTCCAGAATCAAACGTAAAGGTCATCGCATTGAACGCTAATACCTGTTCTCCTATGATGGATGCTCCTGATGCTGTTGTTTGTCCTGTAGCCGATCCTAAAGACTCTGAGGGGCCAAAATTGTAGAAGTCATTGGTTTGAGAGAAGAAAACAGTCTGTGGACTATGATCAACTCTTGCAAAGACCAATCTTTGTTGAAATAAAGAAACAAAATGAGGATAGTTCTCTGTATACCATTGTCCTAATTTCCAATCTCTTAAATTAGAAGTGAACGAAACAGGAATATCTGTTTTTGCAGTACAGTCTGCTTCATTAGCATTGTCACCATCTGGATCTATTGTATCAATTTGAACATGACCCCAATAAATCTGTTCATTTCCTAAAGTATTGATTCTGAATAATCTTCCTCCATCAGTAGCTTGATTTGTCCATACACCAGTTCCTGATTGTGTTAAACGAACAGTTGAATTCTTTCTATAAAAATAAGCCTTTACAGTAGGTTTCTGGTTATGACCAAAATCTACAGGAGCATCTCCTACAGCACTGGTTAATTTAAAGGTATTAGCCGTACATTGAGTTGCAAAGAAATCTCCATTGGAAGGATGTGCAGAATTCAGGGTCATTGTTGCAGTTTCAGATGTTGAACCAGGATCTGTAAAAGTAATTGTATCAGTAGGATCATATCCAGTACCCATTGTCGTTATTGTAATGGTAGGATTCCCATTACCATCTGTTGTAATTGATGCTTTTAAACTAGATTTATTACCACTTCCTGATGTTGCTGATGGATTTACATCTGCATGTGTAGAAGGATCTGATGTAGGGGATTTATCTGCGTCCCATGGATCTGATAAATCTCCTCCTGTAGGTGAAGCTGGAGAAGATGCAGATACAGATACGACTAAAGTAATTCCTGAAAGATTGACCTTTATTCCATCCTGAAGACCATGATTCTTATTCTGAAGGAATGAAAAGGTTTGAAGATTATCTGTAGGAGCAGGATTAGAATCTCCAACTCCAGACCAATAATACGCATTATCGCATTCTCCTACCCATCCTGTTTGATTGATTCCTGTTGGTAAAGTAGGATCACCTGATATAGACATCGTGACTGTAGAAGCAGTACCATCAGCAAGTTCCTGAGAATTGAAATAAGGTCCGTCATAGAAAGATATTTCTGATAATGCCCATGAGGTATCAGAAGTATAAACAAGCTGTTGTGGAGGAACGTCAGGACTTACAAGAAACAAATAGGATGCCGATTGAATAAAACGTATAGAGTTAACTTTTGCAGTCGTATTATAAGGTGTTGTTAGTTCATAAGGTTTACTTGATAAAGCCAACTGTGCCTTGTCCTTATAAAACCTTATATATCCTCTAGAACTGATTTTACCTGCAGAAAGACTACCACTAAGACCAACTACTGTCGTAGAAGTTACATTTGCTGCAGTCGTGCAAATTTTGAATTGAGTGCTGTTTAGTACTAGAACATGATAATCAGTATTTGCTGAAGCACCTGTAGGCAACGTAGTTGCTTCTAACTGAATAACATCGTAACTCGACAATCCATGTCCTCCTGAAACAGTAAATAGATTATCTCCAGTTGTTACAGAAGTGATTGCTACTTCAGGCTGATAAACTCCAAATTCCAGTATATAGTTGTTTGAACTTCCAAATCCTATAGTAAAAGGAATCAACTTTACTGCATTTGCTTCTTTTCCAACTCCTACTGCATTTGGTTTGGTTCTCGCTATATATTGAGTTCCTGGTCTTCTTGCAATTCCACCATTTGGTGTAACCACAAAGTTGGTAAGTTCTTGTACAGATTTGGAATACAATTCCTCATCTACAAAACCTTGTGATTTAACCGCAATCTGACCTCCCCAGAAATTAGTCTGAGTTTGGGTCACTCTCATTTATACACCATTTGCAGTTGATGCAGAAAAAGGTCTGAAGTTTCCTGACATGGAAGTATTCCTTGAATTCAACCATTCATTGGATTCAATAACATCTGCAGTACCAACTTGTGCATCAATACTTCTTGCTTCTGATAACACTTGCTGGAATTTACCTAACATCAAATCACGCAATGATCCTTGACCTGTAAGATCCATTGCAATTTCTGATGCAAGTCCCATTGCTATTGCCTGAACCAATTGTGCATCAAAATCAGTAGTATCATCTCTGGAACTAGGTTTTTTGATGTATTTGATCTTTGCAGTAGTAGCATCAGTCAGAAGATACTGACCTTCTACTTTGAATGGATAATCGTATTGGTCACTTTCATAGAGGTTTAAAACCCTGAGAATAATCGTATTATCCAAAACATAGGCATAGTTATATTCAAATGGAGGTGTATAGTCTCCACTTTTGGATAACTCTGTTCTATGAGTCATACAATTCCAAGGATGAGAACGAAGCACGGCATCTCTTACATCTTCAAACCTTAATTTACAGGCTCTTGCCCGTGCATTAGCATCATCAAAAGCTGTAATAGTCCCGTCACCAATATTGTTTAAGGCAATATTAGATATCTGAATTGCAGTAGCCATTAAGCTTTTTTCTTAGCAGGTTTCTTTACAGGTTCTTTTTTTACAGCAGACCAACCTAATTTAGAAAGTTCTCTGAATTCTGAAGAACCTCTAGTGACTTCTCTTTCATCACCATCTGTTGAATACAAAACAATTCTAGACATAAGTTCCTTTGGGAAAGGGGGCCGAAGCCCCCTAAGTTTAATCAGTCAATGGTGTAAACCATATAACCAGCGAGATCATCGCCATCAACTAGTGCTTCATCTTCAGAAGTTGCTCTGATTAGAACACCACCTTGAGATTCAAACAACTTTGTTCCACCAGTTGCTTTTAGAGGTGCTCCAGTATTAGCAGAAGCTCCTTCTAAACTGAAATAACCAACGGTATCGACACTGATTCCATTGATTAATCCATCTGGATCGGCTGCTACTGCATCTCCTGCAAGATCAGTATAAGCATCCCAACCTAAATCAATTTTTGCACCACTTGTGACCCAATTGACATAAGCTCTGGATAAGCCTATAAATAAACGGACTTTACCAGCAGGAAGCTTTCCTAATGCAACAGAAGAAGTTGCTTCTCCAGCACCATCTTGATCATGAGAAAAATACATAATTCTCATTCGACCATGATGATCTGAAGGGTCATTCATTACTGAAGGTACAGCTACAGTGTTAGCGTACTGTGTGCTGTTTTGCGTTGTTATGGCCATAGTATTTTCCTTTTAAGAGATTAAGCTGCCATGCAACTGAGTTGAACAACACGTTCTTCTTCAAGACGGGTTGCTCCAACAGTCATACGGTAATAAATATACTGGCTGAACCTCTTGTCTGGACGCTCAGAAATACGTGCTACAATGTCTTCCCAGATACAAAGACCTACGCCTCTGCGATGAAAAGCTAAGCAATACTCTACGTCAGCACCATTTTCCTGCGGACATGCAGTAGTACCAGAGTAAGATTCAGTGCCAGCAGTGGTGGGAATCTTTTCAGTTCTGATAATATTGAATCCCATATACTGATTCAAATCACCAGCAACCAAAGCTCGTACTTGATTATAATCAGCACTATTAACTTTAGTCGAAGTCAATAATTGAGCTAATTGATTAGCGTTGAGAACAAGAAATAAATTACTATTCCCATTCACATCATAATCATCAGCTTCTCCTGATCCCAGAATTTTACGAGCATGAATCAATTTACCTACCGTGAGATTGGTATAACCTGATTCGCTATCAACAGCATATGTGTTGGTATTAGCATCAACTTGCTGAGATGCATCAAGAGATATATCTGTACTTGCAGCACTTCCTGAAGTATTTTCAGAACCAGACGCAGTACCTACAATTGCACCAATAACCTCTTCATCAATTGCTCTTCCCATTGCCATAGCAGCATTGACGGAATAAGCAGATGCAGGATCAATCAAGAGCCTTAGTTTGTCTGGATTATCAATCATGTCACCCCAATCATAGTCAACAGGTGTTACCCTACGTCTATCATGTGGTGTACTGATTAATGGTGAGTCAGCATGTCTGCTGGTAACTCTTTGTGCTGAAGTAGCACCGATACGATCCATGAAGACTTCTTCACCGATCTTTCCTGCTTCTAATGTAACTGCATTACGCAGTCTACTTCCCATTTGTTGGACGAGAAGTTGTACATTGGCATCAAATTGTTTGACAAATGCCGTTGTGACTTGAGTGGACATATAAAATCTCCGCAATTAGTGAGTAAAAAAACGCACATTTGCGAATTGTCCACATGGGGTTCGCTGACATTATCTAAATGCCAGGGGTATAAAAATACCTTGTCTGGTCTAAGTTTTAGCTCAAGTGGCTATAGAGTTTAGTCATCTTAGCAACGGCTGCCTGATGATTAGGATCATAGGTATCCATGTAAGATTGTCTAAAATCTTTATCATTCAATAATGAATTGATTTCTTCTTGAGCATTGGCTGGATTCATTCCACCAAGAACTGCGTTATTTGATCCTGGTAAAACTGAATCTTCTGCCAAGACTTCACCTATTCGGGCAAAGACTTTTAATAATTCTGGATGGTTTCCCATTCCTGTTTCTTCTATAACCTTAACTGCTTCAGGAGTAGCAAAATTCATAAACGCTCGTCTTGCCATTTCCAGGTTGTGATTAAACTCATCACCCCATTCCTGTTGTAAAGTGCTTAGGTTATCAACTTCAAACTGCTCAAACTGTTGTTGAGAAGTTTCTTCACGTTCAGCAATATCCTGTTGATATGCTTGGAATATAGTTTCTGCCTGTTGGTTGTTTAATCCCAACTGGTGGGCAAACTGTCTATAGTTTTCTGTCTGCTCTGGATCATGATCTCCTAAAGTGTAACCATTATGGTCTTCAGGTCTTCCAAGAGCATTATAAACATCATCCATAGGTTCACCTTCTCCAGGTAAACGTAGGAGTTGTTCTGCTGGTACACCCATCTTTTTAACAAGATTGACATACGATTTAGCCAACTTATCTACAGAGTCAAAAGTCTGTAGGGATGGTTCTTCTCCTAATCCATCAGGCAATCCTGTAGGATTGAACTCCATTGGACTAGAAGTGATTGCTGGTTGTTCTGCAGAAAGCATTGAACCGCCAGAGTCAATGGCTCCTGAATCGCTTGGTGCAGCTTCAGAAGTTGTCATCGATGCTTCGCTCATAATTTTGCTTCATCATGGTTTGAATTCGATCTGCATCCAACGACACATAATTGAGAATGGCTAGAACAACAGATCTTCGCCCTTCGTTATATGATGTTTCCTGCAAATCACTGGTTATAGTGGAATTCCAGATAAAGTTATTCTTCATCAAGTCTTCCAACACTTCTCTACCAGCTTCGGTAGAAAATACTTCTTTATAAGTTGCTCTCCGTTTACGGTCTTTATCAAACATTATACTGCAGTCATCTGCTGTGCTGCCATTGCTCTATTCTTTTCTGCAGTTGAAGTTACTTGGTCAATGTTTGCTGTTATTTCTGCTTGTTGTAATTGTTGCATCATTGCTGACTGTTCCTGCTGTTGTTGCAACTCTTGTTGAAACTGTGCTTCATCTTTAACAACACTTGGTGGTGTTCTTAAGATATCTGCACCAAGTTTAACTACTTGAGAAGTATCCAGCCTCTGTAGAATGGTTGGGTCGATTTGGGCAATTGGAGTAAGGAACTGAATCAGTTGAGATATGCTGTTCAATTCATAGCCCCGCATTGCTACAGAGACTGGATTTCGATATTCGATCTTAAATTCTTCTTGTTCCATAACAACATCAGGAGGTTGAGGAAGCAGATTATTAGTAAGAAGAATTTGAGTTGCCCGTTCTATCATTGGTCCTAGCATTTCAATTTCCTGTCTTGAAACAATAGGTCCAACAATCTGTAAACGATCTCTTTGTCTTGCCTGAACTTCAGTTGCAGTAAATCTTAAAACATCACCATCATTTGCAACTGGTCCTGGCAATTCCATCATGTCTAGGTAGAACGACTTTTCTATGTTTTCTCTGACTTGAGCCATTTTTGCTTCTGCAATGTCAACTCTTTGTGCAGAAGGCATTGGAAAGATTCTTTCGTCTTTGCCTAGTCCTGATCGATAGTAGTTGATTCCTCCAGGTGTTGTTCTTATAGGGTTTAAGAATCCGTCATCAGGAATCATCAATGGTGGATCAACAATCTTCTGTAATGCTTTGAGGTAGGTCTTTTCCATCTCATTGAGCATTTTAATATCTGCCAATGCTTCAGCACCTGGACCTCTTCCATAAGTTTCCTGTGCATTTCTTTCCCAACGACTGCATACAAATGGAAATGATTCAAAACCACCTACATTCAGAATGGCTTTTGCAGTAGGCATGAAATAAATACTGACAAATGGGAATCGTTTGATGGGAGCATCTTTAAATGTAGATATTGGTTTAACTACATGTACGCATTCAAATTTGTCATAGTATTTTCCTGCTTCTATGGCTTTTTGTACTTTATCAGGAAGTTTTTCTTCACCAAATGCTTCCAGGACTTCTTTTGCAGTATGTTCGTAAACTCTATAGATCGTATCTACACGACCCATTTCGTTCTTTGCAAGGAAGCAGTTATAGAGTGGATAACTCGCAAAATATGGTCCTTCACCTGGAATATCTTTAACATGCATAACTCCTGTACCGAATGCACCTAAATCCAATAGGTATTCATGCATTGCAGGATGGAAGTTGTTGTTGGGTCTATTAAAGGTCTGTATTAATACTCTTGTAGATTCTTCCAACCACAACTGTACATCTCGTTCTTCATTGAGTGCATTATTTCTCATCTTCAACTCAAACCAGTTTTGTGTACTGGGAGTCAACAGATTATGCATACCAGATGAAAATCTGGTTAAGGCACGTAAAGGTGTAGATTCAAAGATCTTTTCTCTACGTTTCTCTCCTGCAGTTCTTAGGGTAAGGAAATCACTTCTGTTAGGAGAAACAAGATCTCCTATTTCCTGCCAAGTGCTTTCCCAGTTACGTCTAGAGTCTTTGAGAGATGCCAACTCAGATGTAAGCTGTGTGAATAAATCCATCAGCCTGTAAGACCTTTAAAGGTTTGCCTTCTACCAAATCCTGATTTTCGTCTTTGTCTTACGTTGTTTCCATAAGATGCCATTGAAAAAGGATTATTACTTTCAGAAGATTTTGGTAAGGCGTCAGTCAATTCTGTTAGATTTGGCAATTCGTCTGGGTTCTTAAAATCAGGAAGACCTAACTTATCTGTAAACCCTTGCCATTGTTTTTCATAATTTTTACCCAACTTATTTGCTTCCTTTTCCAGATTAGTTCCATGTCCACCAGATATAAAACCAGTAGTTTGGTCAATTAATCGTCCTGTTGATCCTCCCATTAGTATTTTCCTGTAATTAAGGTTCTTGAAGTTCCAGATCGGCTTAAACCACCTCTCCTTTTATCTCTATCACGTTCCAATAAGGTTCCTATAGAAGTTGTCTTCCCAATTTTTGGACCTGCACCTTTTGAACTTCCAAATGCAGAAGTAAGAGCAGAAGAAAGATCTGATTTAGCTTTCATGACCTGTTTTGCTGCATTAGAACCCAATGCAGTGGAAACATTCATTCCTGTATTAAAAGTATCTTCAAAGGCTCCCAGAATATTTTGACCTGTTGTTTCTATATTTTTTCCTGTTTTTTGAAGTTGTGTTACAACTGCTTCCCCTTCTTCTTTAACATCTTCAGCATAGTCTCTTATACCTTTAGTAGGATCTTTAACAAAGTCTTCAACTTGTTGTAAGACAGAATGTGCATCAGATCCTTTATAAGTATCCTCTATTCCACTGATAGTCCCTTTTACTGCATTTTCTAGATTAAAATCACCTGTTAAGAGCTTTTGACCTTCTTGCTTTACTTGTGTGATTGCTTTTTGTCCTTCTTTTTGAACATTCTCCAAACCTATGTTCAAATCTGAACCTTTATAGGTTGTATCAATATTTTCCTTTAGTTCTTCTAATCCCCCACCGACATCTGTTTTAACTTTTTCTGTGAATTGACTGAGACTTCCCAGATCAACCTTGGTATCTCCTAATGGATTTGTATTTATTTGGGGATCTGTAATATCAGTATTTTCGATGTTTTCTGTGAGTTCTCCAACTTCTGATTTAACCTTTTCCGTAAGTTGACTAACACTTCCTAGATCAATTTTTTGTTTAATCGTTTCGTGGAGTTGTTGTAATAATTCGTCTTTAGAAAGATGTAGCCTTGGTGCCGTCGCTTTTGTCTTTAGTGTATCTATGAATTCTGTGGCAGACTCTTTCCCTTCGTCTACTTGTTTGTCAACAAAAGTTTTTGCATCATTAATAGATTCTTTTCCCTCTTTTATTTGTTCTGTAACTGTAGTTCCTGCATCACTAATAGACTCTAGTCCTTCTCCAGCTTTTGATTTAACCTTTTCTGTAAGTTGACTAACACTTCCTAGATCAACTTTAGGCATATCCCACGTAACTCCGGGAGGTGGAAGACCTTTTTTAGCTGCTTCTAAATATGGAGCAAGAAAAGCCTGTATATCAAATTGGTCCGCATCTCCTATTTCCTGGAGTAAATCTGTACTAGCTTTTGGTGGTTTATTACCAAATGGTTTTGTATTGAGACTATGCCCACCTGATAAGTCCTGTTCAGTGTTAAGGCTATGCCCACCTGATAAGTCTTGAGTAGTATTGAGACTATGCCCACCTGATAAGTCTTGAGTAGTGTTAAGACTATGCCCACCTGACAAATCTGTAGCAGTAACCTTTTTTTTAATAGTTTCTGTAATTTGACTAACACTTCCTAGATCAACATTAGGTAAACTAATACCCCCAGAAAGACCACCTAACCTTTTCAAAGCTAACTTATCTTTATCAGATAATGTGGAAGTAGGCTTAGGCTTAGGCTTAGGCTTAGGCTTAGTTCCAGCATCCTTTGGTGCAGACTGAGCAATGGTAGTCTTAGGTGGTTTAGCCGTAGTGGTCTTAGGTGGCCCTACTGGTTTACTATCCCAGTCATCATCATAAGTATCAAAGAATTCTGATCCGAGGTAAGCCTGTAAATCATCTCCCTTTAAACCTAGTGCTGCTCCTTTTTCTTTTGTTTTTAGAAAAGCCTGTAAATTAAATGCCATATATTCCTTTATTCTTAAGCAGCAAAGTATTGGTATTCGTGATCTTGAGTACCTATAGCAAACTCCATTTTAGGGATTTCCTTATGAATGGTTGCATAGCGTAAAGACATAACAGCATATCTTGTTGCAGACATGATATCGTCACGTTCTTTGATGATCTTTCCTTCTTTACGATGGTACATTCTCATTTCTGCGAACCAGTCGGAAAGATGTTCAAAGACTTTAAACCTGCCCGACTGCATTCTTTGAAGGATATCCATAATACCTGGCTCAACAGAAAAACCCCCGTCAGGATTGCTGAAATGAGAACCAAGCATATTAACACCAAGCCTCCGATACTGTTGAGCAAGAGGTTCACCAGATCCTTTATCGTGTTGCATACCATCATGAGGCCACGCACAAGGAATATAAGCACCTTTAGACTTAATCGAATGGGCATGAGTAACAGGTGTTTCAGCCCTAATAGAATAGGTGTCGTAAACATAAGCCGTATCCGTTTCTCTGTCCCATGCAACCCATACACATGCAAATGGGTGATCCCATCCGAAATCGACTGCACAGATTCTGGGCCAGTATTCTGGAATTGGAAATGAAGGTATCTTGATAGCATCTTCGTCAATTGGGTAAACCAATCCTGAACCAAGGATAGGAATCCCTTTTGATCGCATATTTCTTTCATGCGGTGGAAGGGCAGCAAGGATTTCATTTCTGGTATCTATGTCTAAGTGTGGTGCATCATCCCATGTTGCATGATAAAGCTGTTGTCCTGGTTTAAGATCATTCATGAATTGGGCAACCGTATTAGTCATGCCTTTTTCAGGAGTGAATGTCATGAATATCAAGCCTTGGGTTTTTAAAGTCGCTCTTAAACCTTGAGAATAGATATCTTGAGGAGGTTCTTCGTCTAACCAGACAATATCGACTGCTTTACCCATCCATTGTTCTTTTCCTTGTTCGTAGGATTTGAACCAGATTTTAGAATTCTTTCCTGACTTATGTTTGACTGTAACTGCAGAAATAGCGTTAGGGATGCCTGGAAGCCTGTCTGTGTGAATTATTCTATCTTTCGGTATCAACCCCTTACCCCAATCTTCCAAGTCTCCTGGCTCACCTAGAAGCTCTGCCTGGACTATATCCCTTGTATTGGCAGTTGTATTACCTGCTGCCCAAACCTTAACTGGAGTATCAAATCTATGCCCTTCCCACCAATCGGGATAGTCTCCTAAAACGTGG
>Ga0098058_1000203_pt1 | contig 20426 bp, 17 predicted proteins | sample 19_taG_FD_75061 | JGI IMG/M metagenome (GOLD analysis project Ga0098058, IMG submission 75061) | Marine viral communities from the Subarctic Pacific Ocean - 19_ETSP_OMZ_AT15317 metaG | ecosystem: Environmental > Aquatic > Marine > Oceanic | place: Pacific Ocean | collected 2015-01-19 | reverse complement strand
CTTTTTTCTCCTTTTTGTTAGTTTTTTTGCGTAAGATTTATTATATCTTACATTTTTACTTTTAAACATATTTTTATTTTTATTTTTATTAAATTCTTAATTTATCTTCTTGTATTTCTCTAAATGTAGGTTCATGATGTTGATGCATAACTGGTTCATTTTTTACTTCATTACTCAATTCTATAGTAGCTCTTGCTGCTTGAACATCAGGTGGTAGCTTATTAAAATACTTTGGTCTATTACTTTTCTTTATTTCTTTTGGTTCTATATCTTGATAATCACAACTATCGCATTCCCACTCACCTGTTTCTTGCCAACCCTTATCATCATTTCCAACATATACTTGGCGAAATTCTCCTTTTTCATGGCAGGATGGACACTCCACCCCTTTGTTATAATTTTCTTCTAATGTTTTTAACATAGTTTTATTCCTTTCTTTTAATTATTAATAATATTGTCATATTCCAGAAAGTCATTATACCAATTCTCGTTTTCTTCCCCACCATAAAAGCCATTTATATATGCTTCTTGTAAAATACTTTCTTCTTTACAACTTACTTTTGGATAATTATTTTTAACATAATTATTAGCTTCTTCGCATAATATTTGATGAACATAATTTTCTAACTCGCCCATTTTATAAGTTATTGATATTTCTTTTGCTAATTCTCTTTTAGTCATATTTTTATTCCTTTCTTTAATTAATTATATTGTTTTCGATAATCTATAAGAGTTTGTTTTTTACTCTCTATATCCCACTCTTCGGCTTGGTCGCAAATTGTTTCTGTATCAACCCAAGTTATTAACCATTCTTCAAAGTCTTCATCAATCATTTTTTTTCTGATAAGTTCAGAAAAAAGGTGGTCTATTTCTTGGTCTGACAATTTTTCAATTTCTCTTTTAGTCATATTTTTATTCCTTTCTATTTACTTATTAATTCGTCACTTGTGTCACAACTTAACTATCTTCTGAAAAAAGTTCTAACATATTATACTTAAAATCTTTATTATCTTTTGCTGCTACTGCTATTAAATAATTGTATGCTCTATCTGCTACCTTAAGTTTTGGTTCGTGTTCTCCATTCTCTATTCTTATCCAATTTCTTTTACTCATATTTAAGTAACTTGCTATCTCTTCTTGTGTTACTCCCATATCTCTTCTCACCTTTTTAATTCTAAACATAAACTATACTTTAATTATTATATCTCTATCTTAGCATACATTGTAAATACTGTCAAGTATTATCTTCCATAATACTCATCTAATTTTTTATTAATCTTTTTTAACTCTCTTTTGAATAAAAACTTTGATGGAAATTGATACCACTTTAATTGTCGTATTGCATCTTCTACTCCACCTTGAGCCAAAAATAATCCTACCATTTCTTTTTTTGTTTTTTTCATAAATTTGTATTTTAAACTACTTAAATTTTTAACATAGAACATTGTACCTAATTCATATTTAAATCGCTTACAAGAGCAATTAGACGCCAAATAAAGCCCTCCTTACTCCTTATAATCATCTATAATATCCTTATAATAACCAATATTAATTTTAATATGGTTTTCTTTTTTTTTGCGTAATTGTCTTAACCAATCTTCTCCTTTAATTTCATTAATAGTATTGTGAATCTCAGGATTCCCAGTATGGTGTTGTAAATGACAAGGATTACAAATTGGAATTAAATTATCTTTATCATATCTCAATGAAGATGATTTGCTTTTAGGAAAATAATGATGTAGGCAACATATATCTCTTCCACAAACCATACACTTTCTGTAAGTTTTTCTACCCCACTCTTGCATAAGGCGATCAGCTTTTCTTCTATAATAACTTATTTTTCTACTCATAATTCATCAGGTTTAAGTCCTCTAAATTCTTTATGTAATTTTGAATACATTTCTATCTTTTGTTTTCTATCTAGTCCATCTAAATATCTAATGTAACTTGGTATAGCAACTTTGTGAGTTCCTGTTGGTAATAGATTATTACATATCTTATGCCAACTAATATTTTTACCACCTGGTAATTCATCTAGATCAGGATACCTGCGTGCAAATTGGATAGCTCTCTGTATTGTTCTTTTACTTTTTCCAACATCTTTAGCTACATGGGTAGCTATATCAGATATAGTTAAGTCTCCAAATTTTTCTGATTCTATTAATATTCTTTTACCTAAAGAATGATACCCTTCTATTAAAATCCATCGTGAAGTAAATACTGTTTCAGTTATTATAGCTTCACAATCATCTATTAATGATTGATACCATAACTCTTGTAATTGTATGTATTCTTTTTTTGTTATTTCCATTTTTTTATTAACAAGGCATAGTCTTGGGATAAACCAGACCTAAGCCGATTTTGAAACATTCAATAAATAACTGTTGCAATACATTGTTCTACACTCTCTTGGTCGGAATATAGTATACCAGGAAATTATTTTTGATACCCATCCGATTCAAACCCAAAATGATTAGACATGCCTTGGTTGTTTTTCCTAACCATTTTAATTTGAACCTGATAAAGATACCTTACTTTTAATTTGGAAGTGTTTTACTTGGTTCGCTCCCAAAACCAAGGTTCTGAATATTTATTTAAATACAAAAAGACTAAACCCAAACTATGCTTGGTAGGATATGACATCCCTTGAGTTTAGTCTTTTTATACTTAATTGTTTTTTTCTATTTAACATAGCATACTAAATATAGCATACCACCAAATAAAACGCAAGTACCTAGTATTTTATAGCTTACGCATTCTTTCTATTTTCTTCTTTCTCTCTGCCTTGGTTGAACCACCAGTTCGTCTTCTAGATGCACCTCTTATTTTTTCTATTTTCTTTACTCTTTCTGCTTTTGCTTTTTCTTTTCTCTTTTCTGCTTTTGTCTTAGGTTTAGGTTTCTTTTCTTCCCAATAATCTCTCGCAGTTTTTGAACCGTACTTACCTTTTAAAAGAGTTCTTATCTGTTCAGGTGTACCTTCCACAGAATACATAAGTCTACCTGTTTTATCATATACTCCACCTTCTTTAATAATTTTAGTACCTTTAATAACATTTTGAACAGCATTTGGCATATATATAAATCCAGTACCTTCCCAAGCTGCATCTCCAAACTTACCTCTACTTAGATTTAATATTATTTTTAATAATGAAGCATAAACAGGTGCTGGTGTAAAGGGTTTTCCTGTTTCAAGTGCATATATTAAAGAACCCATTATTGGAACATTACCAACTATATTTTTTGTAGTTTCTTTAAAAATTTTCTCCCAATCTGCTTCATCTTCTTCTTCATCCCAACCAAAACCCCAATCTAATCTATTAATAATTTCTTCTGTATATCCGATCATAAACAATGCTGCCATTGCTTTAGTTAAAAAAAAGATTTTATTCTGATCTGCTCTTATATCTTTACTAACTTCTTTTCTCCATATATCAGTAACATAAAATTGTGTTTGTGAATTAACTTGTGAAAAGAATGTATTAACATTTTTACCTAATTCACTTCTAAAATATTTTGGTTGTTCAGATTTTGCCATTCCTCCCATAATTCCATCAACTATATTATCTGCAACAAACTGCATTCTCTTAAATGTTCTTGCATCTACTGTTATACCTGCTTTTTTAGCTCTTTGTAATTCTCTTTCTAATATAGCTATATATCCTAATTTAGCTGTTAATCTATCGGTCCATAAAGCAGGTTGTGTCATCCATTTCATTATTGTAGACTTTAAATCTTGTATATCATATCCCAATGTTCTTTCATTAACACTTCCAGCTTCATTAGCAAGTCTAGTAATAAGTGATTTTTGCTCACCTTTATAAAAAGCATCTACACTTTTACGAGCAACAGCTTTAAAGACATTCCCTATTCCTGCTGTAACCATAAAACTATATGTATTAATAAGCTGTTTAACAACAACACCAACTGTTAATGAAAGTATTGTAAAAACTTTTATCTGTCTTACGTTTTTTACAAACCTTTCAGCTTTAGTAGGTGGTTTAGGTGTTGTTATATGAGTAAACCACTCTCTTATTTTATTATATGAATGACCTGATAATTCTTTAAATTGAGTACTATTAATAAGATATCCAATTGGTACTGTTCTACTACCAACTTCTACATAATTGGTTACACCATAAATCCAATTTTCCATTACCTTCTTCATATTTTTTTCATATGCTGTAAATGGAACATCAGCTGCTCTTTCTATGGTTGAACCAAAGAATGGGTCATGTCTAGTCCAACCTGTAAGTCCACCACCTTCTAGTATTCTTAAATCCGTCTTAGTAAACATTGGAAGATAATTCTTAACTTTCTTTACATCTTTACCATGCATTTTGCCTACCATTTTTACCTTAGGCAAATATTTATCAGTTAATTTTCTTAAAGCATAATATGCTCTTTGTGTGTTCTTAGATAAATCTCCTAGTGTTGGACCTTCTTTTTTAGGTTTGATTTTTGTTTCATTATAATATTCATTTTCGGTCATCCTACCCTGTTTATATGCTGAATAGTAAAACAGTGATTCTGTTTCTTTTTTATTTAGTCCACCTATTTTAAGAAAACTACTTCCAAAAAAAACCTTTCTCAATTTTTGCATTTCCTTTAATGCTATATCAGCTGCAGTTCTTTCAGCAATTCTAATTGGGTCAAAAACTACTTGTTTAAATCCTTTACCAAGTCTTGTAAAAAATCTAGCTCCTGTTTCATAACCTTCTAATACTGAAGTCACAGTTCTTTCTGCAGATTCAAAACTTAGTTCTTTTACCCATCTTGGCTTTAAATCTTTAACATTACTTGTATTTTTTATATAGTTAAGAGTTTTTTTATTTATTACTGCTGAAATATATTTTTCACCATCTATTGTATTTACTTTCATCTTAATTAAGTCTTGCAACTTTTTGAAAGTTCCTCTTTCATCTACTATTTCTTTGCTTAATGCATCTCCTACTTCTTTAATTAATTCATCTGGTACACCTTTATCTTTTAATGCTTTAATATTAATGTCTACACTACCTTGTTTTTTTAATTTATTAAGAACATAATCATATGTAAGTAATACATTATCTTGAGCAGCTGCACTAGTAAAATAATCATTAGTTGTTTCAGATGTTTTACTGTCAACTACTAATGATGTTGGTGTCATTCCTTCTTTATATGCAAAAAGTTTAAAATTTTTATCTACATCTAACATTCCCCATAGATAATCTTCATTTATATCATTTGTAAATGCTTTCTTAGAATCAGAATCAATAATACTCTTATGTGCATTTATAAATTCTTGTGGGTCTGCAAATTTTTGTATAAATTCTGTTCCTTTTTCTTGTTGTTTTATTTGTTCTCTATAGGTAGCTGCTGCTGTACTAATATATGGTGGATCTAAATAATAACCAATTTTTTCTGATGGTATCTTACCTTTCTGTATTTTATTTATCATTTCAACACCATCCATATTATAAAGTTTTATTTTAGTATTGTTTTCTTCTGCTAGTTTAAAGGTATTTGCTATATCATCCATTGCAGTAAGTGCTCCAAAAGTATCAAATATTAAATTTTCATAAGATTGAAAACCAAAATTATTTACTAATTTTTGTACCTTAGTAGCTCTTTGACCTATACGATGTATAAATGATACTTTAACAGCATCTTTCAAATCTTTAATTTCAATATCTGCTATTTTATTAAATGCTTGTTGAAATACTTTAGCAAATCTTTTACGATAATCTATATATACTGTAACTTCTGCACCAAGTTTTTCTTTCTTAGTCCACTCTTTAAATAAATTATCTCCTATAAAATTATCAGGATATTTCTTTTTAAATTTTAATAAAAATTTATTAACCATTGTATCTTCTTTAGCAGCTTTAAAAATTTCTGCTTCTAAATCTTTAACAGTATTTTTATATAATTTTTTAACTTCTGAAACTTTTTTATTCTTTATAGCTTTCACTATAATATATTTATCCTTATCAAATATATTTGCATGATATTCTTTTAAACCACTTACCATAGCATTATTTAATGAATGAGTACCTAAAGTAAACGCACCTGCATAAGGTTCTACTATAGATTCTACTCCCATATTTACCCAATTTTCATACATATTTTGAAATAAAGGAATGGTAGTATCTTTATTTCCTAATAATCCAAATGCTCTTGAATTTTTAGATTTTCCTGGTCTTATATATGCCTTTATCTTTTCTTTTAATTTTGGAGATATATCTTCAATAGCAGTTTTTATAGTTCTTGCTTTAAGAAGTTTTTTAATTTCTCTAAATCTAATTTTATCTTCTTCGGTTAATGGTCCTTCACGTTCTCTAACAATTCTATCTCTAAACATTTGCCATACTTCATCCCCTGTTAATTCTTGACTATAAAAGAAACCAGGTTCCATCCCAATTTTTTGTACATAGTTTTTATATATAGCGGTATCTTTAAATGTATCTAAATCTTCTAAACGAAGTAAAGTTTTTGTTGGGATTCTAAGTTTCTTAAAATCTTCATATTGTTCTTCTAAATTTTCTGAACCAAAGTGTTCACCTTCTTCTTGTCCGTATGATTTTTCCATTGATTTATTTTTAAACCATTCTAAATCATCTTGTGTAAGTTGATTTGTATCTGATTTAGTTTCTTCTATATGTCTTGCATGTTCTTCTGCAACCCACTCATTAAAATCATCAGGTGGATTAGAATCTTCATCATAAAATATTTTATAGTCATCAGCATTAGCTGGTTTAATACCCCTCTTTTTTATTACAGTTGTTTCTTTAGCTTCTTTAGTAAGAAGTGTTTCCCAAAATTTATCTATTTGTCCTTCTTTACTTACATTAAATATTGCTTTTAGACTTTCAAATATTCTTTTCCAAAATGTATCTACTTTAGTTTTATTAAATATTGCTTTCCCATGTTTCTTATATTGATAAGCTAACTCCTCACCTCTACGCTGCAATGCTTCATTTAATTCACGTTTTGTTTTTAATTCTGGATGTTTAGCTCTTAATTCTCTATAAATAGCATTTTTAGATATACCTTTAAACAATGGAATATCTTCCATCTGCTCAAAAACAAGATGACCAAGTTCATGTGTATGAGTAAACTCTGATAATATTGATGCTAATGTAATCTTACCATCAAAATATGAACCAAATATTCTTTTACCACTTTTACTATTCCATATAGCTTTAACGAATTCAATATCCACACCTTTTAATCCAAGTCTTTTAAGGTGAGCCATTAATTCCTTAACTATAGCAGTATCCATGATTACTCTTTTTCTCCAAGGTTTAGCAACTTTTGTTTCTTCTAAGAATGCTGTCATTGGTTGTGTTGCATCTTCTTTAGTAATAGGTATCTCCCACCAAGTTACACCCTGTGCATCAGTAACCATCTTCATTTCTGGTTTTAGTCGTTTAAGAATATTTTGTATATCTTTCTCATAACGCTTGTAGATAGGATTAGAAGTATCTACCTCACCACTGACATCAAAGTTTTCTTCCCAACGTTTTTGAAATTCAACCCATTTTTTTACATGTTTAATTGAAGGCACATACTCTCCTTTACCAAGTAGTTTTACAGTTGGTTTTTTAACAAAACCAACAATCTCATAATATATATCTGTTGCAAGTCTACCTCCTTGTGCTATCCAGTCGTCATCTCCTAATCTTTTAGCCTCACCTACCATACCTTTTTCTTTAATTTTTACTATATCAAAATCTAAATCTGTAACAAGTTTAATTTTATCAGCAGTTTTTTCAGGTATTGCCTTAAACTTACCATCTTCTAGTATTTCTGTTATTACCCAACTAGTATTCTCATCTCCTCTGTTGAATATAACATCTCCAATTTTTACGTTACTTAAATCTTTTGCGACATCATCCCTAGCGTGATGAGAAAGAGATGATTCAGGCGATTTGAATATACGCCACCAACCACGATCATAAAGCCCCCCTAACCCCTGTATTTGCATAATAGTTTTACCAGTAGGAAACTGTAGTTTTTTCTTAGTAGCTACTGCAGCTAATTTAATTTCTTCTTTGATTATTCTATTAAGCCAAGCAATTCCCCCGTATGATTCTAATTTAGCTATGCTTGCTTTCTTTAATTCTTCTCCTTTTTTTTCTAATTTTATTAGTTCCTTCTCCAAATTATCAAGTTCAGCATTATCCCATGTCCTTGCTACTCTCTTCCCTGTTTTAGTACTATATAAAGCTCGTGATAAAGCTCGTGGATCCATGCCAAAAGGGTTAGCAGATTGTTTATATGCTATTGTTGCTTGCTCCTCATTAAGCGGTCCAGCAGCTCTTGCTATAGCTGCTTGTTTTTTTAGTATATCATTCCATCTTTTTGAATCATTATCGTCTAAAAACTCAATTTCATTACTTTCTAATAATGATTCCACACCACCCTTCTGAAAAAAATCACTCTGTATTTCTATTATTCTACGAGTATTACTTACAATATCTGGTTGAACTTCTCCAGGAGTTGCTATTGCTCTATCTACAGCATCTTGTGGAGATATATTCGCTAAATCTTCTACCCTAGTATGAGCAAAATAATTTTTTGTATCTTCAGGAAAATGAAACTCACCAGCATAAGTTTCAATAGGACTTTCATAAATATGTTCTGAATAATTTGCTATATCACCTCTTAACGCATCTGGTAATGTTATATTTTCCCACTTACTATCAAGTTTCGTACTCACTTCTAATGGTAATAACTCTACTTTAACCCTATCTGTAAAGTCTTTAACATTTACTTTACCTTCTGGAAACTCTTTCAATATTTGTCTGATTAAATCTCTCTCTACTTGTTTAATATCTCCTGCATTAGTTAAGTCTGATATAAATTGTTTAGATACTTTGGTTCTACCCTCTAACTTTTTAAGTGTTGTAAGTGTCAAATCTTTAATATCCTCAGCTTGTTCTTCTATATCTATTTCACCCCCAGTAAACTCTTTTTCAAGTAAATCAGATTTAGAAAAGGTTGGTGCTTCATCAACTGCTATTTCTGTATCAAATTCTTTTTCATATTCTTTTCTAAAAAATTCTTCAGACTTACCTTCTTCTTTCCATTTCTTTATTTGTTGTATATATAATATCTCTTCTTCAGTTCTTCCAACTTCAAGTATATCTCCTATAGGTTTTTCTAATGGTTCAGCTACTTTTGCGTCTGGGTTAAATAAATGTAATTGATTATCTTCATCATAATAGGGTTGACGACTTTCTTCTGTTTCTATGTTTGGTGTCCTTCTTGATGATCCACCTAGACCCAAAGGAAAGAGAAAAGCACCTACTGTGAGTCCAGCACCAATTGATTCTACTATACCTTCTAATAATTTCTGCTCTGAATCAAAATATTTATTTACAACATTACTAGCATACTCTTGAGCACCTTCTTCGCCCCCTTCAAGAGAAGCTACTTTAACACCTTTGACAATTGTTTTTATACTTTTATCAAGAAAACTAAGAACACTTTTCTTTATTGCAACTTTCTGTGATTTATTTAAAATGCTAGCACCTATTCTAGCACCTACTTTTACTGGTTTAATACCTAATGCATTTTCTAGTACAGTTACTACCATACCATATATTGATGCAGCATCTGTTGCATCGTCTGGACTTACACCCTTGTCTACAAGTTCTCTATATTTATTACCAGCTTCTACTGTCATCATTAATGAACCTCCAGCAATAAATCCTGCTGCAGGACTTGCTACTACACTAACAGCAAGAGCGGTAGCAATTGAACCAATCACCAAAGGAGCTGCTTCTCCTAGAGTTCTTGCTACATATCGTGGATCTATATCTCTGGCTTCTACTTGTTCCTCAAAAGTTGGCATATCTATTGCACGAAGTAATTCTGGTTTTTTAATCCATTCAGCATATGCCTCATCAGCAGCTCTCTCTCCATATTTTCTTAATTTTTCAAATCCAGGAATTTCATGTTGCAGTTTTTTTCCTATCATTTCCAAGGTACTATTAAAACCTTGTTTAAGTGTACCATAATAAAAGTTTTGTAAAGCTTCTTTAAATTCTCCCCAATTGTTTTCTGGTTCTTCATAATCTCCTGAAATATATTTTTGAGGATTTGTAATCATGTCCTCTGTAACACCCAATTCTTCAAGTGTTTTTTTTGTTATCTTCCTTCTTTTAATATTTTGTCTAGCTGTTTCTATATCAAAAAGACGCTCCCTTATTGATTCATCTGTTTTGGAAGTTCTCTTTTTTTTACGTAATCTGCTTAACATGCTATCAAATAAACCTTCTTCTTTCTTATAATAAGATGGTTCTCTTGCAGCTGATATTTTTGCAGTTTCGCTTTCTCTTTTCCAGGGAGCAAATCGTGTATCTCTTGGAGTTTGTATAGCTCTTGGAGCCATTGACATCATCGGTGTCACAGGTGGCAATGGAGCTTTCTTTTCTCTTAATCTTTTTAACAAACTTTCGTATGTTACTTTTCTTTTAACTCCTCCACTTTGTTTACTTTCTCTAAGACGATTAAGTAATATTTCATAGTTCATACATTTATACTTTAATCATTTTCTGCAGCTAATGCTTCCTTTTCTTGTAGGCGTTGAATCACAAGTTGTTTAAGTTCTGCTCTTTCAGCATCAGTAAGGTTATAGTCACTAGTAATTATATTTAATAATTGATTTAATTTTGCCATATCATAAAGACTGTTTTCAAATTCTGGAGTTAAAGATTGATTAGCTGCTTGTTCTACTGCTTCCATTAACTCTGGTAGTTGTGTCCAATCCATAGTCATACCTTCAATTGGGTCACCACCAAATTTAGAGAATAAATCAGTTTCAGATGTAAATACTCCACCAGCGTTACCAAATACTTCTTCAAGAGCTACTTGCATATCTGGTGTTATTTCTAAACCTTCTGCAACTACATTCATAATCTCTGCAACAGTAAACACTTCTCCAGTTTCAGGATCAGGAGTATTTATATGCTGATATATAGCAGTAATTGTTTCTCGTGGAATTCCTGCCATATATAATTTTGTCGTGTTAGCAGGAGTTGGTTTTATGGTTATTCCTGCTATTCCAGGTCCAAATTTATTATCAGCTCCAGCTTTAGGAACTTTCATTCCTGTATATTCTATACCATTTATTGTAAATTTTACTCCTAATGGAACATCTAGCTGTGCGTTTAATATCTTTACATCAGCATCAATTCTTTTCTTTTCTATATCTAATGTAGTTCCTGTTAGCTCTAGCGCTGCTAAAGCAGCAGCAGCTTCCTCAGCTGCAATCCTATTTGTATAAAAAGTTTCAAAAGTTCCTGCCATCAAATCTAAATCTTCTTCTAATTGTGCAATATCTTCTGCTGCTATATCTGTAATAGCTACATCACTAGCTAAGAAATTCTCAACTTTAGTAATAGCGTTGTTATATAATTCAATAAATTGTCCTTGTTCAAATTCAATTCCTTCTCTTTCCCATCTTATTTCATTTTGTAGTCTATTATTTTCGTCTTGTTGTTTAATTCTTAAATCAGATAGTTCAGCTTTTTTTTCTGCACGAAGTTCTCTTAATTTGTCTGTTTTGTAATTCATTAAATCCCATCTCTTATCTCTTATAGCACTTTCTAACTCTGATTTTAACATTAATTCTTCTGAATTTAAAGTAGCAATTCTTTGTATTCCAGCTGCTTCTTCAGCACTAAGAATAGATGTTTGCATTTCATTAGCATATCTTTGACGACCAGAACGAATACCAGATTTAGTTAATCCACCCATAGTAGCAGCATTTAATTGTAGTAATGCTGCTCTACGAACCCCAAACATAGAAGTTATAGATGCCATTTGACTTGCATAATCTTCATCTAAATTAGAAAATCCTTCATCTATTATTGTAAGTTCATTAGCTATTTCAGCATCCCAATAATTAGTTGTTGTTTGAATGTCAGCTGCTGTATCTGCTGCAATTGCTGCTTGGTCAGCTTCATAAGTATCCTCTAGTGGTGCTTGATTAGTTGCTAAATCATCTGATGAAAATTGAAATGGTGTAAATCCTGCACCTTGAATATTATCAAGGTCAGCTTGACTTACAATTGGAACTATACCACCACCACCTGTTTGGTAATAGTAGTCTTGAAAGGAATCAGAAGATAGATTAAAATCTTGACCTTCGTATGTACCTGTTTCTCCTGTTTGCGGCATATATTTATCTTAAATTATTTATAAAGTGAGTGAAAATACTTTAGATTATCTTTAGTCAAATCTCTAGCTTCTTTACTCGTAAAAATTGTTTTCTTTTTGGTAGGATTAGAACGTGCTTTTTCTTGAAACATTTTACTTCCTATTTCTTCTGCTGTCTGTGCAGCTTTTTGTTCAGAAAATCTCTGAGTAGCAGTAATAGATTTCTTTAATGCTTCTTCCGAAGCAGCTAATTCTTTTCTTCCAAACCCAACAGCTACTGCTCTAGCTGCGGTTGCTTGTTGAGTAGCATGTTGTTTTGCTTCTGCTAATGCTGCTTGTGCTGCGGCTCGTGCCAGAGCTGCTGCTTGTGCTGCTGATATTCCTGTTTCTGCCATATATTTATGTTAATTTAATTTTTATTTAATTTGTTCTATTGAAATTATACCTGCTCCACCAGCACCACCTGTACCACCTGAATTGTTACCACCACCACTACCTGTAGAGCCATTACCACCAGCACCACCATCATTAACAAAAGAAGCACCACCACTTCCTCCACCACCACCATAACCAGGTATGCTAGTACCACCACTAGCTCCTAAATTAGTAGTTTTACATCTGGAAGCAGCTGGACCACCACTAGCTGTTACTCCTCCACTATAAATCACAACAGATAAACCAGCAGCTTCAGCTGTTAATTCATCTCCAGCAACAAGTGTTAAAGTACCAGCTGCTACACCACCAGTATCTATTGTATACACTCCATCATTATTAGCTGTACCAACAACTGTAATAGTTTGACCAGCTGTAAACCCACTATTAATAAAACCATTATTACTATCAGTTATTGTATCAGGACCACTATCAACAAAAGCAATTCCTATTCCACTTATCTCTGCATCTACATCCATTGGACCTTTATATTTTATAATAATAGAACCAGCAGCACCACCACCACCAGCACCACCAGCACCAGGACCCCAACTATTACTGCCATTACCCGAACCATTAGTACAAGCACCACCATCACCACCATTTGCTGTGATAATTCCACTATTAGAATAGGTTCCTTTTATTTCTAATATTAAACCCAAGCTACCAGCACCACCATCACCTCCAGTACCAGGGGTACCACCAATATTGCATGTACCACCAGCACCACCAGCACCACCAGCAGCACCACATAATGAATGTCTAGAAAAATATGTTGCATTTTTTGTTGCAGCAGCACCACCAGTACCAGTATTGGAGTTTTGACTCCCACCTGTACCTAATAAACCAGGTGAAGGAACTGTACCATCAAAAAATTCTTGTGGAGGAAAAACACCAGTACCATCTGTACCAGCATCTCCAGGGTTTCCACCTGTAGGTCCTCCAATACCTCCTATAGGTCCTAAGCCAACTGTTGTTAGAGTACCTGCATTATTAAAGTTTCCAGAACACTTTAATACTGGAGAAAGTCTTCCATTAGTACCCCCTGAAAAATTTAATATAGCACCACTTGATATACTTATACTTGAATAATTCCATGTACTATCGTATGTAGTAGTTTTAAAATATAAGTCAATAGTAGCAACATCTACCCAACCATCAGTTGTATTATTAAACATTACACTACCATCAGCATATCCTCCTGCACTATTGTGACCAAGATTAGGATGATTACTATTATCATCAGTTGATGTTGATAATACTATCCAATATGTAGTATCCACTGTACTAGTATAAGACTTTACAAATTCTGAAGTAAATTCTGCTGCATTGCTAAAAGCTAACCACTCTGCATTAGTATGAGTTACTGTTGCTAATGCACCACCAGTTGGTCCAGTACTATCAGCAAATAATTCAACAGTTACATCTCCAGTAAATGTACCTGTATCTGCTATTTTCCATAATTTAATACCTGTAAGAGTATCATATCCAGCTGTAAAAGATTGTGCTATTTTGTAATATTTTGTTGTTGAATCTGATTCACCAAAAACTGTAGTACCATCTGTTGTTGTTTGTTCTTTATCAATACCTAATTCTAAAGTTGTTGTTCCACTGGTAACTTCTAAAGCACCATCTGAACCATCACCACCAACCCCAATTAAACTATTTCTAACAACATTACCTGTACCAGTAGTATCATCATCTGTAACGTATTTATTACTTGCACTTGGTGTACCACTTGTACCAGCTAAAGCATCTTGTTCATCTTCTGTTATTTGTTGGTCATTTCTAGGATAAAAATATAAAGTTGTTGCTGTTTTAGCTATACCAATTGTTACTTCTTTAGTTCCTGGTGTACTTGATATAGCACCAGCTGTATCAGAAGCATACATAATATCACCTATTGTCATTCCACTTTGAGCATCATCTGTACCATATAATAAAATACCATCTGTTATAGCAGCACCATCTGTACCAGCTCCTTGAGCAATACCTAGCATTACATTCTCTACTTTAGCAGCTGTGTCTGCATCTGCTAACATCCATTCCTTAGTAGTGACACTATCAAAATAAATAAGATTTCCATTAGCAATAGTTTCTCCAGCAGTACCTGCTACAACTAATCTATTAGCTGGATAACTACCAGCAACTACTGAATCAACGTATGCCTTTCTGGCTATATCATTATCAGCTACTGGATTTCCAGCAGTTGTAGCTGGGAGAGAACTAAATGTTTTGACTCCTCCTACTGTTTGAGCTGAAGTATCATCTACAAAACTTGTATAAACTTGTGGATTATTTGATAATACAAAAATTGTGTTACCTGCATGAGCATTTTTAAGTGATGCATCTGCTGTATAAGGAGTTACAAATTTCAATCCTCTAGTAACACCAGTAAGGGTTGTACTAGTAAGACCTGTGAAAGAAATTATTTCTTCTCTAGATGTACCTGGTTCTAACGTACCATAATTAGTAGCAGCTAAATCTCCACTTACTATAGCTGAACCATCTGGCAGGTTAAAACTATTCAATGGAATAGTTGTTTGAGAACTGGTTATACCACTGCCAGAAAGAGTATATTTTTGTCCTTGAATAATGTTTGCCATATTTTTTTAATTATTTTTTAATATCTATTACTTCATTAGTTGATAGATAGACAGCTGGTCCATAAGCTAATATTTCCCATCTTCCATCTATTTGATTTGTTTTATATATAACCTGTACTTCATGATAATCTTGTCGCACAGTTGTATTAATTTGTTTAAATTTTGCTATATCATTAGGTGTATCTAATGTAGAACCAAATGGTTCTTTACCAAATGAACTTTTACCTAAACTTGCATCTGTTGTCTTTTCAAATATAACAGTTGAATCATCTCCCTCTATTGTAAATTCTTGTATAGAAGTAGAACCTTGATAGTCATAGTTTAATTGTAATGTTAAATTTGTGTTAGACCTTATTAATCCTTCTGAATAGAATTCATCAAAGTTTTTATAATTCACTCTATCTCCAAAGTTTTGATAACTGAATTTAGCAATTGCATTTATTGGATTAGTATTATCATTATACCCATCAAATAACTTATATGTTTCTGGAACTGAATTACTATGTGCATAAAGACTACCTTCTATAATAGCTAACCTTCTAACAGGTAATATCTGTGGTGCTTCCCAGTATCCTAGTTCTAAATTATAAATTAGAACCTTACTTTCTACTGGTAAAGCAATATATAAATTATTTCTAAAATATTTTAAATGAGCATTAGTTGTATCATATCCTTCTAATTCTGTTTTGATTGGGTCTGATAAAGCTAATGTCTGTGGTGTATCAATCGCTTCTAATTTACCAAGTGTATCTATTGTAGGTTCATTTGATAAATAAACTATACTATTTTTTATATGACTTATAGCTCCTTGTGAAATAGCAGCTTCTTGAGCTGTAGTTTTTAATCTTTCAACTTCTAAACTTTCATTTACTAAATCATTAGCTAATTCAAATACTATTTTATACCATTGGTCATTACCAGCTGCTATATACATATATTTCTCTTGTACTGCCATTCCCATTGGATAAGCATCTAAAGTTATTAATGCTCCTTCTCCAGGAGTCCTTGGGCTACTATAAGTAAAATCTGTATAATCATTTTGTGTACTAATATAAATATCTCTATTTATGGTACTTGCTACCCAAACTTGGTTATCTAATGTTCCTATTAAATCATTTGTAAATGTTGTAGAATCTGCTGCTGGTTTATTACTAGTTGTTGAAACTGTTTGAAATACTAATGAACCATCTGCTTCTCCTGTTGGGTCTGGTGTTACTCCTGTTAAAGTAGTTGTATCTGATCCTCCTGTATAGGTATATTCAGTTCCATTTATTATTACTTTCTTATCATAACCACTACCAGTATTAAATCTTGCTTCTGCCCATGTCGCTGTTCCTGTTTTTACAATAGTACCCTCACCACCACCTCCATCCCAAGTAGTTGAACTTATTAAAGCAGTACCACCTGACCAAGAATATATATTTGAATCTCCATTTACGAAGAATAAGTAATCTTGTTTTTCTGTATTATCCCAATATTCAGTAAAGTTGAAATCTACATCAGACCAACTTCCTTTTAATTCTGTCCAAGTGATAGTTCCATCTGCAGCTTTAAATCTAAATTCTAAGGTATCATTATAACTTCTTAAGTATAATCCTGTATTACTATGTGTTTGCCAATCATAGGAACTCTCAATAGCATACAAAGAAGAATCTGCAGCACCATCTAATGTATATCCTTCTCTTATTTTAATATTTTTTCCATCTGTTGATAAGACATTTTGACTTCCAGCGACAAGTATTCCATTACCAAGTTTCGTTGGGTCTACTTTGGAATTATATCCTTGAAAGGTTTCTGTTATTGTGTAATTTACTGACATAATTATACTCTATAATAAATATTTTTTGGTTTATTAACTTCTGTTTTATTTTGATATTGATAACGTCTAACTCCTTCTTTATAATCAGCTATATAAGTTTGATAATCAAAGTTACTATCTGTACCAGCTATTTGTCTAGAAGCAAGTTCAGCACATTTATCTAATAAAATGTTATAACTATCTGTATCAAGATTAACTATATTTGAATCATCATCTACTGATTCCTGCCATACTCCTGCTGATGTTCTAAATAAGCATTTAGAATAATAATCTATACTAAACAATTCTCCATAACGATAAACCATATTATCTACCCTTAAATCATTACTTGCTGTTCCATCATAAGTTATTGTAATTCTTGCGTATGATATTGCTGATGCATCTGGACTTCCTGTTTTAGTAGCTGAACTCCAATTAAATCTTAATAAGTTCCAACCATCTATAAATGATATTCCATCTGTTTGAGTTGTTTCTGTTTTACTCCAATAAGCACCTGCAGCACTACCAAATCTAAGAATAAAATTAGTAATAATACTTGAAGTTGGTAGATATACCCATAAAAATATAGAACCTTCTTGTTTTGTGCTACTTAAATTTACTGATGTTAAGGTAGAATTTTCAAGATAACCTGATGTAGATGCTCCACTTAAATCAAATTTTAATGAACTATTTCCTGACTTATAATTATTAGAATCTGCCTCTAAATTTTCACAATCAGCAGTTGCTGCCCAACCTCCTACTGCACCTAATGTATCAATAGTTTTTCCACTTCCCAAACCTGAAGAACTATATCTTAATGTTTTTGTTCCTGAATCATATTTAACAGCAAATGTATTAGTTAATTTATTTACTTCAAAGTCAGCAGAATAAACTTTACTTATAGGATTAATACTACCTGTTTGTGGATAAATATTAATTATCTTATTTCCTTTTAAATCTGATGGTAATTGATAATCATAAATACTACTATGAATAGTGTTGGCAATGGTAGCTGTTCTTTTTGTTTCTGCCACATCTAAGTCTAGCAATATTTTACCAGCTGCTCTATTTATAAGTCCATCTACATTTTGTACTCTATTAAGTGAAGTTCCATGAAGTCTAGCTTCTAGGTCAGTTTTTAATTGAGTAATTGTGTAAGCCATATTATTTCTTTTAATTTCTTAAATATTTTATCTTGAAGCTGTAATACAATGTAGTACAGCATCAAGGAAAATATTCAAAACTCTTACCATTTATAACTTTATAGGGAGCCAATGTTTTGTTTTACTGTCACTCTTTTATAAAGTTTTAAGGTTCAAGCAAGTTTTGTCCAGGTATACTCTATGGGAATACCCAGGAATACTGAATAATTCAGAAAGAATTATTTTTTCAATAAACTTTTAGCATAAGATAATACTTTAGGTAATACAATAGCTAAGTTTTCCCATGATGCTTTTACACCAAGTCTAACTGCAGCTAATGCTACACCAACTGTAGCACCTGTACCCCATTCAAAATTACCATCTAAATATTGTGGTATTGCTACTGCAACAAATGTTGCAATAAATGTAATAAACGAACTGTACACATAACGAATAATTGTTTCTTTCATATTTGTTTGGTTAATTATTTTTTCTTTCTAAAACCCATCAATGTTCTTGCTAATGATGCTTGACGTTTTGTTCTTGCACTATACTTTGAACCCTTTTTTAATACTTTACTAGCAAAGGCAGCAGTAGTCATCTTTGCACGCTTAGCTTTTGCTTTAAATGCACCAGGTCTTTTGATTGCTCCTTGAATCCAGTTCTTTTTTGCCATATTTTTTTATTATTTCTTCAGTTATTATACCACATTTTGGTATGTTATGTCTAATTAAACCTTTTATTTATAAGTTTAATTATTTGATTTTAGATCTACTTCACCCTTATAATAAGTTACTCTAATTCTTTTTGCTTTTAGAATTTTTCCACCCTTTAATACTAAAAAGTTTCCAATTCCTATTCGCCATCCAAAATGTTTGATTTCATAAATTAATTGTTTCATAGTTTTTATATTAATACTTAATAAATTCTTTAATTAAATTTCTTTTCTCAGCTTGGTCTTTAGTCCAGTATAACCAAATATCTCCATTGATACCAGTATATACTGTTTGAAAATCCCATTTACCATAAGCTAAGGCATTTATTTCTCTGTTAGTTGGTAATCTTCCTATCTTTGCATATAACCAGGAATTGAATGCTACTTGTTTTTCTACTAAATAAGATTTCCAAGTTCTTTCTTTTCCATATCTTACATCAACTAATATATTCATTTTTTCTATATCTAGACTACACCATAAATCTCTTATTACTTCTGCTAACATATCATAGTATAAATAGAAATCTCCTTTCTTTCCCCATTGTTCTCCCCAACTATTCTTTACTATTAGCCATTGATTAAAATCATCAAAACCTACTATCTCTACTGCATGTCCACTAATATATTTACCTTTCTCTCTTGGTAATATTCCATCTACTACTTGATTAAAGTTTTTATACCATCCCATAGACATTACGACAGATTTATTATGTAGGGCTAATACATCTTTAATAGCTAATATAGAATTTTCAACTCGCCAATAAGATTTAGATTTATGCTTTAAAGCATCTTCATAACATTCTGCTGGTATTGAATTAGTATCAATGTAATCTCTCCAACTCATTTCAAAGTTTGGTTCAGGATATAATTCTTCTTTACAAGCACCGAATTGTTTTACCACCTTAAATGTATTCCTTGTATAAGCACCCCATCTTTTATTATGTTCCCACTGTTTTGTTAAAGCCATAACAAATCTAGCAGATAAAGATATTTCTTCTTGTCTTTCTTTATGATGAGTTTGTGCTTGAGAAGTACAACTACCTCTACCACCTTGATTCTTACTAGGATATTTTTCAGGTATCCTAAACTTCTTTAACTCTACTGTAGTTGAAGGTGTAATTCCTGCTGCTAAATAATCTCTCTTATCTTTCTTATCTTTTTTAGCACCGAATCCATACTTATAATTTAAATTATTATTTTTCATATTTTAATTTTGAAGGAGTGTGGGCTAAATTAATTATCTCGTAATTCTTTAATCCAACCCACACCTTTGAAGGAGTTTTTATTGAAGCCATATTGGAGCCACAATAGATTTCCCACGCTTCTTATCAACAAGGAAAAATGCCTGTTTTGGTTTCTCGTAATCTGCTTTGATTGACAAAGCGAAGGCATTATAGCCAATGAGTGAACCATTACAGATGAAGTTTCCACCATCTTTAAATTGATGAAAATGTCCGAAAACATCTAGATCAACTGTCCGACCTTTATTCCATTGTGCAATCGCTTTATTAACAGGAATAAAGATACCGCCTACACCACCAGCATAACGAATTGCATGTCCATGATGAAGTCGTACTTTATAAT
>Ga0098058_1000197_pt1 | contig 20969 bp, 2 predicted proteins | sample 19_taG_FD_75061 | JGI IMG/M metagenome (GOLD analysis project Ga0098058, IMG submission 75061) | Marine viral communities from the Subarctic Pacific Ocean - 19_ETSP_OMZ_AT15317 metaG | ecosystem: Environmental > Aquatic > Marine > Oceanic | place: Pacific Ocean | collected 2015-01-19 | reverse complement strand
CCGCTGTTGATATAGATATGGTAAGAATATATTTGGACAAAACCGCTTATCAGGATATTATTATTTGGGACGGGCTATTGACTTCGGGCGAAGTTACTGAACTGTATAGCAGCGGGAATTACCTTACTGCCTCGACTCATTCTAACTATGCAAACGTTCTACATCATTGGAAAATGGGATATGATCAGTATTGGCCGAATTTAGGCTATAGTACCGGCGATGCGCTGGATGTTGTAGAAGGGAGCAACCAAACCAGCTATCAATCTGCTAGTGTTGGAGCAGTATACCTTGTTTTAGATGAGCCTAGTGACGATGATATAAAATTTATAGACGCTAAACATACCAATATTACATGGCCAGGAACTTTAACATATGCCAACAATGTAACAATGTGGAACCAGCTTAAAACCGATCTTGAGTCTGAATTTTCTGGATGGAGCGCAAGTTACATTTCTGGTGCGGCAGAAGCGAAATTCTTTTTGACAAAAGATGTTGCTGGAGTCGTAAGCACGGATATAACCGAGGTAGGGAATTCTTTTACTGACGTTATAAATCTTGATGGTGTTAATGCTGTTGCTTCCACAATAGAACACGGAGACACTTTAACAGTTGAGGGAGAAGTTTTTACTGTTCTCCATACAATGTCGGCAAGTGCTGCAACGAACACTATACGCACTGCCAATTCATATAGGAAGGCTCTTTTTTGGGAAGAGCAAAGTCAAGGCCTTGTTGCTCTTAGTAATACTAGTTACCAAATGCCAAATGATGCTACTGCTGTTTCTGTTTCTTTTTGGATCAGAGTAGAGGCTTCAAGCTACACTCCAATAAAAGGAATATTGTATGCCTATGACGAGAACAATTCTAGTTCTGCCAATGAAGTTATTAGTATGTGGACAATGAGCAATAAAATCGTCGTTCGAGCAGGCACAGGAGTAGCTAATGACTACGGAGATGCTCCATTTACTGGTGGCAATATATGGCAACATATAACAGTTACTTTTTATAAAAATTTGGCAACCACCCCGAAGGTGTGGGTTGATGGAATATCTAAGACGGTATCGAACTACTCTAATTCAGGCACCATGGGAGCAGTGACCCACTTTTATATTGGTGACAAAGCCGGAAACACTGCTGGTGCACTTGATGGCTCTTTACAGGATTTTGTCGTATGGAATACTGAACTGACCACTGAAGATGCCAATATATTATATAATTCTGGGTCTTATTTGGATCTTCGCTCTCATCCTTCCGCCTCTCACATATGGGATTGGTGGGAATTTGGAGAGGAACCTGGGATGCCAGCGTCTGGGTCTGCTTTAGATTCTGGCGGTGGGGTCACAAGTGTTTCTCCTATTATCGGTAGGCATGTTCTAACAGTTGAGGATGGCAGTGAAGTTCATGTTACCGATGGAATCGCTGATGGCGAAGATTTAAAAACACAGACCGCATTTCACGAAGAGTTGTCTGCATCTCTTGACACCCAATTAACATATACCCCTAGCTTTGATTGGGACGGTGACACTGGTCTTTCGACTTTCAGTTTAACTTCTGCGTCTGCTGAAAGTTTAAGTAATTTTGCCGAAGTCGGAGAATCTTTTAATATAATCCAACACCCCACAGAGAATGGTGTGGCCGATTTGAATACTGTTATTGCCGGCGCTCCGAATGGTGCAGCCATCGCATTCGCCGGTGATGGCATGCCAAGCAGATGGTCTTTCACCGTTGATTCAGATGCTAACATATCTGGTGCAGATTATGATGAGCACGACATCAACAATGACATGTGGTTCATTAATTCTTCTGGTTCGAATGTGGAATTTTGGAACAGGTTGACAGGAGCTATTGAGGCCGAAGCAGATTTTAACTATGATGTGACCTATACGGATTTAGGCAACGGAACTGCCCTTTTTGAATTGTCGTCGTCTGTAGCTGGGACTGCTGAGAATAGAGCGATCACTACTACTGATGCTGGCTTGGCCACTAGTATTTTAGGTGTTTCTGGTGGAACAGGTCCTACGGGGGTTGGACACCTAAAGGCAGTTAGATTATATGACGGCGCTCTTGGTAGTGATTATTATATTTATGCGCACCAAGATGTTGCGAGCTTATCTCATACGCATGTTGCTGATGGCGTTCAGAAGAATAGCACAAACTATTATGTCTCTACAACTGGTGCTGTGGCAGACTCAAATGGTGTAGATGCCGATTTCTGGAATAGAATAACAACCTCAGTAAAAGATATTATTGGCGGAACTCCAACTTTAAATGTTGTTAATTTAGGAAATAATAGTGCAAGAATTGATATTACCGGAAGCCACCAAACAACTTCCGCACATGATATCAGCTTTGCCAGTTATACGACTTCCGGTCACTTTGGAAACCATATATATATTGATGCCGACCCATTGGATGGCTATGGGTACCCAACGGACGCAGACTTTGTGAATGACAATACTTTTGCCATTGATTCAACCACGTTTGAATTTGTATATCCTTACAACGACTATGCTTCAATAGATAGCAACACTGCTTTAATTGGCGCTACAGGCTCAACGGCAGATCTTGTTGGTTATATCACTGCTTCTATTAAAACGCACGAGCCTGATTATAACGTCATAACAGTTTATGATAACGTTATAATCGGCTTAACTGCAAGCACTACTGGATCCGATAAAAATGTTACCATAGTAGACGGCGCAGAACTTATTACCGGCAAAGCAGATATTGCCGGTGGGACAGGCGAACAGGGCGTTGGAGACAAGAGAGGATTTTCAATAAATGGTGTCAAGGTTATATATGCATATCAAGATATGACCTCAAAGCATGGTGGTTCGTACACTTCCCTTGTTGATGGTGTTACATATGCCTCTAATGGATTTTATTATGTTTCTTCCACAGGGTCGGTATTTGGATCCGATGGAAATGATAATACTTTTTGGGGCAGAATAACTTCTTCTCTTTCACATCTCCTTGCCGAGCAGTACGGATTGAACACGGGCGAAGGCGGCTCTTGGCATGTTTCTGCCTCAGATCCTACCGCCGGTCAGGCAACACTTTATTTTACCGGCAGCTTCCAATCGTCTTCTGCTCATGATATAACATTTGCAACCGCTGATGGTCCTGGAGCCACTGGGTTCGCCCTTCGTGTTTCTAGCGATGATACTGATGGTTACGGCCAACCATTGATTGGCGGGGTTGTGGATGTTGGTCCTCACACTGTCAGTATCGGTGGCGGTGCAGCCACTAAAAAATGGGAACTAACTTTCCCATACAATAATTATACTGCCATAGGATCTCCTAATTACGAAATTAGAGGAACAGGAACTTTACCAGATATAGGCGAAAGGCTCTCTTCTTCGCTAGAAGCTAATCTTACAGATTATACTCTTACAGGATATGCTACCTCTCCAACTAAATTTACAATCACAGCAGATGAAACCGGCTCTGTGTTTAACAGCGATTTATCTGAAGCCGGTGATTATTTCAACATTGGTGGTCAAATGTCAGGCGGCTATGTGGCGCATGCCGCCTTTGATAGCGATTGGATAGTTATGGCTCATCAAGGTTCTGGGAATTATTTATTTAGGCTTGATAGCGATGGCGTGGAGCCCACAATATCAACAGCAACTCACACAATCGATGTTACGGTTGATACTAATAGATATAAAATGGAAGGAGTATTAGTAACAGGTTCTTTGGCTAACCTTGAGCAACAACCATCTCTTGTCCTGGTCCGAGGTTCAACATATAAATTTAATCAAGGAGATTCTTCTAACCAAGATGAAGCTATAATTCTTTCTGAATATCCTGAAGGGGAAGAATGGACTGCTGGTGGCACCACCACTCAGGCAATGTATTTGGCGGATACGGAAGCACAGCCAAGTTCGTCTGCTAGCGGCATTGGACGTATTCCATCCTTTACGGCCGGTCAGGGCTTTGCGGTTTCGTTTTGGCTAAACACGCCTTCTGGAGAATTTAGTAATGGTGAAGCTCAAAGATTTTTTGTGGCTAATGGGCAGTCCAACCAAAGCGCAAGATGGACGATCACGACCGATGGTAAACTGAAATGCCAACAAGCCTATTATTCAAGTGGCCTTAAAAATATTACGGCTCAATGGGACATGGTTCCATATCAAGATGGTACATGGAGACATTTTGTTCTTACTTGGGATGGGGTGGACCCGGGCGACAACACTGCTCCGAATTGGAAAATGTATGTTAACGGACGGCTCGTTAGCAGAGAAAGTATTAGTGGAAACTATAGCACCAATACCAACGGCTCTGATTTTAGAGGGTTTGCTGGGCCGGTTGTAACATTTGGTGATGATCGATTAAAGTCTTCTTGGGATGAAATCACTGTTTGGGATACTTATTTCGATGCCGGCGATGTAGACGAACTGTATAACGGAGGAGCAAATTTCAACGCCACCACACACACAAACAATTCTAATTTGTGTGTGTATTACACATTTGATGATGGTTCAGATACTACTTCTATAGTCCAAGATAAGACTTCAAATAATAATGATTTAGTTATTGCAGATGCAAGCAAGGCTTCGTTTGTTGACAGAGATACAGCGGCTGCTCCTGCTTTAACATATTATATTAATAACAGTTCTGTTAGTCGTACAACCTACAATGCGGGTGTTGGGAACAATGCTACCGATTATCTTAAGTTTATAGTCCCAGAAACGGCTCCAAATCGATTGTATTACCACTCTGACGGTGGTGCTAGCAGAGGAGGTGCCATATACATCTTAAGTGCCTCAAACGTGGTTACTGTGGGTTGTGGGGGCAATTACGACCAAGTTTGGATTAATCTTTCATCCGCCATTAATACGCACATTCCCTCCATAAATGTTTCGTATGTTGATGATCCTCCGGATGATCAAGCCTCAATTGGTAACGATAACAACGACGACGACTATCTTCCGGCTGTTCAAAACGCTATGTTTATGTTTACTGGTTCGACAAGGACTAGTAGCTATGATGATACGATTATATTGACTTCTGGCTCTTCATGGTATAATGTTAATCATATAACTGGTGCCATGAATCGAGTTTATGGGTATGCTTTTGATGAGACACTTATATTAAATTGGGGCGAGGATCCTAATAGGATCTCGATTGGAGACCACACAGTACAATTTGCCACTACAAATTTAAAATATGGCTCTAATCTTTATGATGGGTTATCTACTGATTATGATACTGTATACAGTGTAGAAAGCCCAACGACCACTTATCATAAACTAGATTATGTCGCCGGAACATGTTCGGTGGATTCTGGCGCTGCTTGGGAACAGACTTCTTCTTTGTTATGGGATTTTATTTCTTCTAGCATTACTGATACAGGTCAATATACAGTTAGTAAAACTTATAATTCTGGTGACAAATATGCTACATTTCATGTGACATCTGCATATGCGCAAACAAGATTTAATTCTGGCAGCGGCGAGGACGGCAATGGGTTTGCGACTAGTTCAAATTCTATTAGCTTTAATATTGTCGATCAAATGACCGGTGGAGTCAATCCGGATTATAATTATGATGAATCAACTTTAGAATTTCATTTGTATAATGCTGCCCGACGAGATAATATTTTTATAGGTGATGGTTATGTAAGAATAGGTCTAGATGTTAACGGATGGACCTTGCCGTATGATGGTGCTGGAGGGTACGATATTGATATTTTGATCGGGGCAGCTAAAACAACAGATACAAATCTTTGGAATGAAATATCTGGTGTGTTTGGAACTTATATTACTTCTTCTGTTACCGGGACACCTCTTTATTCTGTTCAGTATACAGATTTGGAGAATGGGTATGCTTTATTTGAATTGACTTCTTCTATTACTGGGACTGCTTATAATGCAGAATTTATGATCGTGAATGCTTCAGATACAACACCGCCTCCCGGTGGCCTTTACGCTTTTGATAATACAAGTTTAGAGGTAATTGCTGGTGGGGTTGATTTTGTGCCAATTGTTTATTCGAACGACAGGCTCAATATTAAAGAAACAGAACAAAAAACTTTTGATAATAATACGAGACAAAAAACTATTATTACTTCTCGTTTTTCTGCACCGGGAGGACCAGAGGTTCATACGGAATGCTGGCTAGATGTATATGCAAAAGAATATTCTGTTTATAATGTTTTACCATTTAGGTATAAGCAAATATTAAATAATAGCGGGAAAGACGGAGCAATTAGAGTAAACTCGCATGCTTCAAGAAGAGAAGGATTAAATATACTTCACACTAGACATACCGGGCGCTTTGGGCTCGACTCGAATTCGGGATCGGCTGATCAAAGTGACTTTGCCTCTCCGGTAGGCGGGACAAGTTATGAGGCTTCTTTCCATAAGATTCACAGAAACACTCTTGTGGTTCCAAGGCTTCTTGGGGAGTCCGATACAGAGGTGGTTTTTGTTGAGAAGCGGAACAACTTTTATTTACAGTCTCACTTGCCGGCTTCGGACTATCATTATAGTTGGGTAACTTCTTCACTTGGAGATAATTATAATGTAAGAAGTGGGAAACAAAAAGTGTTTGGATATTGGCCGAAAGACGGTATTTTGGTTACAAATGTGGTTACTGGTGCTGCTGGTGATTATTATGAGGGTCAAGTAGTAGAGGCTTCGTTTGAATCAGCGATCACTTTCCCATCAGCTTCAGAAATCGTTGGGAGTTAAAGAATGGCAATTTATGTAGATTTTGTTGGACTCAATACACTTATACAGGAACCGGTTGATACCTCAACAAACGAAATTGGAAACTTTACAGACTCATCAATTGAAAATGCTCGTAATACATCGATTGCAACAATTAATGAGGCTGATTATCTTGTTGCTCTAAACACCCACAGAAATGGTCCGTATGGATATCCACTCTTTAAACAGATAAGGAATAGCGATAATGCCGTTGTTAGGAGACAAAAACTAGACAACACCTTTTCTCACTATGAATATCCCGGCTTCGGTTCGGTATATTATAGAGGAAAAGAACGACATGTTGTTACAAACCGCCGCGCCGAAACAAAATTTTATACGGAAGTACCAGTTGTTTCTAAACATAAACCACTTAAAATGGTTGGCTCTGTTGTTACTAATAATTTAAGAACTGGAGTGGATCTTAAAGAAGAAGTGGAGGTTTTTACTACTCTTGGAAACCAAACTCAATATTTTTCTAATGAAGAGATTAATAGATTCTTTGATTTAGAGGAACAGTTAGATGATGATTACGAGAACTTTATTGATCTTTATTTAGATGGCGGATTAGACGGAGATGAATCTCCGATTGATGAATTTAAATCAGTTAGATATTCACAAGTTGTTTATCCGAGAGAAAAACACACATATACAAATTATATGCGGAATAGGCCAAATTTTATTTCTGGCTATTGGAAAGATATTAGAACAGAAAGAACAGAATTTGATGTCAATAATGGTTTTGGGTTTAATATCTTTTCACAAAGTATGTGGGTTCTAGACGGAGAACAAGGTTTCGAAACAATGACGTTTGAAATCACCCCGGGATCATTTAGACTATATGCGCCTCATAGCTGGGTTTCTGGTACGGCTGTGGCAGATTCTTTCGGCTTTGATTTTCCAAATAGTAATGGTGCTGGCTCCACAGATAACGATACTTTGTTTTATAGTTCCTCCCATTATGGCCCCTTCTATGCAGAGACACCCTATCAAGAAGGTACCGTCAATATGGGAACCTCGGTCCTGTCCGAAAAAGATGATGATAACAATAGATTTTTGAAGATTGATGAAGCAGGTGTTGGAGACTATTGGGTCTTCCGACGAGTTGCTGATAATGTGAAGGAATATTTTGGAGACAGTGATATTGGTTATGCTGTTACTACTACACCGACAAGAAAAACAACTGTTCCTCTGATGATACGTGCAAAGGACGACAACTACAGTTCTATTGGTGGAGAATGGCTCCCCACAATATCTTTGAATCGCACCCAAGGAGAAAATTGGATAACCAACACATCACAGTCTTGTTTTAGTTTTTGGATGCTGAGTGAGAAAGGCGGCAGTGAGGCCGATGGTCCGGACGGAGTTTTTTATTATGAAGGAAATGATGACGGGTCTATTCCTATAAGGAAAATATCTTTTGATGCTTCTGACGAAGGAACGCTAAGTGTTGCTCTTGGAACCGTGTTTAGCTCATCTAATGGAGAACATTCTTTTAGTGCCAATGACCTCCCTGCCGTAACCTATAGTTGGACGAACTTGTGGACAACCAACAATCGTTTTAATAGTTCAAATTACAATGCAAAAGCAAAATGGAATCATTTCTTTTTGGAAATGAATATGTCTGGAACATATGATTTAAATGCTGGTTCACCCTCCGAAACGACCGGATCTGAATTTCGGACTGCAATCGGCACAGTCAGTCCAAGAGCGAAGCTGTATTTGAATGGTGACTATGTTGGTGCTGCAACTGTTACAGATCCTTTTTATTTTCTAAACGCAGGGCAGGGAAGAACCCTCGCAGAAAATGGAAATTATAGTCTAACAAAAACCAATGCAGCCGATTATTTGACAGCTTCTGTATTTAATTCTTTAAGTCCTTACAATTCTACTGGAATGAGTTTCTCCTATTGGCTTAACGTTGGGTCTGCATGGGGAGACGATGAAACAATTTTTTCCATTAAAGATTCATCCGGCAATCCTTTTATATCACACCTTATAACAGATGGTGGGGCTGTTTATACTGCCTTCACAACCGGTGGCGTTGGCAACGGTCAATACTACAGAGTCAAATCCCCAGACGGAATAGAGGCCGGGACTCCAGTGGCGGATGCTTGGTATCATGTAGCTATGACAGTGCGGACAAGCTCTGTCTATCCATACGAAGATATGGAGACAAAACTTTATGTCAACGGTTCGGATGTTGCTGACGCTGCTTGGGAAGATACTAATTACACAACTGATGATAACAGCGGGGTTTTGACTTATGCTGCATGGCAAAAATTGTCCTCTTCTTATAGTTTAAAAATACATGATGAGGACCCTACGGTTGGATGGGTATCCCCGAACAACAATAACAATATTCAATTAGATGAATTCCTTTTTTGGAATGGAGGGTTAACAGACGCTCAATTGGTGGAGACATATAACAGCGGCCAGATAAAATTATACGATTCCGAAGATTATCCTGGGACTTATGTTCAAAAAAACTTAAAGTTATCTGCAACAAATACTTCAATAGTTAGAAACAATTGGAAAACCCAAGAGCTTAATGGCGATGGGGGCATAATCGAGTCCGAACGTTTATCTAGCCGGCTCCCTTACGATGACGCGGGGAGATCTGCCAATGTTTATGATAGGATTGCTCCGTTTGGGCGAGAACTGACCAATGCAGAGATTTCAGAAACAGTTATTGATGAAGGGGTGGAAGGAGCGTTTGATTTTACATGTTGGTTTAAGTGTACAGAAGCTAACAAAAATATTAGATCTTTTAATTTTGATGAACCATCGGGCCTGGGGTATTTCCCTAATGCTACCACAGACATGCCGTGTCCAAGGGCTCAAGTTCGTGACTTCAGCGGGGTAATCAACCAACCACAATCTAGAAATATAATGGTTTCTTTTTGGATGAAGCCTGATTTTGATACAACAACAGGCGAGGCGTTTCATATCATTAGTGGCATATCACAACACGAAGGGGACGGAAGCCAGTTCACTCCTGAATCCGAGCGTCAGATATTTACGGTTGGTTTTTACCATGATGGAGACGACACTTCCACTACTAATGGTGGCACTCGTTTTTTCTTACATGATCTTAGTTGTGTGGATACTGATGGTACGACATATCCAACATTGACATCGGCCAATATACCACGCAATGTCAATAATTTGAGTGCTATTGTTACAGGCCAATGGGTGCATGTTGTGTTATTATGGAACGGAATCACAGGAGTTAGAGGTAGAGGTTATGTTAAAATTCGAAACTCAGAAGGACTTGATGTATCAGGGTTACTTAAACCTCGCGCCATGTCGGCCAATGGTGCTGCGGAACATACTGTAGTTCCTCAAGGCTCCATGGTAGAACGACATCCAAAAGATTGGCGGGACGAAGATGAAAGAACTCTTACTATCGGAAGTCGAGGCAATACCCTCACAGGAGATGAGCCAGTTGATTATCAAACATTTATAGGCTCTATAGCAGAATATACTATAGTATATGATGCTCCGCCTAGACATGAATTTGAGAATAGTGATTTTTATAATAATGGCGATTTTTATAATAATGGAAATAAATCTGATGTATTGGCTCAAGAACTACCAGATAATTTGCTCACCCATGGTGGACATGCATCAATACACGTTGGAACAGATAACGCTAATACTAATGATGTAGTTGCTCTTTTAGGCATTGCCTCTCAAGAATCACCGACAAGAGGTTTGCCTTATGGATCAACTTTTGCAGTAATGGGAAAAGATAAGTCTGTCTTAATTAAGTCTTCTGATTTCAATGAGAGTAGCACAAGTAACAATTTTAATGGTAGCGGCGCTGGGGCCAATGGGTTTACAATATCGTGGTTTGGCCAATATCCAAATCTTGCAGATGTACACGACCCTTTGAATAATTGGAATGATGATGGTACTGTTGATAGGATCCCATTATTCGCGCTTGTTCGTAATTCACAAGCTGACAATTCCACAGCAGGGAATGCGGGCCATCCCGCACAAGACACTTTTATAGAACTATATCTTGAAAAAATTGAGCCCCAACTCCGTGGGGCGCCCTTGTTGCATCCTCACTTGATGCCATTAAATATGCAAAGCTGGTGGGAGCTTCGTGGGAGGGTTTATGGTAATGATAATGATGGAAGCGATGGAGTGGATCGACAATATGCCAATCTTCGATGGAGACCAAATTTAATTGAAAACGATGTTTATATCCTCGGTCAGGATGTGACAACGGAACTTGTTTTTTCCGGTTTGCCATATGATATAGCTGATGGTGAAATGCATCATTTTTGTTTTGTTTGGAATGGTACGGTTGACGGGAACGGACTACCTACAAGTTTAGAATTTTATATTGATGGTGACGCTGTGAGCAGTACTTATGCTCATGATCAAAGCACCAATGCATGGCCCGAAACTGCACTCGGCGATTGGCCTGCTGTCTCCACCAACCCAACCACCATTGACCATCATGCTGCCGGGTCAGGCAACTATAAAATAACTAATACTATAAATGAGAGCGCCGGATGTGAACTAGTCATATTTGGGCCGCATGCACCCATAGATAACGTTTCTTATACTGATAATACGTTTCCAGGTAAATTAGGCGGATGGTCAACACACCATATGGGAGACTATTGGTCTATAGCTAATATTTCTCTTATAGAAGAACCGGCTTCGGCTACTCAAGTTGCAAAATTAGCAGATTTTAGTTTCAATCCTTTGTGGGATGATGATGAAATTGGTCTTATGGATTTGCCTTGGTGGGGCTTTTACAGGGGATCACCACTCGATCATAATGATGGCGCTTCATACAAAACTGATGCAACTGATGATTATAAAGTTGTATCACTTCCCCAGTCAACCAATAAAACTTATCAAAGACAGAACAGCGTAGGGGCGGGAGATACTCCAGGTAAACTAATGAATAAATTGAATTATTCTGGTTCTCTTCATACAAATTATCATTTGGGGACAGAGGAAGGGCATGTGAGTCATTTGATCGGAACTCGACTTTGGTCGTGGCGAGACGATCTTAAAAATAATGGTGTTGCCGGCTCTCCTCCGCAAAATTTGGCTGTAATTCAACCCACCAATACACAAACGGACATGGTGCTGCATTTACATGGGAAAGTCTATCTTGATGGGGGTCCTAGGTCTTGGGCGAATGGACAAGGCAGTAGCGAAGAACATACTATTTTAACAGTAGACCAATATGACTCTGGCATTGTAGATCAAAGAACGTTGTCGGATGCCTCTAGTTTTGATGGTATTAATGTTACTCTATCTGGATCTGGTGGCGGGTATTCTTTGGTGGCCTCTGTTCCAAAAACAACCACAAATACTGTGTGGGAATCTGCTCCTAATCTTATCATTCCGAATAAATGGTATTTTTTAAGAATGACATATTCTAATCTCAAAACAAGCGCTACACCCGAAGTATACGCTTTTTTAGACGGGGAGTCGGTTTCTTGGGTAAGAGGCGCGGTGGGATCAGGAAACTTTGATAATACTATTACACATGAGGGACAAACAGATAATGGATGGGCCGTAGGAGGAGTTGGTTACGGTCGTTATCGTGGATTTTGTGGTTTCATTCAAGATGTTGCCTTTTGGGATAACAACGATTCAGATCGAAAAGATTATTGGAAATATAATGTAAATCAAATGACAGCTAGCAGTGGTTACATTGACACAGATGATCCAAATCTCGTTCTGGCCTTAAGGACAGGACATTCCGCTGTCGATGGAGATTACGGAGTTGGTTCCGATGTGCAACAAGTTGGTGGGACATGGGCTCCTTCTGATGCCACCGACGCCCATCAACCACAGGTTCAATCCACTAGCGACATACAATATTATAATATAGACACACCAAAAGATTTGTGGCGAAAAGATAAACAATTTGTTATTTCTATGTGGTTAGACTTTACAACGCCGTTGGCATCAATTTCGTCTGATGAAGGGCTTTTGTTATATTTTACAGGCGATGAAAGCAATGATGTATTCGATTATTCTGACCGGAATTCTAGCTGGCCAGAGGGTGCTTTTTTTACTGATACCACTGTGAATAGTTCACAAAATATTAGTAAACTTTCTTCTTTTCGGTTGGAAATTCGTGCGTCTCCATCCGGTAATAATGACTATGCTTTTAAGTTAGTGCAACGTATGTTTGGAAAAGAATCCTCTATTGGTGCCACCGGAACAACCCCAGAAAGCTTCTCCACGAATAACGGTTCACTTTTAACAGAAATCGAGTGTTTTATGGATATACCTGATTCTTTACCAAGTGGCAAAAATCACTTTACATTTATATGTTATGATGAAAACGTTATTGGTTACCCTGAAACACATGCTGATCTTCTTATAAACGGAGAGTATTCCTCTACTGGTGATTTCAATGATCTAAATGGGTATCAAACAACTATATCTGTTTGGAGAGAGGTCCCTTATAATAGTATTGGTATAGCAAGTCCCCAAGGAGACACTATTATTAAAGAATTAGCTATATTAGCTTATACCAACGATGGCGAGACAAAATTTCAGTCTACAAACTTGCCTTCATATTCGGGAATGTCCACGCGGCAAGCTTTTAATCGTCATTATAATAATGGTATAGACTTTAATTATTTTGATGAAGAGGTGAGAGACCCTGGATGTCTAGTCGCTTGGTGGAGAATGGGCGCTGGAGAACGCGACCATGATCTTGTACATGAACAAGAAATATATACAGGTCAGCGATTGGCCGATAATTCAGGAAATCAATATGATCTTATTGTCCGAAAGCCTCAAGAGGCTTATCGATGGCACTCAACAGCATCTACTGATTTAAATGCTTATTATTCTTTTGATGAAATTGATACAGAAAATCCTCTCGCAGACGGCGGAGAAATAGTAGAGTCATTTAACAATTATCATCTTACTGCTTCTGGTGCTAGCTTTATTGCCTTGGCCGGTATGGATTCTTACACTTTAGATACAGAGCGATGGTTAGTAAACTCTAATCCTCCAACAAGAATTGCTTATTTTGCTGAACCTGACGGAACAGCGACTTACGACTATACCGGTAGTTTTGCTAAACATGATGAAGGGCCAAAACATGTAAGTGATCTCGCATGGTTTACGGGGGTCTCTACCAGCAGTGATAAATCAAAAGCCAAAACAACTATAACATTTGGTGCTTTACCAGCAGCCAATGATAAACTGGTAATCATTAAAGGCGAGGACAGTTCCACAATTTGGACAGTTAATTTTACTACTGCTGCATCGGATGAAACGTTCGACGGCGATGATGTCGCTAATATTAAACGTGACACCAATATCAACACCGTCATAGGAAACTTAGTAACTCTTTTTGAGGCTGGATTTGGTAGTCACGCTTCTACCAACGCCAACCCGAATCTTGTAATCGAGGCAGACAGCGCGGCAACTAGAACGCATGACTTAACCATGAACTATGTTGGAACCGCCGATGTGACAATCGAACAGATTAGGGGTTGTGATTCTTTGCCACGGGCTATGACCGGCCATCCAAAGCATTATTATAGAAGATTTGATGATACAGATTATCATAGAAATGCGCCTGATGCTGGTTCAGGATTCAAGCATGATGCACGGCCATATGCTTATTATCAATCCGATTCTGATTCAACAAATTATATAGCTAATACAAGCTGGACCAATTTGGGGGTGGGAGGAGCAACTTTCGATCTTGAATTCGATGATGTCGTCAAGGAGGGAGAGGCGGTAGTGTTTGCGGGCAATAATCAATTTATATACGCAGGCTTAGATTCTGGGTCTTATGTTGATTTTGAATTGGTAAACACTGATGTTGTAAGAGGCAATTGGATTGAGATTGAACAAAGTGATTTAAATATAAACAGTACGTCAATTGAACAATTTGCTTCACCATCAGCACCCACCCCTTTGATTGGTGGTGGCAATGGTGGCGGGTCTAAATATGGACCAGGAATTCTTCAAAATAGTTATAATCAATTTAGCAGTGTTCTGATAAAGGGCGCTAATGTTGTGGTAGATAGTTATATGTCTGCTGCTTGTTGTTATTTTAGAAGGCATACCTTGACAGCCTCTACATCATTAGTCTCTCCTTATAGCGGCTTTATGGAAAAATTAAGTGCTTCACACAATGATGATTATCCAAATCTTTTATTAACTAGTTCGCTTCCGTCTTACCACTTGTATCTCGGTGCTTCACAGTGGGAAACAGGAAAATTTGCTGGGTATTATGATGCAACCGGCGTTTTTGTTAAAAAACCAAAAAACCCTTTCTCCGATATATATTCGGATTTTATTAGTGATGCTAGACCTTTAATGAAAGATTATGGCATTGTGCCTGAATTTAAAATCAGCGAACATGTAGAAAAATATCTAGCCATCGGCCCAACAGAAGAAAATTTAAATATGCTTAATGTCACTGGTGGCAAAGAAGACGCTTGGTCGAGCGAAAAGGATAATTTTTATGAAATTTATTCTACTACTGATTTCTTAAAACATTTTGAAATAGTTCAAGAAGACCACGCTGATTTTGTTGATCCATTTTCTATTAAATTGAAATGTGAAGTAGTTAAAAAGTTCTTGCCTTATAATGGATTTTACCCTGCACAAAGAACTGTACAAATATCGCAAGAGTTTTATAATTCTTATGCCGAAGGGTTAAACATTGATATTTCTGGTAACTTTAGTCCAGAAGGCCGTAATTATGCTGCTCAATATCTTTTGAATCCCTTGTTTTCACCAGGAATTTTATATAATACAATAAAATCTGGGGTGGCCGTTGATTATCCTCTAATTTCCGATACTAATAGTGTTGGAAAAGTTGCGGGGGAGCAAGATGGAGGAGCAATGATTTCACAAGCATTTGATTCACGAGTGCCTTTTGAAGCCCTTATAGAACCAGAAAAATATTTAACTAATTTAAGACTTGCTTCAAACGAGCCTGATCAAAAAGGAGATACTGGGTTACAAGTTTTATGGAACGGTCAAGGCGGTGAGCTTTATAATTTAATGATTTCTAATTTTTTAGCAGAAGTCCCAGAATTCTTTTTGGCCAATAAGAGATTTACTTCGATTGCTTCTTTACCCCAAGGTGATGCTAACTTTGGTAACGCCCAAGCGGGTAAAACTTATATGATGCGCGTAAGAATGTATAGAAATATTACTGGTTCAAAGCCACCGGGATCTAACATTTATGAAAAATCTTTTGGAGTTCCACAAGATACAGGCTCGATGACTGAGGGCTTTACTATGTATTCGAGACCCTCAGCGTTTGGCCCTCCACAGCATTTTGATGCTACTGCTCACAAGCCATCGGCATGGGCTAGTTATAAATTTGATGGATCCCCAGATTTTTCATATGCTACTGGTTCTGAGTTTACCACGAATTTGTTGAGCAGTAGCCCAATAGAAGGGTATAATTTTCCTTTTACTCCTCCGTATTATCACGGAGAAGGATGGGCAGATATATCTTTTACAGCCACAGAGAGCAAAAAATATACTTTACCAGAAATCATTAATGCATCGTCTATTGAATTTTATAGATTCTTTGAAAGTGGATCCGGAGAACTTCCTGGGGTAACAGACCAAACTGTTCTTATTAATGATCAAGCGATGCAATTAGCTTCTAGTATTAATTTGTTTTCTAAAGGCGTTCTTGAAAAAGATCTTTCTGGAGGATCTAGGGCGGAGATTCCCAACGTCACAATCAACACTAGTCTTGGTGATTTAAAACGATGGATTATCCAAACTAAATTTGAAACTCCTATATTAAACTTTAACCACTATACTTATGGCACATCATCCGGACCTGATCTTGTAGAAAATGAATATGGAATCACTCTTTCGGCAATTGGTCCCGCCCAAACGCCAATTGGTATGTGGCATCAATATGGCCATATACCTCAAAAATCTCAAGATGGAATTTTTCTACAAGTGCAGCCCATACCAAGAGGTTGGTTATCAAATGCTATGCATATAACAGATGAGAACCTATCAAATTATGGATCTCTTACTGACCTTTGTGGCTTTTCTACAGATCCGGTCCGCCTCGGGGAGATTGATGGTCTTAATAAAGTTAGAGAGGGAATTGTAGCTGTTCCTTTTTATGAAGAAAATGGCCAAAGACGATTTTTTAATATTTCAAGGAAAAGTATCGATTATGCTTTAAGCAGCGACCAGAAGAATCTAGTCGGGACCACAATTGTAGAAATGGTTGAGAAAATGCAAAAATTTGTTTTACCACCACCGTTTGATTTTATTAAGTATAAAGGTGTAGATCCCTTTTCTATGTATATTTTTGAATTCACTCATACTTTTACTAAACAAGACTTGTCAGATATGTGGCAGAATCTACCACCAGAAATTAATGAGGTTGTGGAATTAGACGAGGCATCTATTTCTCATGAGCTATTGGCTCACGAATTATTAGGGCCTGAAGGCAAATATCGCACAGGACTCACTGGGCCGATAGAGCTTTTAAGAAACGAGAGAGCAGAAAAAATTAATCCCGATATACAGTGGATGGTTTTCAAAGTCAAACAAAAAGCTGAGCGAAATTATTTTGAAAAGATTTTTGCCAGAAATGAATCACAACAAAAATTGGCATCAAGAATAGGAAGAGGGGCTTTAGATACTTTGGGAAGGAAAAGAGATCTCTCATTTAATTGGCCATACGACTATTTTTCTTTAATTGAGGGTGTTAAGCTTACAACAGAAATTGATTTTATAGAAGTTGACGACGAGCAATCCGCCACTGCTGAGCGGACAATTATAAAACCAAAAATGAAAATTCCTTTGGCAACTAGGGATGCGATTAGTCCTGTCCAAACTAGTATTATATCAGGCCTTTCAGGGCCTGCCCCAGTAACCACACCCACCATCCCAAATCCGGAAGCAACTTCTAAAAGAGGGAAAGTTACACGCAAAAGGCGCTTTGCAACCAAATCTAATTCAACCACTAATCCAGTTAAAAGAGATACGTCTGATACTACTGGTAAAAATAAAGGTAAAAAGTAATTACTATGACGGGGAATTATGATTAATGACTTTTTTCAATAAAAAATTTGATGTTTTGGATATACAATTAACGCCATATGGAAGACATTTATTGCAAAATGGTAAATTAATGCCTAAATATTATGCGTTTTTTGACGATGATGTGATATATGATTCAAATGCTGCCGGGTTTACAGAGAAAAATTCTGATATTAAAAACAGAATTTTAAATGAAACACCTGTTTTAAAGCCTCATTATTCTTTTAAAACGCTGGAAGACATTTTAGGAAAAGATCAGCCTTTTCCAACGACACAATATGATAAAGTTAAAAGACCCGGCGCTGATGAGAGATCTAAATTTTTACAATATTCGTTAGGAACTTCCGACCCAACGAAAGAAAAAGCACCAGCCTGGAGAGTTGTTGCTTTACAAAATGAAATATCGTCTTCTTCAAATCAGCTTTCTTCTTCAAATTATCAAAATGTTAACATACCACAATTAGAATTCGAAATAAATTATACCATGTCAGTTGAAAATATCAATGATGATCCTCCAAGTAGAGGTATTCCTTCTACTCCTAACCAACAAGTTAGTGAAACTATGGAAGACGGTACATATATAAAGGTTGAAGAAGAACAAGCTTTGTTACAAATTTTAGAAAAAAATGGTTTTCTATATGGTGATGGTTTGCAACTGGAAGTTTTTATGTATGAGGTATCAGCTTCGGCTACTGGTGTTAGCTCTTTCACAGAAGAAATAAAGCCTTTGCGATTTGTAAAAAGAGAAAAGCAAATATTAAATGGCATTTTGTTGGACGAAGAGGCCGATACATATGATTTTAATGATTTAGACAAAGTAACACATCAAAATGTAGAATATTATTTCGATTGCAGATTAGATAAAGAAATACCGTTAAAAGACTTGTGCGATGGAATTAAAAATTTAAAAGCCGCTGGTGGTCAAATAGATTTTGATATAGAGTGTCCGGATGATATTTCTACTGATGGAAGGTCTATTTACGGTAGCAAGATAACAGATCGAGAGGATTGTGATTAATGTCGTTAAATATAATTGGAAAGGAAAATCTACCAAATGTTTATATTAAAGAAGTATCTATTGATGCAACCAGAGAAACTAAGACGTTTACTGTGGAGAAAAGAGGCGTTGTAGAGACAATTGAACAGCAAAGCAATCGGTTACTCATTAGCCCTCTGGTATATCTTAAAGACATAAAAGATGGTAACTCTAGATTTCAGTGGTATGAAAATGAATTATTAAGAAAAAATATGAAAATCATGATTGTGATTTCGCATAGTGAACAATTTAATTCATCTGTAGAAAGTGGTAATTATTCTTTTGGTTTTATTCCAAAACACTTACAAGCAATTCCTGGTTATGGCCGAGACAAAGTAGAATATAAATTAATTTCAATACAAAATATTAATAAAGATTTAATGGCGAAAAGCGCAGAAATCGTTGAAGGGGGCATTTTATATACTTTTGGCTTTAGAAGTAAATTTAATATTAAAAATAGTCCAAACGTTTCTGTATTCGCAACGTGCGTTTTAGACACAAGACAATTTTCTTTGGAAGAAGATTTAGATTTATCTTATAAAAATATAGAATCTTTCCATGGAGCAGTAGTCGGAGAGAAAGTTTTAGAGCAGTATAAAATACCAACAAAAACAAATTTGTTTTTTAATGGCGAAGACCTCTGGACTGGCCCGACACACAAGCATGTTAATAAATATATGGCTGGCTCCAAACACTCTTCTGTTCCGCATCCCATTTTAAATTTAAAAGAAATACAAAATACAAAAATAAAAGATTATAGGTTTCATAAAAGTCGCAAATCTAATCGTAAAAGTAAAATTAAAACTAAAAAGAGCCCTTTTATAACTCCTCTTTACGACTCTTGCAACTCAAAGGGCAATTTTCAAGCTACTTTTAGTCTCGATATGAAAAAACTTTTTATACAAAATACAAAGTTTGGGTATTTGCTTTCACAATTAAATGATGATTTGTTTAATCTTATGCTTTCTAAAATTAGCATTATTGATTTAAAAATAGAACGAGAAGCCATATTAGTATCTAACATTACCGGTCGGATGGGGACAACGAAACCTGTTGCTAGAAGAATAATAAATAAAAGACCAATAATTTCTAGCAAAGACTCCTCTCCATATATTTTTAAAACAAAATACCGATATTTTAATTCAAAGACTAGTCGTGATCGACAATTATCTCGGAACACACCATTGTCTCCTGGTCGTATCAAAAGTGGACAAGAAACGCTAAAGAGTTCCATTAAGGAAATCTTCAGTTTGTCTCGGGAAATGAGAACTTTTGTTTTTACTGATTTAGACGCGTCATATAAAACAAGTGGCCACTATAGATATATTATTTCTGTAAAAATTAAAGATCCAACAAATGATTATATTAAGGAAATGTTACGGGAATTAAAAACTGGCTTTATTAAGTTCGGCTTGTATAAAAACAAAGTAGAAAAGAAAGCTAACTATGATTATAATTTAGAAAAAACAAAAAATGATTTTGTTTTAAGAACGAAAGACAGCGCTTGGACAGAATTTCTCAACACCTATTTAAAATTTTTTGATCTATTGTTTGCGGGATCTAGGCAGGGTCGATCTGGATTTGAAAGTATGGGGCCTCAATTAGTTTCTTTACTTAACCCCAGGTCAGCTACGGTTAAGTCTTTACAAGTATTTCAAATCGAATATCAGTATTTATTAAATTATTTTATGACTTATTTTAAATTTAATGATAAAATGTTTAATGAACCTAACACAAGAGGCAACGTTAAGGTTAATCCTGATAAGGGTAAAATTTTATTAGTCCACAGATTTCCAAAGATATTCAGCTTCAATGGAAACAAGTGCCGTATTTCTTTTTTGCCAATAAGAGCAAGAAGCTCTACTGGTGAATTTCCCTTTTTATCTCGAGGAAATTTTAAAGTTATGGGTGAGAGGGAAAAGAGAAAGTTTTTTAGAGGAAATCCAAAATTTACTTCTAAACAGGCACCGCTATTTAATAAAGACGCTCTATCTTCTTTAAACAAAATAGAAAATAACATATGTACATATTTTTCTCCAAGAGCAATTAATGTTGAAGAAGACTCTTTTGATGTTTCTAATTTAGAAAAAATAGATATATTTGGTTTTAATAAATTTTATGATCGATTTGTCAACAAGGGAGTTAGAAAAAAAGATTCTAAAAACTCCTTG
>Ga0098058_1000195_pt1 | contig 21029 bp, 25 predicted proteins | sample 19_taG_FD_75061 | JGI IMG/M metagenome (GOLD analysis project Ga0098058, IMG submission 75061) | Marine viral communities from the Subarctic Pacific Ocean - 19_ETSP_OMZ_AT15317 metaG | ecosystem: Environmental > Aquatic > Marine > Oceanic | place: Pacific Ocean | collected 2015-01-19 | reverse complement strand
TTGAAGAAGAAGTATTATTAACAATGCAAATTGTTCCAAGAGAAAAATTTGTAAATGAAAATCCGTTTGGTAATCATCCCGTAGCAATAGGTTATGGACAAACTATTTCGCAACCTTTTATCGTGGCATATATGACACATAAATTAAATTTAAAACCAAATCATAAAGTATTAGAAATAGGAACTGGGTCAGGATATCAAACTGCTATCTTGTCAATATTATGTGAATCTGTTTATACGGTAGAAAGACTTAAAGAATTATCTGTTAAAGCACAAAAGATACTTAAAGCTTTGGAATATAATAATATACAATTTGCGATTGAAGATGGTCATGATGGTTGGGAAGAACATGCACCTTATGATAGAATCATGGTAACTGCAACAGCAAAAGGCGTACCTATGAATTTATTAAGACAACTTAAAGTAAATGGTAAAATGATACTTCCAATTGAAATTCCTAACGGTAAGGAACAATTGATTATGGTAACCAAGAAAGATTCTGATTGTTTATATGAACAAGAAGACTTAATACTTGTGCGTTTTGTGCCTTTGGTACATGGAACTTCTTTAAAATATTTACAAAAAGAATAGTTGGTTGGTACGTTTTTTGCATCATTATATAATAGATTAAAGAGATTGAATCTTATAAATATAGATAATGTACGAGGAGTTTATAATAAAATAGACACAGATGTTTCTATATCTATAGGAACAATTTTCGCAAACAAAAAAAGAAAACTAGGAGAACAAAGATGATAAAAAATATTTTCCTTGTTCTATTTGCATCTTTACTGCTTACAGTAGGTTCGATTGCAGACGGAACGGCAAATAATGAATTTGAAAAGGTAGAAAATAATGTCATAGTTAATTTTGGTGACTTGACAGTAGGACATAGGTCATATGTTGATGATGATGAAGCTCAACTTATATTAGGTTATAACGTATGGGATTCATTACAAGTTCTATACAAGAATGTAACTGGAGTTGGCGAAGACCAACACAAATTCAGACTTACACATAATACTTTTCAAGTAGGTAATTTTTATGCAAACGCTGTTGTTGAATACATAATGAAAACAGATGACGGTGATGACGTTGTAAGAGTTAGACCAGAAGTAGGTGTAGCATTTCCTATAACTGATAAACTTTCAGCTGGTTATTCATTCTCACCACATTGGGATGTTGACCAAGATGAAGATAGTTGGCTATGGGAACATAATCACTATAGACACGTTGCTGGTGTTGATTATCAAATCAATGACCAATTCTCTTTTGTTGTATGCGCTGAGATTCACCGAGATGCAGAAAATAAACTTCAAGAACAGTTCTTAGGAACTGAATTGAGATTCAATTTTCCTGCATTAGCCATTTTTCATAAGTAAAGATGGAGATTTAAAGGGGGGTTGCAAAACAACCCCTTTTTTTCGCTTGACAAACCCCAAAAAATGTTATATACTATTATAAATACTAATAATAGGCAAGAGTGGTTTAGATTCGAGTTAACGTTCATTAACTCACGGAGAAAATCAAGAGATTGATACTATAAAAATCTAAACATTCCACTCATGCCTTATCTTCTTTATAAATATTAATATGGCAACTGTAACAAATACTTTATCAAGACAACCCACTAAATTAGATTATGCTGCTCCCACGCAGTTTAAATTTAATATCTTTAATCTACCTAAAGTAGAATATTTTATAATCACTGCCAATGTACCAGGTATAAGTCTTACTGCTATAGACCATGCCACTCCATTTAAAACGACACCTATTTTGGGTGACGGATTAACATATGATAATCTGGATATATCTTTTATTGTAGATGAAAACTATGAAAACTATCTTGAACTTCACAATTGGTTGGTCGGGATTGGTTTTCCACAAAAAAGAGAACAGTTCAAAGATTATAGAGACACAGAATCAGGCAGATTTCCTGGTGCAAAAACAAGACACACAAGCAAAGATATTGGAGATACAAAACTCGGAGCTGCAACTCCAGATAAAAGTTTATATAGTGATGCAACAATGACACTTCTTTCTTCTAAACATAACCCCGTTGTCGAAGTTAGGTTTAGAGATGTCTTTCCATTGACAATGGCGGCATTAGAATATACTCAAGCGGATACTGATGTAACATATTTAACTATGACAGCAAGTTTCGCTTATTCTCATTACGAAGTTATAACTCTATAAATAATAATATAACGACATAAACTATTGACTTGATTGAAAAATAAGGTATAATATATAGAATGGATTTAAACACGTTACAGGAAGAAGTTGATAAAGATGTTAAAATTAAATCTGACCACTTAGATATTGAATCTTTACGAATTCCTGAACTTCACAATAAATATTTAAAATATTATAATCGTTTCCAATTAATTCTTAGAAAAACAGAAACAGACTATAAAGAACTTTATAAAGAGAAGTGGGAATATTATACTGGCAAATCTTCACCACAAGTTTATAAAGAAACCCCATTTGAGTTTAAAGTTTTAAAAGCAGATGTTCCAACCTATCTTGAAAGTGATAAAGACTTGATAGAACTACAACACAAAATAAATTATAACAAAACAATCGTAACATATCTTGAACAGGTTTTACGGTCAATAAATAATCGTACATTCACGATTAAAAATGCAATCGAATGGAAAAAATTTGAAGCGGGAGTAATATAATGACAAAGAAAAATTCAATTGAATCGAAAAAAGTAGAACCAAAAATTGGCGATTACATTCAAGAATATCCAAACATCTTGTCACCCAAACTTTGTAATCAAATTATAAAGTATTATGAATCAACTGGTGAATTTGAAAAGAGTACATATAGCACAGATAGTGGTTTGTCGTCTAAAACCGAAGAACGAGTAAGAATGGACGAACAATGGATTAACAGAAAAGAAAAGGGTGGATTGTATGGCGATTTATTAGCAGGATTTAAAATTGCGTTACAAAAATATTCAGAACTCTATCCAGATGTTGTGATACAACATTCTACACCTTTTCGTTTAAATCGTTATTCAGCACCAGGTGGATTTATGGTCAGACATATTGATAACATACATCATAGTCATGGTCAACGATATGGATTTCCACACATTACAATGTTAATGTTTATGAGTGATGATTATAAAGGTGGTGAACTTGATTTGTGTGATGGATTGTATGTTAAAAAACCTAAAACTGGAACTTGTGTAGTTTTTCCGTCTAACTTTATGTATCCACATGAAGTAAAACCAGTTACGGAAGGAACAAGATACACGGTTATGGTTTGGTTGATGTAAAGGAGAAAATTATTATGAAAGAATTACAACATTATAGAATATTTCCTACTAATGTTTTTTCATTTAAAGGTGAAAGTATAAATGAAAAGAAAATGCAGGAATATCTTAATAAGAAATCGAAAGAAGACTCGGACAGGAAAGGAAACTGGCAATCTGAGCCCGAATTGCATAAAAATAAAATATTTAAAGCATTGGCAGATAATGCACTTGAAGCTACTCAAGCAGCTTGTGATGCGTTAAAGTACGACCCTAGTTACAAACTTGAAATTACAAGCATGTGGGGTAATATCTTACAAAAATATGAATGTCATCCACCACATACACATTCAAATAATGTATGGTCGGGTGTATATTACATAACACAATCGCCAGGACAAAGCAGTATTCAATATTTTATTGGACAACAACAATCACAAGTTTTGTTACCAAGAGTAACTGAACAAAATTTAGACAATGGAAACCTTGTTGGTTTTCCGTCTGAAAAGGGACAGGGATATGTGTTCCCAAGTTGGGTAGTACATTGGGTGCCTCCCCATTTAGATACGACACCAAGAATAAGTGTCGCATGGAATATAATACTTAGAGGTGAATATGGACACCAAAAGGATTTCCAATACGCTAGAATTTAAGATTGAAAACAAATGTCATCAACTCTCCAGTCATGTATTGTAACCAAAATAAATGAAGTCTATCTACACTTAGATGTAGAACGAAATGTCGCTTATGAATTATCAGATTTTTTTACATTTGAAGTTCCAGGTTCAAGATTTATGCCGAGTGTTCGTAATAAATTCTGGGACGGAAAGATTAGACTTTTTAATCAACAAACTGGAGAAATATATTGTGGTTTATTGCCACAAATTAAAGAATTTTGCAAACGCAATGAAATAGAAATCGTAATTGCAGATGATGTTGAAACTTCCAGAAAGATAGATAAACCTGTTGTAAAAGATTTTATTGAATCTCTCAAACCAAAATCCAAAGGAAAACTTTTAGAAGTAAGAGATTATCAAGTAGATGCAGTTCATAATGCGATTTCAAACAATCGTGCATTGTTATTATCGCCTACTGCGTCTGGTAAATCACTTATTATCTATGCGTTAGTTCGTTATTATCAAATGATGGATTTAAAATCATTGATAATCGTTCCTACAACAAGTCTCGTTGAACAAATGTATTCTGATTTTCTTGATTACGGATGGAAAGAAAACTATTTACAAAAATTATATCAAGGACACGATAAAAAAGTTATAAATGATGTCATGATATCAACTTGGCAATCTTTATATAAAATGCCGAAAAAATATTTTGATGAATTTGGTTGTGTCATAGGAGATGAAGCACATTTATATAAAGCAAAATCTCTTACAAGCATTCTTACCAAATTAACTAATGCAAAATATCGTTTTGGTTTGACTGGAACTCTTGATGATTCACAAACTCATAGATTAGTTCTTGAAGGGTTGTTTGGAAGTTTAAGTAGGGTTGTTAAAACTAAAGAGTTAATGGATTCAAAAACACTTGCAGAATTAAATATTAAATGTTTGTTGTTAGAATATTCAGAAGATGATTGTAAATATATAAAAGATTTTAAATATGCACAGGAAATAGATTTCTTAGTAACATCTGAAAAAAGAAATGAATTCATTTCAAATTTAACTGTATCCACGAAAGGAAATACTTTATGTTTATTTCAATTGGTAGAAAAACACGGCAACCCTTTACATGATTTAATAAAACAAAAAGTTTCTGCAAACAGAAAAGTATTTTTTGTATTTGGTGGAACGAGTGCAGATACAAGAGAAGATATCCGAAGAATAACAGAAAAAGAAAACAATGCTATTATCGTAGCTTCTTATGGAACATTCTCTACTGGAATTAATATCCGTAATTTACACAATGTTATTTTCGCTAGTCCATCTAAAAGTAGAATCAGAGTATTACAATCAATAGGTAGGGGATTAAGAAGGGGAGATAACAAGAAAAATGTAAAACTTTATGATATTGCTGATGATTTAACACATAAAAGTAGAAAGAATTTTACTTTAAAACACTTTATAGAAAGGATTAATCTTTATAATGAAGAACAGTTCGAATACAACATTAAAAAGATACAAATGAGATAAATATAAGTATATGAGTGATTTAGCTAAAGAACTCCCAACATATTATATAATTAAATTTTTTAATGGTGAAGAAATTGTTTGTGATTTAAATCATATAGATGAAGAACAAGTAAAATTAATTAATCCAATGAAAATTCATGCTTATCCTAAGATGACAGAAACAGGACAAGTCAAAGAACAAATTGCACTTCATAGATGGTTACATCCTTACACTAACGAAACAGAGTTCACTGTTGGTAAAAAAAACATAATGACAATTGCAAAGTGTTCGGATACAATGATGATATATTATGAAAACTTTTTATTTAAAAAAGATGATGATAACTTAACACACAAAGAAGTTGAACTAAAAAATCAAGAGAAGAAACATACAAGAGAATATGTTACAGTTAAAACTGAAGATGATGTACACTAACTTATATTTGAAGAACCCACATGGTAAGTATACACAAAAAATATTTTTTGTCAAGCAATTGACAAGATAAAAAAGATGGTGTATAATATTATATAATGGTAAAAAGAAAATCAAGAAAAACAACTGATGAACATTATGTAGATAACAAACAGTTTCTACAAGCGATGAAAGATTGGAAAGAGGAATGTAGGATTGCGAAAAATTTAAACAAACCTGTTCCAATTGTTTCTAATTACATTGGCGAATGTTTTATGAAGATAGCAAATCATTTATCGTATCGCCCCAACTTTATTAACTATACTTACAGAGATGAAATGATTTCAGATGGAATAGAAAACTGTGTACAATATAGTTATAATTTTAACCCAGAAAAATCAACCAACCCATTTGCATATTTTACACAAATAATTTATTATGCATTTGTGAGAAGGATACAAAAAGAAAAGAAACAATCCCATATTAAAAACAAGATGATGGAACGAGATGTTTTTGAACCCTATATAAAACAGAAAGGGGACACAAACGATTATAATAGTCCAGCATTTGATGAGTTTAAAAATATGATGTTGCCGGAAGAAGATGTTTATAAACCTAAGACCAAGATTAAAAGTAAGAAAAAATCTTTAAAGAAAAAAGGAATAAACTTGGGATTAGAAATATTCATGGGTAACGCTGACTAACAATTTAATATTATGAAGATAGCAATAATCGGCGACCAGCACATGGGTGCAAGAAACGACAATCTTTCGTTTGTAAAATATTTTAAAAAGTTTTATGAGGAAATATTTTTTCCTTATATGGACGAACATAATATCACTACCATAATAAATTTGGGCGATATGTTCGATAGAAGAAAGTATGTCAACTTTAATACTTTACATTTTACAAAAGAAACATGGTTAGAACCTTTAAGAAAAAGAAACATTAGTGTTCATTGTCTTGTAGGAAACCATGATACTTATTTTAAAAATACAAACGAGATAAATTCTTGTAATCTTTTATTTGATGAATATGAAAATATTCACATATATCCAGAACCAGAAGTAATTGAATTTGGTGGAGTGCCAGTATTGTTTATGCCTTGGATGAATGCTGAAAACTATCCAGAGTGTGTTCGTTATCTTCAACAAGCAAAAACTGATATATGTTTTGGACATTTAGAAATAAGTGGGTTTGAACAACATAAGGGACATCTCGCAGAACAAGGTTATGATAAAAGTTTATTTAAAAGATTTGAATTAGTTTTTTCTGGACACTACCACCGTAAATCAGATGATGGACAGATTTATTATCTTGGAGCTCCATATGAAATGACATGGAGTGATTACGAATGTCCAAAGGGATTTCATGTCTTTGATTTAGATACGAGAGAACTAACAAGGATTGAAAATCCACATAAGATTCATAAAAAGATTTATTTTGATGACAAGAAGAATGATTATGATAAACATGATGTATCACAATATAAAGATTCTTATGTAAAAGTGATTGTTGTTAACAAAAAGGATTTTTATAAGTTTGATAAGTTTACGGATAGACTTATAGGTGACTCTGAAGCATATGAAGTAAAAATTATAGAAGATTTTTCTGAAATAAATGCCGAGAATATAAGTGATGAGATTATGGAGAACACAGAAGATACAATGACGTTGGTTGAAAAGTATATTGATGATATAGATACAGATTTAGATAAAAAAAGATTAAAAGAGATAATGAAAAGTTTATATATTGAGGCAAGTGATTTAGATGTCAATAATATTTAACAAAGTCAAGTGGAAAAACATACTTTCCACTGGCAATAACTTTATAGAAGTAGACTTAAACTCTAAATCAAAAACATTGATTGTGGGTGAGAATGGTTCTGGTAAATCTACTATTCTTGACGCAATTTGTTTTGGATTATTCAATAGACCTTTTCGTCAAGTTACCAAAGGACAACTTGTTAATTCTGTAAATGAAAGAGATGGCGAAGTTCAAGTAGATTTTTCTGTTGGACAACAAAAGTTTAAAATTATTCGTGGTATTAAACCAAACAAGTTTGAGATTTATTCTAATGGAACAATGATAAATCAGGATGCAGCTGCTAAAGATTATCAAAAATATCTTGAACAACAAATACTTAAATTGAATTATCGTTCTTTTACCCAAGTTGTTATCTTGGGCGCTTCTACATTTGTTCCTTTTATGAAACTATCATCTACACACCGTAGAGAAGTTGTAGAAGAAATCTTGGATATTAAAATCTTTTCGTTGATGAATCTTTTATTAAAAAACAAGTTAAAAGATATCACTAATGATATTACTTCTATAGACAACGAATATAAATTATACGAACAGAAAATAGAACTTCAACAAAAACATTTAAAGGATTTACAAGACAACAAAGATAAAATTATTGATGATAATAATAAAAAGATTGAGAAAAATGTTAAATCTATTACAACAAGACAAGATAAAGTGGACAAACTAGAAATAAAGAATGTAGATTTTATGAAACAGATTGAAGAACAACCTATTATCGCCAAGAAATTAAAAAAATTAAACAAACTTCATAATACAATAACTGAAAAAGAAACAAGGATTAAGAAAGAAGTAGAATTTTTTGATAACAACGAAGAATGTCCTACATGCGAACAAGTTATTGATTCTGATTTTAAATCTAAAGCAGTAGAATTAAGAACAAAGAAACTTAAAGAGTATATCCTCGGATTAAAAGATATTGAAAAGGATATTGATACGAATGAACAGGAACTTGATATCATAAAAAATATTTTGGAAAAAATTAAAAAGAATGATGTTGAGGTTGGTAAACTAAATTCTTCAATAGAAGAACTAGAAAATGTTAATAAAGAATATGAAGATGAGATTAAATCATACACTGATGAAGATGCTACAGAAAAACAATTAAAAGAACTAACACAACTACAAGAAGATTTATTTGCCTTTGGAAAAAGAAAAGCAGATTTAATTGAAGATAAACATTATAATACTGTTGTAAGAAATATGTTACAAGATACTGGTATCAAAACCAAGATTATTAAAAGATATCTTCCTGTAATGAATAAACTAATAAATGGGTATCTATCTTCAATGGATTTCTTTATTAATTTTACTATAGATGAAAACTTCAATGAAGTTATTAAATCAAGATATCGTGATGAGTTTAAATATTACTCTTTCAGTGAAGGGGAGAAAATGAGAATTGACTTATCATTGCTGTTCACATGGAGAGCGATTGCTAAAATGAAGAATTCTACAAACACGAATCTTTTACTTCTTGATGAGATATTTGATAGTTCATTAGATACAACTGGAACAGATGATTTTTTAAAGATATTAAACACATTTAAAGATGAGAATGTGTTTGTTATTTCCCATAAAGGTGATGTCCTGTTTGATAAGTTCGCACATATTGTTAAATTTGAGAAAATTCAAAACTTTAGTAAGTTGGTAGATGTAACATGAGAAGGGTGTTGACATTTTAAATAGATATGTTATTATTATTAAGCGGGTATAGTATAACTGGTAAGTACACTATTCGTCCAGAATAGAGGCATGGGTTCGAATCCCATTCACCCGCTCCAAAATAATTCTTGCCAAATGAAAACTAATGATTACCTTGTAATTAAGATGTTGCCGAAAGGGATATCTTAAACTCGCTTAAAAGGAGATAAAAATTATGACAAGATTAGTTCGATATACAACTAACGAGTTAGATGACCTGTTTAAATTGACACCGTTTTCAGTCGGTTTTGATAGTATGTTTGATAGGTTATTGACAAACACTTACAATACATCTGCGACATATCCACCTTACGATATAGTAAAAGTGGATTCTGGTCATTATGAAATTAGAGTGGCACTTGCTGGATTTACCAAGAAAGGTATCCAAGTCAAATGTGAAGATGGCACTTTGAGTATTGAATCTGTTGAATCTGATTCTAAAGTTGTTGACAAAGAAGAACATTTGGTTCATGGAATTTCCAGTAGGAAATTTAAAAGAGCATTTACTCTTTCAGATGATATGGTGGTAAATGATGCTACATTTAAAGACGGTCTATTGACAGTCAAACTTGAAAAAATCATACCAGATGAAAAGAAACCAAAAACGATAGACATTAAATAATGGTGTTTATATTTTATTATGAGAGGGGATTGTTTTTACAATCCCTTTTTTTATAAAAAATTTTATATTGCCTATTGACAAGATAGGAGAATAAGGTATAATATTAGAATACAATTAAAGGAGTTACATTATGAAACTAAGTGAACAAACCAGAGAAGTTCTTAAAAACTTTTCTACTATTAACCAAAACTTATTGGTTAAGCCTGGGAAAACACTTACCACTATGTCGGCAATGAAAAACATTGTTGCGAAGGCAGAAGTTGGTGATTCATTCCCAAAAGAATTTGCGATTTATGATTTAAATGAATTTTTAGCCGCATTATCTTTATTTCAAACACCTGATTTGGATTTCCAAGAACATTGTGTTGTTATCACAGAAGGGAAAACAAAGAATAAAACTTTAAAATACTTTTATTCTGACCCTAGTGTTATAACTTCACCATCAAAAGAAATACAAATGCCTGAACCAGAAGTATCATTTGAATTTAAACATGATACATTCAATAGAGTTATAAAGGCATCTGCAGTTCTTGGAGTACCTGACCTTGTATTGAATGGAAGTGGTGCTTTATCGGTTACAGATAAGAAAAATTCTTCAGCAAATAATTTTTCGGTTGATGTTGATACGGAAGGAACAGGCGATTATAAGTTTTATTTCAAAGTTGAAAACTTAAAAATTATTTCTGGTGACTATGATGTAGAGATTTCTTCGAAGAATATCTCACATTTTATAAATAAAAGCAACGACAAGACTGTTCAGTATTGGATTGCACTTGAACCAGATTCTTCCTATACTGTATAGTGTGTGGTGGAGTGACGAAAATTGGAAAAATATTTTAGAAAAATATTTTCTGCAGATGGTTGGAAACATTTTTGGGGAAAGCCAGAAATAAAACCTTTAGATGAAATTGACTGGGACAAAATTTGTAAATACAGTATGATATATTGGGGAACAGTTTTAATATGGTCAATTTGGTTATTATAGTATTATGAATAGGGTGAATATATTATGGAAAATACATTTTTATTTGTTGAAAAGTATAGACCAACAAAGATTAGTGATTGTATATTAGCGAAAGAACTTAAAGAAACATTTTCTAAGTTTGTAGAACAAAAACATATACCGAATCTGTTATTAACAGGTGGCGCTGGTATAGGGAAAACTACGGTTGCGAAAGCAATGGTAGATGAAATTGATGCGACTTGGTATATGATAAACGGTTCAGAGGAATCTGGAATTGATATCCTACGAACTAAGATTAAAAACTTTGCATCTACATCTTCATTGGAAGGTGGTAGAAAATATGTTATCATTGACGAAGCAGATTATCTTAATCCACAATCTACACAACCAGCATTGCGTGGATTTATAGAAGAATTCCATAAGAACTGTGGATTTATTCTTACTTGTAATTTTAAAAATAGGATTATTGAACCATTACAATCGAGATGTAGTGTTATAGATTTTATTATTCCTGTATCAGAGAAACCAATTCTTGCAGAGAATTTTTTTAAAAGAGTTTCAAACATATTAGCAAAAGAACAAATACCCTTTGACGCAAAAGTTATTGCAGAACTTATTAATACATTTTTTCCAGATTGGAGAAGAATGTTAAATGAGATTCAAAGATATTCTGTATCTGGAAAGATAGACGCAGGGATTTTAGTCAATCTTTCAGATGTAAACATGAAAGATTTGGTATCTCATATGAAAGAAAAAGATTTTAAGTCAGTTCGTAAATGGGTTGTAGAGAATATGGATAACGACCCTGCTAAACTTTTTAGAAAAATATATAACCATGCGAATGATTATATCGACCCAAGTAGTGTTCCCCATCTTGTGTTAATCCTTGCAGAGTATCAATACAAACAAGCATTTGCTGCTGATAGCGAGATTAATGTTCTTGCGTGTCTTACAGAAATTATGGGGCAATGTAAATTTAAATGAGTTACGAATTGAAGTCATATCTTAATGCAATCAACTATACGAAAGAAAAGTTGATGGATACTGATGATGAGATGTGGGAAAAGAAATACCCGTCTTTTATTATTAATAAGGCATTATCTGCATTTGAGGAGTGTATTTTACTGGTAAACGAGATTAACATTAAATCGCATATGGATAAGAAGTTGCAATTCGAATTTTTAATAAATAGTTTAAGAAAAAGGAAAAGATTTTCTCCATGGTTGAGAAAATCAAAGATTAATGATTTGGACGTGTGTAAAGAATACTATGGTTACAATAATGAAAAAGCAAAGGAAGCTCTTCAAATACTTAGCAAACAGCAATTGCGAATCATCAAACAAAAATTAAACAGAGGTGGAACCAAATGACGGAAACAAAATGGGACATTGAACATATGTTAGAAGTGTCTTTAAAAGAACCAGATGATTTTTTAAAAGTTAGGGAAACATTATCAAGGATAGGTGTTGCATCAAGAAAAGAAAAAAAGTTATTTCAATCTTGTCATATATTACATAAACAAGGGAAATATTATATAGTGCATTTTAAGGAATTGTTTGCACTTGACGGAAAAGAAACGAATATCAATGAAAATGATATTGCTAGAAGAAATACTATAACACAACTTTTGGCAGATTGGGGACTTGTTTCTATTGTCGGCACTAACGAACCGAAAGCACCATTAAGTCAGATAAAAGTTATTTCTTTTAAAGAAAAAAGTGAATGGATACTGGAAACTAAATACAACATTGGAAAGAACATAGAAAAGAAACCAGAACCAAAAGATAGTTGATTAAAGGAGTATATTATGGCAAATGATTATGAATTAAATATTATGGCTGATGATAAAAAGGAATCACAACATCCTGCTATATTGAATGCACTAAAATTAAAATATGAAAGTGAAATCGCTATAGCAAAAACCAATATTGATGTTTATCTTGTGAATTCAGTTGGTGTTGGCCAACATCCAACTATAGTTGAAGCAGTTGAGTTAGAACTTAAAAAAGTTGATAACGCACAGAGTATGCTTGATGTTATTCAAAAGCATTATTCATAGAATAAAAATATTATATGATGTTTTATACCAATGTATATCAATGGGGTGATAATTTACTTGTCCGTGCTGTCGAAAACGACAAACGAGTTTCGAAACGAGTAAGATATGAACCTACTTTGTTTGTTCCTGTTCAGAAACAAACTTCGTTTACTACATTAGATGGTAAGTTTCTTACACCAATGAAATTTACTTCTATAAAAGAAGCGAAAGAGTTTGTTGAACTGTATAAAGACCAATCTCATTTGGTTTTTGGACACACCCAATACGCATACACTTATATCGCAGAAAAATATCCAGATGATATCAAATGGGATTATAATAAATTACTTTTGATTACGATTGATATAGAAGTTGAATGTGAAAATGGATTTCCAAACCCCAAACAAGCGATAGAACCATTACTTTCTATCACAGTAAAAAACCACCAGACACAAAAAATAGTTGTTTGGGGTATTTCAGATTTTACAACAGATAGGGATGATATAACTTGTATTAAATGTAAAGACGAAAGACATTTACTTGAAGAATTTATGGTGTTCTGGGAACAGAATACTCCAGATATCGTAACTGGTTGGAATATTGATTTTTTTGATATTCCTTATCTTATGAATCGTATCAAACAATTGTTCGGTGAAGATAAATTAAAAGTATTTTCTCCATGGGGTAATGTAAGTGATAAAGAAGTTTATATGATGGGAAGGAAACACCAGATGTATGATATTCTGGGTGTTGCGATATTAGATTATTTGGAACTATACAAAAAGTTTACTTATACAAGTCAAGAAAACTATCGTTTGGAACATATCGCATTTGTTGAACTAGGTAAACAGAAACACGAAAACCCATATGAAACATTTAAGGAATGGTATACAAAAGATTATCAGTCGTTTATAGAATATAATATTGCAGATGTTGAACTTGTTGATAAACTTGAAGATAGATTGAAATTGATTGAACTTCTTATTACCATGGCGTATGATTGTAAAGTGAATTATAGTGATATGTTGGGTTCAGTAAAATATTGGGATATATTGATTTATAACTATCTCCGTAAGAAAAATATTATTGTTCCACAAAAAAGAAAACACACGGCAAAGGCAGAGAGATACGAAGGTGCATATGTTAAAGACCCACAAGTTGGTTTACATAATTGGGTTATGTCTTTTGATTTGAATTCGCTATATCCACATTTGATTATGGAATTTAATATATCCCCAGAAACTTTGATTAAACAAGTTAAGAATGTTGATGTGGATAAGTTACTAAACCAGAAAGTAGATACATCTTTTCTTCCAGAGAATACTACGATTACACCGAATGGTGCGATATTCAGAACTGATAAAAAAGGATTTCTTCCAGAATTAATGGAAAAGATTTATAATGATAGAGTTATCTATAAAAGAAAAGCATTAAATGCTAGTCAACTTTATGAAGATACAAAAGATAAAAAATATCTTAATGATATTTCTCGTTACCACACAAAACAATTAGCACAGAAAATTTCTTTGAATAGTGCTTATGGTGCTATTGGAAATGAGTGGTTTCGTTATTACGATATTCGAAACGCAGAAGCGATTACAACTTCTGGACAACTTGCAATCCGTTGGATTGAAAAGAAGATGAATGAACATCTTAATAAGTTGTTTAATACAGATGGAGAAGATTATATTATTGCATCAGATACAGATAGTATCTATGTTACATTTGATAAACTTATATCCCGTGTATTTAAAGAAGATGCATCGCCTACAAAGATTATTAATTTTCTCGATAAGATTACTAAAGAAAAAATTGAACCATTTATTGATAAATCATATGAAGAACTTGCAAAATATTTAAATGCATACGAACAAAAAATGGTGATGAAACGAGAAGTTATTGCAGATAAGGGAATATGGACTGCAAAGAAAAGATATATTTTAAATGTATGGGATAGTGAAGGTGTTAGATATAAAGAACCACACTTAAAAATAATGGGAATTGAAGCAGTAAAATCTTCAACACCTGCTTCGTGTAGAAAAAAGATTAAAGAGGCACTTAAATTAATAATGACTGGTGATGAAAAAGAATTAAATAAATTTATACAAGATTTTCGTAAAGAGTTTTTACAATTACCACCAGAAGATATTGCATATCCACGTTCAGTAAATGGTGTGGGCAAATTTATGGACTCAAATGCGTTGTATAAGAAAGGAACACCTATACACGTTAAAGGTGCGATATTATATAATCATTTATTGAGGGAAAATAAATTGATTGATAAGTATCCTATAATCCAAGATGGGGATAAGATAAAGTTTTTTCCATTAAGACAACCGAATATATATCAATCGAATGTGATGTCTTTCTTTACAAAGATGCCAAAAGAATTTGAGATTGATGATATTATAGATTATGATACACAATTTGATAAGGCATTTGTAGAACCACTTAACTTTGTTATTGAAAGGATTGGGTGGAAAGTTGATAGAAGTTATGGAACACAATTATCTTTGGAGGATTTCTTTGAATGATATTAGATAAAAAAGATGCAATTTATGCCGCTAATATTTTTGTTTCTTATTATAAAGATTTTGGTCGTATAGATGATTATTTAAGAAAAGTTAAACTTGAAAGAATGTCGAACTACCCAACGGCATTACCTGGTATGGGACCTGAAGATGAATTCTTTTGTGATTTTGATATGCACCCAAGCGATATGGAGTTTTCTCTTTATGAGCCTAAGACATCTGACTTTGTTAACTATCTTGAAATCACAACATCTCATGCTGTAGAAGCATCTATTCCTGGCAAAAAATTAATGTGGATGGTAAAAGAAAAAAATACTAATAAGATTGTTGGATTTATTCGTTTTGGTTCTCCAACTATTAATTCAAAACCAAGAAATGTGTTTTTAGGAAAACCATTGGACACATTAAATCCAGATGTAATGAAAAGATTTAATGATTCTTGTATCATGGGATTTATTATTGTTCCAACACAACCATTTGGATTTAATTATCTCGGTGGAAAGTTACTTGCTGGAATTTGTTGTTCACATTTGACAAGAGAAACATTAAACAAAAGATATGATGCAAATATTTGTATGTTTGAAACAACATCACTTTATGGTAGTGCGAAAACTACTTCGATGTATGATGGTATGAAACCTATGTTGAAATTTATGGGATTAACTGAATCTGATTTTGTACCACTTATCAATGATGATAACTATCTTAAACTGAATGATTGGTTTAAAGATAGGAACAATGGTAATGGATTAGTTCCAGAAGATGCATCATCTCGTAAATTAAAAGCACAATCAAAAATGATATCTATTATTAAAACATCTTTGAAAGGAATTGATATAAATTTGTATAATAAATTTTGTGAGATAATAGATGATGCAAAGAATCTTACTCAACAAAAAAGACAATATATGTGTACATATGGATTTGGTAACATTAAAGAATATTTTAATTTAGAAACAGATACATTAACAAAGAAAAATAATTATGATAGATTTGAATTTGACAATATAGTTGAATGGTGGAGAAAGAAAGCTATCAATCGTTATGAGAATTTACAAAAAGATGGCAGATTAAGAACTGAACTTGAAACTTGGAATGTTAGGAGTGATATAGATATCATAAGATAACTTGACAAATTATAAAAATCAGGTATTATATAGTAAGAATAATTTTAATGGAGATGCAAAATGTATAAGAAAGAAGATATTGTAACCGTTATGTTTTTAAATGGCATGGAACTAATCGGTACATTAGTTAGTGAAGGGGAAGATGTGGTTGTGATAGATAAACCCATGTTGTGTCAAGCGACCAAAAATGGTGTTTCGTTTACTCCAGCGATTTCTTTAACTGGAGATGTTGTTGATGGCGAATTGAAACTTGCGAAACGTAATGTGATGTATATTTTAAAAACTTTAGAAGAAATTTCAGAAGCATACACTAAAAGATTGAGTGATATAATTACACCAGAAGAAGCAAGGATTATTGCGTGATGACATGACAAACTTTGAAAAAGTAAAAATATTTATGGAATCATTTGGACAAGAAGTAAAACATAAACCTGCTGTTCCAGATATAGACATTATAGAATTAAGACTTAATTTAATAAATGAAGAATTTATTGAATTGGTTAATGCAGCACAGGAAAGTAGAGAAGAAGATGAGAATGTATCACAAAAAGATAAATTGATTGATGTTGCTGATGCACTTGCAGATTTACTTTATGTTGTTTATGGAGCTGGACATGCATTTGGATTAGACCTTGATGAATGTTTCACGGAAGTACACGAAAGCAATATGTCTAAATTTGATAAAGGGAAACCTATATATCGTGAAGATGGAAAAGTTTTGAAATCAGATACATATATACCACCAAATTTAGGAGAAATTTTATTTCCAAAAGGAGAATAGTATGAGTACACATGATGAAATAGTAGAACATTTTAGTGTTTATATGGAAGCACAAGAAAAGTTCGAACAAAAAAGTGTAAAAGTTGCCGCTGCTCGTGCAAGAAAAGCTTTAACAGCAATAGTAAAACTTGCAAAAGTAAGAAGAGCAGAAATACAAAATAAGAAAAATAGTTTATAAGAGATGACAGATATGGATTTTTTAAAAAAGATTATCAAAGAAACTGGTAATGAATACGCATCTATTGTTGCAGAAGGAGTAACTGCAGGCGATATAGAATCCTTTATTGATACGGGTTCATATTCGTTTAATGCATTGTTATCTGGTTCAATTAATGGTGGTTTACCATCTAATAAGATTACTGCATTAGCAGGAGAATCTGCAACGGGTAAAACATTTTTTGTATTGGGTATGGTAAAACATTTTCTTGATGCAAACCCAGAGGGTGGAGTTTTATATTTTGAATCTGAATCTGCATTGACTAAATCAATGATAGAAGATAGAGGCATTGATTCTACCAGAATGGTGATAGTACCAGTAACAACGGTTCAAGAATTTAGAACACAGTCAATTAAAATTGTGGATTCGTATCTTGAACAACCAATAGAACAAAGACAACCATTATTCCTTGCGTTAGATTCGCTTGGTATGTTATCAACCACAAAAGAAGTTGAAGATACAACCGAGGGAAAAGAAACAAGAGATATGACACGAGCACAAATTATAAAAGCTGCGTTTCGTGTTTTAACTTTAAAACTTGGCCGTGCAAAAGTTCCAATGGTTATTACCAATCATACATATGACGTTGTTGGTTCATATGTACCCATGAAAGAGATGGGTGGTGGACATGGTTTAAAATATGCAGCTTCGACTATCATTTATCTTTCAAAGAAAAAAGAGAAAGATGGAACAGAAGTTGTTGGAAACATTGTAAAGTGTAAAATTCAAAAATCGAGGATTACAAAAGAGAATACATCAGTTGATGTTAGGATACATTATGATAAAGGACTTGATAAATACTACGGTTTGCTAGACCTTGCAGTTAAACATGGTATTTTTAAACAGGTTTCTACGAGAATAGAATTACCAGATGGTACAAAACAATATGGTAAAACTATTTTAAACGACCCAGAAAAATATTTTACAGAAGATGTTTTAAAACAGATTGATGAGGCAGCTAAAAAGGAATTTACATATGGCGGATAGCGTACAAGATATATTAGAAGATTGGATATTTGAATATCATACCACAGGAGCAACACCAAATGGTGTTAGGATTGCTTTCATGGAATATACCGAGGGGTTTGATGAAGATGCTCAGGAAGAATATATAGATGAAAATCAACCGATTTATGAAGTGATGATTCACAAAAAATCGGCAGAAGATAATCAAGAATTTCCAGAAGATTATGATGGTGAAGATGAAGAAACGATTACATATCATATAACTTATAATATATTAGAAGATTGGTTTATGGTAGAACCAGTTGCAACGGAAGTATTTTTAGACGAAAGTGAAATAGAAATTTTATTAAACAAAATTCAGGATAATGTACATTAATGCAACAAACTTCAGAGAACATACAAGAATATTTTAAATATGTTACTGATAAAGAACAACAGTGGACTGCGATTGGTTTAACTGAAAAAGCAGGTGAGTTTCAAGGTGTTGTTTATAGATATGGAACTATAGTACCACCAAAAGAAACTGATGAAGGACAGGATAAAGTACCTTTCAAATTTGAATGGGAAGTTTTAGATTCAAATGGATTACCAAAAGAAAGATTTAATGAAAATTTTTTTCGATTGATAGGTGATATTTTGGTGCATATAATATCTAAGGAAGAATTATATAATGATAGAAAGAACAATACTTGAAAATTTAATTACTAACGAAGAATATGCTAGAAAAGTTCTCCCTTTCATAAAAAAAGAATATTATACTGATAGGCATGAGAAAGTTCTTTTTGAAGAAATTGCAAAGTTTATTCAAAATTATAATAATCTCCCCACACAAACTTCATTAGAAATAGAATTACAAAATAGAAAAGATTTAAATGGAGAAGATTATGGAAAGATTGTTGAGATACTTAAAAATTTTAATATTAATAATAGTGGTAATACCGATAGCGCTCATTTCGATTGGTTGGTCGATACTACAGAAAAGTTCTGCAAAGATAAAGCGATATACAATGCAATTGTAGAAGGGATTAATATTATAGATGGAAAGGATACTGACAAAAGAACTGCATCAGCGATACCATCTATTCTTTCAGAAGCACTTGCAGTTGGTTTTGATAATGCGATAGGACATGATTATCTAAGAGATGCCGAATCTCGATATGATTTTTATAATCGTATAGAAACCAGAATACCATTTGATTTAGAATATTTTAATAGAATGACAAAAGGTGGATTGCCCACCAAGACATTAAACATTGCACTTGCTGGAACGGGTGTTGGTAAATCATTATTCATGTGTCATATGGCTGCGAGTTGTTTATCTCAAAATAAAAGTGTTTTATATATCACTTTAGAGATGGCAGAAGAAAGGATTGCAGAGAGAATAGATGCGAACTTAATGAATGTTACAATGGAAGATTTGCATGACTTACCAAAGAAGATGTATGAAGATAAGATTTCAAGGATTGCTACAAAAACAAATGGTAAACTGGTAATCAAAGAATATCCTACTGCATCTGCTCATGTAGGACATTTTCGTGCATTGGTAAAAGAACTTGCATTGAAAAAGAGTTTTAAACCAGACATAATCTTTATTGATTATCTCAACATCTGCACAACTGCAAGATTTAAGAATGCTGCTAATATGAACTCTTATAGTTATGTAAAAGCGATTGCTGAAGAACTTCGTGGGTTTGCAGTAGAACTAAACTTGCCTGTGATGAGTGCAACACAAACAACAAGGGGTGGTTTTGCGAATACAAATATAGATTTGACTGATACTTCAGAGAGTTTTGGGTTGCCAGCGACTGCTGATTTGATGTTTGCGTTGATATCTACTGAAGAATTAGAAGAATTGAATCAAATTCTTGTTAAACAACTAAAAAATAGATACAATGACCACAATTTGAACAGAAGATTCGTCATTGGGATTGATAGGTCGAAGATGAAACTCTATGATGTGGAACAAACAGCACAGACTGACCTTGTAGATTCTGCTGAAGACCAACAAGAAACCTTTAAATCCACCATTTCACATGGCAATTACGAAGATTTTAAAGTTTAAGTTATATAAATAATAGTAAACTATTATATTTTGAATGGAGAAATTGAATGGGTCGTTTACAAAACGCAGTTCAACAACTGAAATCTAAAAATCAACCAACACTCGATAATACTGATAGAGCTTTAGGATTATTAAGAGAATCTGATACTACTAGAGCATTTGCTATGGAGACAGCAATTGTTTCTTCTGCTAATATAACACCACACACATCTAAATTAATAAAAAAACAAGCTTCTGATGATGTCGTTAAATTTCTTAAAACTAAAGGTATAACTGGTAAAGGTCAAATGCCTCGTAATTCATATCCTACGAATCCAAAAAAATGGGATAAGTATTTTCCTGGCGGTAAAGTATCTGGTGGTACAAAAACACCAAAAACAGATTTAAT
>Ga0098058_1000194_pt1 | contig 21117 bp, 49 predicted proteins | sample 19_taG_FD_75061 | JGI IMG/M metagenome (GOLD analysis project Ga0098058, IMG submission 75061) | Marine viral communities from the Subarctic Pacific Ocean - 19_ETSP_OMZ_AT15317 metaG | ecosystem: Environmental > Aquatic > Marine > Oceanic | place: Pacific Ocean | collected 2015-01-19 | reverse complement strand
TGGACCTACGCAGTATCGAACTGCGGTCCAGTCATATATCAAATGTAATCTAACGTGCATCTCTATTTTAAAGATAGAGTAACTTAATTTTCTACTTTTTAAAGAGAGTAGAAACTCTAGGGGCATCATGGATACCCTCCACCACCCAGTCTTACTTGAAACTGAGAAAAGCCACCGATGTGTTCACCCTTATTAATCTATCGGTATCAAAAAACAGGATGGGCTGTTTAAGCAGCCATTTGCATAGGTGCAGCAATTAAGTTGCGTGAGTAGATTGATAACGGAGCCTTCTACTCAACTCCGACACGTAATTATCACTCTCCCTATGCTGTCGAATCCAACTTTAGGCCCGTGATAAAACTCTTTATTCAATTATAATTTTAATCTACACACTCTATCAGTATGACAATGACTGGTGCGGGAATCGAACCTCGACTTACCTCTTTCACAATCCGTTCGCGCGATTGAACTGCTTCCAATATAAGCTACCGCGATTTCCTCTGTCGTTTCAGACTAAGGTGATCTTATCCACTTTGATCCAACCAGCCGTATTCAGTTTTAAAAATGCAGATGAAAGGATTCGAACCTTCCACTTTCCCGTTCAAATCAGGTCGTGCCCGCTACATTATTCTGCTTGTCAACGAAGAGCATTTAAAGCCCTTTCAGCTTGTAAGCCTTCTATGCTAATGTAGTGGCTGATTGCTTCTTGTGGGTCGGTAACTTCCCACTGGTCCAGCTCCACCACAGATAAAATAAAGCAACCAGGTTCAATAGCTTTTAGTGCTTTATCTCTCTGTTCGGGGGTTATGAAACACTCAGCGTTCCTTTTCCACTCATATCTGCAAGGTCCAAACCCTCAGTGATTCCTACGAAAGTTCCATACAAAGTGCCGTGATGCTCGCTGAACAGTGAGAAGCTCACAGCCCCTTCAGCAACGTCTGCTGCCACAAGGACAAAGTAACAGTCGCCAGCTATCTCTGCCGGATTCACGAGAAATGTGCCTGCAACCGGAGCAGTGAACGCTCCAATATCCCAGCTTACGCCATGGGCATTAAAACTGACAGCACAGGAATACGTACCCGTCACAGCCAACGTACAATCAAGAACATAGTAGATCGCTCCAGCACAGGTCAGTAGTCCTGCTCCCACGCCAAACCCACCAGCATCCAAATTGCCATCAAACAGGTGCTGGTTGGCCTTCACAATTAGAGAGTCCGACGGTGCGTCCTTTATCCTGCCGATCTGCTCCTTCAATACGATCTCTGCGGTTCGTTCTAACATTTCAAAATGGTTCATGCTCTCGTTCTCCTGATTAGAAATCCAATATCAAAGATGGCTAATTTTTCCAAATTTAACCTCGACAGTTGTATGCCACTAAACAGATAGGCGAGGTAATTGGTCCCTATCAAATTTTAGCAAAACAACTAACATATAACCGTAAGTTACATAAGCTATATGTCTTGTCAAATCGCAAGGAAAGGATTTGAACCTCTATCTCCACCTTATAATAGAAGATGGTATCCTAATCTTAGACGACCTCGCGTGATAGGCAAATTACTTATTAATGCATGACACCAAAGCTGTAGTACTTCTTCGTTCACAGTCGAAAAAATAAGTAATCAAGAATAAATACTACCATCTATTCTTTGCCAATGGACCTAAAGGGATTCGAACCCAATTTCTCAAAAGGCGACCAATTCATAGATCGTCTGCCTTTCGTATCTTAACCGACTAAACGAAAGTCCATTAGGGAAGAGCAGATACGGACATAGAGGTTTATGGCTTAGCCAAAACGTATGACTCGTTGTTATCTCTTTATCTTCCCAATATTAAACGCACTTGACGGAATTAAATAACTAAATGCTTTTTCACCGTTACCTAGGCCGGGGCGGGTCATCGCCACTACTTCCTGCCGACCTATAGAAACCCGTTAGATGCCGACAGGGAATCTGCCGCTAAACAGACCATTCGCTGAATATCTATTTGCGCCAAATGCGTATTTATTCAGTTGTCAAATAACTTGCGACCAAACTACTATAACATATTTCTTTACACATTTCCTTCAGTAATCTTTTTTTCAAGATCTTTTTTTGCGAATTTTTTAGCTCGCTTCTTAGCTCTAGCATCCATCTGTCGAGCTTCTATCCCAATCGCTTCATCATGATCAGACGCTATCTTAGCCTTCTTCACTTGATCTTTTCTATATGCTTTTTCGCTTTTAATTACAATTATCGCAAAAACGAAAATGAATATAACTAATCCAACTACTACTGATGGCATTTTCTCATCTCCTTCATCTCTATTGTAATTGCAAAATTAATCGGGAAAATTACTATTCGGTGTTACACTTCAACCAAATATGATCTACGTACTTGTCAATAGGCTGACCCTTATAATCCTCAATCTCCAATCGGATGTAATGCCTAGGATTACTACGACATCGTAACTTAGTCGCAGACTTAGCAGCCGAAGTAAACGCATGACCACCACTAGTAAAATTACCAGCAATTATCTCATGAGTACCGTCTTCCTTGACTCCTGAATATCTGTAACTTAAAATCATTTATTCAACCATTGACCAACTTTACTCCAAAACCCAGCATCTTGATCTTGAGACTGTACTGGGACTCCAGATGCCTCTCGCATCAATCTATCCATCAAATCTCCATCATAGCCATGAGGACTGTCAACAAACTCTATGCCCTCACTAGTATGACGGAAAACCGCCATACCACCAGAAGGACCATAACGATTCTTCCCAATGTTATATCGGAACATACTGGGAACAAGATCACAAAAATTCTTGATAGCACCCTTCCAAACAGCAAGATTACCCTCAGTCATCTCTCTCGCAACAACTAAAGAACTCATGTCCTCAAAAAGGGCTATCCTAGAAGGTAATACTTTAACTATACTACATTCTACATCCACAAGATGAGCTACATCTGCATTACCCTTCATCTTACCACCTTTAGTAAGATGACCAATCATAAAACAAACGCAACCTGTATCAGCTACAGCAGACTTCAATTCATCCAAAATCTGCCTTATCTCAGAAGGCTTTTCGTAATCATCAATCATATTAGCAGAATCAATAATTACAAACGTAGGAACCTCTTGCCTAATATATTCGATGATCGTATCAATCTTTGTATCATCGCTAACGAGAAGCCTCTGAGGATACCCAACCTCACCTGTCCATTGCTTAAACTCTTGAGGAGGAGCCTCACCTTGAAAAACAAGGACTTTCCCTCCACGACGATTGATATTCTTGAGAACAGCTATACCAAACCTAGTTTTACCAACGCCAGGCTCACCGCTTGCAAAAATTATACGACCACAAGGCATACCAAAAGACTCAATATTACCATGCGTTGTCGATCCAAAACCTATGTCAAGATAGGGAAAACCTGTACTAAGACGAGATATCTTAGTACTCTCTATTTGATCCATACTTTGTAAAACCATAAAAAACTCCCTTCCAAACCTATTATGAAAGAGAAAGATATCGGGAAATCGCACCGATATCTTCTCTTCCCCTTGCGAATGCTAGACTTATGCCTTTGCAGCCGCAAGCTTGGCAGTCTTCTTGACTGTCTTTTTCGGAGCTTTCTTCTTCGCTACCTTCTTCGCTACCTTCTTCGCTTTCTTCGCTACCTTCGCTACCTTGCGACGATGACCCTTGAGATCATTCGTAGGATGAACAGCCTGGTAATTAACGAAGCCAGTATGCAACATGTACAACGGCTGATCGTCCTTGCCAGCGAGAACGTCAATGCAGGACTTCAACTGAGCAAGCTTGAGTCCGTACTTGTGGTTCCCACCGAGACGCTGAAGAACCGTAATCGTCTGCATGATACGACCATCCAGATCCTTGGGATTCTTTGCGTCCTTCTTGGGAGCGCGATTGGCGAAGAGCGACCATGCGTCAGTACCCTGACGTTCGATCTTGCTCATGACCTTCTTCATCTCTGCTTTGAACTCAGAGAACGTATGAGCCTTATCGAGACCCAAGTTGATGAGAGCCTGAACTGCGCCATGATAAACGCCACCCTTACGGAACGGATTGGGGAATTCGCCGCCAGCGGACTTGCGAAGTTCCTTGATCTCATTCGGCTTGAGAGCGTAACGTCTTGCCTGACGCATCTGGACCTCACCATCAATCTTACGACCTTCGATGATGTACCCACGCTCGGCAACCGGCTTGAACGACTCTTTACGAATTTCAGCGTCTGTATAAACTTTAGTCTTTGTAGCCATGGTTTTTAATCTCCTTAGATTTAATTAGGACTACTGTTAATGACATCAACATTTTGATGCCTTCTTTCATCTCTATTGTAACCATTTCAAAAATCGGGTGATTCCTGTCACCCTTCTCAATCTTAATCTTTCCTTGTTATCCACGAACAAAGATTAGTAACAGTTATAAGCCCAAGCCACATTATTATTAACCAACCTTGAGTTTCAGACATTTCTCTTTCTCCAGAAATTATTATTTTTTTAAAGGAATTTGACCACTTCTGATTTAAATTAAACATTACATGTTTGATTTAAATTGAAAATCAACTTCTCAGCATTTCTATTACTTCTTTCAAGAGAATCGGGAAACACCCCTCAGAAAACTTTTTTCCCCGTGCCAGAAAAGTTTTAGTCATCAAGAATCCAAGCCTTATCTATAGACTTGATAAGAACTTGTAGAATAAAACCAAGTGTTGCTAAGTTTAAAATTTAAACCCCAAAAAAATATAAATAAATCACGCATTATCTTTTCTTTCCTTATATTCTAGTTTTACTATAGATGTTAAAGCCTCTAAACATTTCTCTAAACCTATTAAAAAATCCATAGGAGGCTCATGTCCCATCAAATAAAATCCATAAGCCATCTGCATGTCAGATAAAATCAAACGTCTACAATTCAACCTGTCTGCAAGTATAGGATACTCGAAGTTAGGATACTTAAAAGAATTAGGCCATAAAGCAGGGTCCAACTCTCCACCCTCAAATATACTCAATATCTCTTCTTTATCAGCCATTTTTCACCTTTAAACTAAATTTCGCAAAAATTAAGCTTTACTCTTGATAATACTATGACGCATAGCTTTTAACTCTTTCTCAAATTGATCAGCACGAGCACGCTGAAAATTCAAGTCCTTGACCAAACCACTAATGTTCCCACACAACTTTTCCCTCCATTTGTCTCCTTGATCAACCTCAACCTGTAGTTGCATTATTCTTTCATGCTGCTGCTTAGATAAAGTATCCAAACCCTTTCTAACTCTATCTACTGAACTATATGATTCACGAAAAGATTCTAACATCTCTTCAAGTTTCCCCGGAATCGGATCACTCCATATCCCCAACTCCATCAAAGTCTTATGAAATTTATCACAAAGTTTATTGAATCTCTTAGTTAATGTCTCCATACTCCCCTTGTATACCTGACCTTGACCTTGAAGCTGATTCTGCTGATGTAATAATATCATACCAACAATAGTTATCAATCTAGCTCTATCCTCCTTAGTCGCAAAACTAGGATTATCATTAACAAACCCTAACTCTTTTAATGATATAGGAGTACTGTTGCGACGAGTAATTACCGTATCCTCACGAAAACCAACAAACAATATCTCTCCATGCAACCCCTTAAAAAACTCCCTGTCCTCCAACAACTCTTCATTCTGATCATGTAACAAGTCTAATGCAAGACCTACAGGATCCTTCACATCATCAGTATCAATGAAAACATTTATTCCATCAAGTAACCTATCTACCTGTTTGTTTCTACTCATTTTTTCAACCCTTTAATCAAATTTTCGCAAAATTAAAATCTACTCCCACCCTACATACCAATTGTATCTTACAAATAAATCGGGAAAAGCTTCTCACCGAAGCGGAAAACCTCACCACCATCTATATATAGATACCGCCTAAATGCTCCACACTTCCCTCCAGATCAATTAACTAATGGTTAGTTAGTATGAGACACCTTTTAAAACAAACAATAGCTTAAAACAAAGAAGAGGCGACAAAGATACACTCTCTATCGCCTCTAGAGCACTCTTGGCTCCATATACTGCTCAGTCTCGTAAACATCCTCTGAACTCGTCAAACCATATTATATCATATATCTCTCCACAATCAATGAATAATTATATATTTATTCAAAAAAAAAGACAACAAAGAAACAATCTCTGCTGCCTTCTAGGTGAATATAAAGATCAATGTAAATCCAATATTAATCGACAACTCTTTCTCGGTGCTTTAATATAAAAAAGATCTTTCTCGGTGCTTTAATATAAAAAAGAACCAGCAAGAATTAACTTCCTACTGGCTCTAACAACTAGTCTAAGGAGACCATGAAAAAGAACAACTAACTTATACATCATTATAACATGAGACCCAACACAATCATCAATAAATATAAAATTATTCCATTCAATAACTATTGAATTTTTCCCAGATCTCCAGAACTAAATAACCATATTTTAATAATTTCACTATTATTCATTTCGTCAGAAATTTTATCATTTCGGGATTATTTATTTCTCCTGATTAATTTTTGATCGATTCGGTGCTATAAATTGATTGATGTCCAAAAACTTTTTACCCCTACAAAAAGTGACTTTGAGTTTTCGGTGCTTTAGCGTTTTGGTGCTTTAAAATTCGGTGCTTTAACAACTTTATCGGGATTATTTAAATCACCTGATTTTTGAGAATTCGGTGCTATTTTCTATAAGTGTCATAATTAATGAATATATTCTCAGATTTTGAGTGTAATTATACAGGTGGCTGGATTGCCGATACAGAAGGGAATAGTAGGGAAGTCATGGGAACGCTAGGGAGAGGTAATAATCTATGTTATTTCGGTGCTATAATCTGATCGATTAGGTGCTATAATCTGATCGATTAGGTGTTATAGAATCATTTTGGTTCTGTGTGCTGAGCAGGAGTTTGCTTCATTCCATGAGAAGGAATTTTGTACATACAGTATATTAACATTTGACCAGCATATAGATCTAGTAGAGTTATGACTAGCATATGAAACAAAGTTATTTTCTGTCCAGCAGTCTGCTACATTATTTGGTTTTGAGAAAGAATATGACATATTAAATCTTGTTTTCATTATCATTTTCATGATTCGGTGCTATAATCTCCTACGTAGATTCGGTGCTATAATTTCCTTTGTAAATTTGGTGTTATAGATTATGTTTATATACATGTAGGCTACAGGGACTCCATCGTGTCCAGGTTGAGCATGTACCGAATAATGATGTTGTAGAGGACATATTCATTATTAATCCTTGTGAGTATTTTTGTGAGTATATACGTCCTATAGAGTTTTGTGATTTTGTCCCTGTTTCTTTTCTGGATCTGGACATAGCCATTGATGCTATTCTGGTGATGATTTTCATTATTGATTTTGCGTTTTTTTAGTAGAAAGGGTCAATTTGGTGTTATCTCCAATATTTTTTCCTTAGTTCTGCGTATCCCCAATTTGATATCCAGCATTGAGAGTTATGAGTAAATCTGCTATTGATCATTGATTTTATTGATCATTGATTTTATTGATTGTGGAGATCTTGATATTTGTGAATAGTCGTTTGAGTTTAAGTTTAAGTCGCCGAATATTAATGATCGACCTCTGAATGTAAACCCTTGTGTTATAGTGCTACTTGTTCTTGTTATCATTTTCATAATTTGGTGCTACTCATTGAGTTTTTATTCCATTCTGATTGTTGTTGATATGCATAATTAATGCTTCTATTTTCGTACCAGCAATTAAGTGATGTAGGTTCTTCATTTTTCCCCCAGCATATGCTTACAAAATAGTTTCTGCGTATATACTTTTTACCTAGTATTTTTGGGAAAGTAACGAAGTAATTTTGTGACATTATAATTTGTACGGTTGATAGTATAGAGAGTATGTCCATCATATATTCTGAGGTTTGTTTTAAGTATCATTTTCATAATTTGGTGTTACATTAATTTATTGATATAGTCATAGAATTCATTCCATGCTGAGCATCTATATCCATAGATTCTAGCTTTAGACTTAACTTCTCCTATCCCTATGGAGTTCCATTGTGAACGTGTATATCCTGAGGAGTTTCTGGATTTTGTCCAGTCATCTGTTGTTTTTGTAAGTATGGAGAACATCATATAAGTAGTTGATATTGATCTTTTTTGAGAGTCCCAATTTGTTCTTGTCATTGAGTCTGAAATAAACATATCTTTTCTTGTAACATAGTCATTACGTGTGAAAGATTTTGACATAGGTTCTGCTGTTGATCTGGTGATAATTTTTCATTTTGGCGAATTTTTAGTTAAAGTCTATTTTTTCTATAGCTTTGGTGTTAGTTATTACTGTTCCTAATGTTTCTCTGACGATCCAATTTATAAAAGGTTGTTCTTTTATTGAAGATGTCAATGAATTTTGCCAAGAGGATGATCTAGCAGGTTTTGATGTAGCGAGTCCGTTTTTGAGTATTTTTATGCTTGACCAGTCATTTGTTCTATGGGAGGATCGTGCTGTCCAAGATCTGTTATATCTTGATTTTCCCAAAGCTGTTTTTAGTATCATTTTCATAATTTATGTCTGCTATGTGTAAAAGCATAGTTCCAATTGGAGTGGCTTTGATTGTTTATTGAGTATGATCCCATAAAAACGATTGTGGTATTTTCATGTTCTAGCATTTTCCATGCTCGTCTTGGGAATTGTCTATTGCTTAGATTTTGTTCTATGGTAGACATAGGTGTTGCATTTATTCTGGTAATCAGTTTCATATATATTCCTTATTACGTGTGCTATAAACCCTTCCTTTGTTGTTTTGGCTTCTACTTGAGTATGTTTCTTTTTGTATATCTTGAGTGAGACCCTGTTCCTTCGATGAAGTCATTTTTTGTATAAGACATATCTCTGGTTGCGTTGATTGATCTCCATAGGCAATCGTTTATTCGTGTGCCAAAAGGGACTGACATAGGCATTGCTGTTCTTGTTATCATTTTCATAATTAGCTTCTGGAATTTGTATAATATTGATTCCAATGTGAGTATTTTTGTTTTTTTTTCATGCATTTTTTTCATGCATGAGTAGGGTAGATTCCCTGCTGTTGAGTATCCATTACATATTCTAGTTGACATTGCTGACATTGTAGAAAATGAAATATATCGTATATTTCCTTGTGAGAATGATATTGCATTTCTTGTTTGTGACATAGGTTCTGCTGTTTTGAATATTGTTTTCATTTGCGTTTTTGGTTAAACCTCCAGCTTCTTGTCCAGCATAGAGAAAGTTCTCTGTTATCATTACAGCTTCTAGTACGAAATTCATAATTTAGTGAAACAACGAGTCCATTTGTCCAACAGCAACTAGTCATATAGTTTGCGAGGAGACGTTCTTCATTGTTGATGGTAGTGATGGCAAGTTTAGTTGCTCCTTCATCTATCCTTGAGTTTGTTCTGAGTATCATTTTCATAGTTCTATGCTACACCATAGGTTTTTTTTCCAGCAGCTTGACATAGCATCCATTCCATACGTTGTATATGAGTGGAAGTTTGTCATGCTGAAGCTTCTTGACTTTGTTATACCTCTTCTGGACGCTGATTTTTGGTTGTAGGTAAAGTTATCTGATCTTGGTATTGCCATTGTTCTTGTAATTAGCTTCATAATTTCTTTCGCGTTTTTAATATTACCAGCTACACATAACCCCTGAGAAGCACTCTGAGTGATATCCATATTCGCTTTTTTCTGAGAATTTATGTGTTCTATTGTTATTGACTCTGTTCTCTGAATGATCTAGACTTCTTTTGCTGAAGGAACAATTTAAACCTCCTATTTTACCAAAGTGTAAAGCTGATGGTCTAGAGAAGGACATACATGCTGCTGCTGTTCTTGTTATCATTTTCATAATTAGTAGCTATTCATAAAGGATTTATTCCAGTTTGAGAATTCTCTTCCTATTCTCTGTAATCTTGATCTTTCTGTTACTGAGAAGAAATTAGAAAGTGAGCACATACGGTTAAGAGAGTTTTTTGATTTCATAGTAATTTGGAAGCTTGGGCTTGACATTGGTATTGCATTTGTTCTCGTTATGTTTTTGATGATAAAGCTCCTTTAGTCGGTATTTTATGGTTGTTATCTTCTAAGTACTTTTCTAATTTCTTTTTTGCATTCTGTTTCTGTTCTTCAGTTCTCTTACATATCTTCTTCTTCTTCTTATTCTTCTTCTTATTCTTATTCTTTTTCTTTTTTGGACTGTTCTTGTCAATCTCTAAATATGTAATTGAAGGTACGCCTATTGCTTTTGCTAAAGTCTTTTTCTTTTTCCATATCTTCTTATTTTCCCCCGGTTCTATTCTTATAATTATTTTTTCTTCCCTCTTTTCCTTTTCCCTGTCTATTAGTTTCTGAAGGGATTTGTTTACTTCATCTACTCCTTTTTTCCCACGATGTATTTCATTATGATGTATTTCACATATAACTACAAGAGGAAAAATGTTGTAACCCTTAAGAATGTCATACGAATAGAATTTATGATGTACTATCTTTGCGTGATCGCCGCAAACAATACATTTATAATTATGTTTAACAAGAACTCTCTTCTTTATCTTTTTCCATAGACCACTTTTTAGGTAGCTATCATAACTTTTATAACCTAATTCCTTATATGCAGTCATAATTCTATCCTTGAGTTTATTCTGACTATCTTGTTATCATTTTCATTCGTAGCTACTTTCATTTCCTAGAGTCCAAGATATTGATTGTACGGGTTTTTGCATTGATACTCTTCTTGCATGTTGTGAGTATGTATATCCAAACATTCCAAAGGCTTTTGCTCTTGTTAGTCCTCTTCTGTACCAATTTCCTATAGATTTGAAGCAGGAGGATTTCCATACGCTTGTATTATCTGTAACATAATCGCAATCTTTATACATTGATCTATTTTTTGCTGATGTTCTTATTATCATTTTCATAGTTAATTATCGGTATTTGGTGCTATGGTCTATTTATGTTTCTGTTCCTGCTATAGTCGGTTATTCCGAATGCATATGAAGAGTGTGTACGAACATCTGTTGTAGTTCCTGAATGGGTGTGAAAGTTCCTTAAAGTTATTGAGGAATACGAAAATGAATTACCTCTATGGTTTCTTGCATATCTTGAGTAGAGATTGCTTGTTATTTGGGACATTGGCATTGCTGATCTTGTTATTAATTTCATGGTTTTATTTTTAATGGGTTTGTTACGAAGACATCGGGAGTCCACATCATTCCTATTGACATATTTCCCCAACTGACATTATCGAAATGGCTTATATTGCTTCCCCATGACGATGATTTATCTCCTCTATATACTTATCTCTGACATTCCTCTATGTCGTACATCATGTGTTGATTTAGATCTTCCTAGAGTGAAAGACGCTGACCATTGTAGGTTTGAAAGTAATGAAATCGGTTTTGCTGTTCTTAGTATAGTTTTCATTTTGGTTCAATAGGTCTATAATGTTCTTCTTTTAAGCTTTTGTTACTTCTTAGTTCTCTGCTATGCATTCTGCTTGAATGGCTGAATAATATTACGCTATATAACGAGCACGGTAAGTGAGTTTGGTTTCGTACTGATCTATATCTATAAGATATTGTTCTTGATATAGGTATTGCGTTTGCTCTAAGTATAGTTTTCATTTTTGCGTTTTTTTAAAGCGGAAAGAGGTTTACAATTCCTTGTTCGATTGCTGTTTTGGTGCTCCAAGTAACGCCACAGGTCCAAGATTTTGACGCTTGTAAGTAAGTACGTATTGGGTTTGTTCTTGATATACTTGATCCGTTTGCGGAGCATGAGCAAAGCTCTCGAACGCTAGATATAACGCTTCCTGAATCTCTATCCATTATTCCTACAGACTGGTGCGGCGACGACATAACTTGTGAATTTGTTCTTAGTATCATTTTCATAATTTATATAGAATATGCTAGTCCAAAACGTTTACTAATTCTACTTTTACAATTTTGTTCGTAGGCTGAACCTCTTCTATCGTATCGTGAGAATCTTCCTGTATTTTTATCTAATATTGACTGTTGGGCGGTAATCAAGATTGATCTCAACAGATATTTCCCTTCTGATTGCTTTGGCTTTGTAAGCGACATAGGTTGTGCGTTTTTCATTATCATTTTCATAATAGGTTATCGTATCTATAGCTGCTATTGCTTGAAGTACTTCCTGAGCTTTTTTGTCTATGGTGACTACATACTTCTGATTCATTCCATCGAGAAAGTGAAATTATATTTGATTCGTATCTATTAGCTCTTATTGAATATACGAGTCCTATAGCATTTCTCGCTCTTGCCGAATAAGAGTTCGTTGTCTTTGTTGACATTGCTATTGATGATCTTGTTATTATTTTCATTTGCGTTTTAGAATTTAAAATCTATTTTATCGGTTAGTTCATCAAACTGTTTTTTATCTTCTTTTTCCCAATAGTCTTTATTATTGTTATTGAATGCGGAGTGGTGGTCTGACCATGACAGGCATACATTCCCGCCGTTAATGAAACATTCTGACCATCCGTGAAATTCTGAATCGCTATCGCTTTCTCCACGGTCATCATTTTTATATGTTGACCATGGGATACATCCGTAATTATGAAATGAAAAACCGCTATAGATTGCCCATGCTTGTGATATAGGCATTGCATTTGCTCTAAGTATAGTTTTCATAGTTCTATTATACTCTCTTTCTCATTCACTTCTATTCCATTGGCCAATCAATACTTTCGTGATTCCAATCAATACTTTCCGCAATAAAAGACATTTTTTGACCATGACCTTGATCTATATCCTTCTCTACTTTTGGTGCTTGACCATGCTCCATAAAGGGAATTAGGTACTGAATGGGTTTCTCCCAGAGCATTTTGAGACCAATATCCAAAGGCTACTGAGTCTGGTATCGCATTTGTTCTTAGTATTGTTTTCATTTTGGCGAAATTTTAACTAAAGGGTATTTTTTAGGTATTTCGATTCGTGGAAAGTAGCTATTTATCTTTTGTTCAACGTATTCTTCAATTGTTTTAATTATTGAAGTTGCCATATGTTTAGTCAAGCGGGCTTCAAATGCATTTCTTGTTGAGTTATGAGAATGTGTAACGCATTTGGAGGTTTCAAACATATTTATCCCTAGCGTTGACATTGATTTTGGTCTTGCTGTTCTTAGTATAAATTTCATTTGTTATTCCCTTCATATAAAGTAATAGAATTGGTTACTATGTCTAATACTTTCCGTCCAAGATACAGACTCTCTAAAAAACCTATCATGTGTTGATCCATTCTTTGATCGTTCGATGAAGACTCCTCTGGTTTCAACATTTCTATGTCCTAAACTGAAAGCATAAGACATAGGTTTTGCTGTTCTTATAAATTTCATTCTTCCTCTCCATGTTCATCTAGATATACGGGGCTGAAGTAGTGTATGTTATGACTCCAAGAGACTGATCTATATCCCCAATTATCTTCGAACTCTGACCATCCATTGAATCTAATATTTGGTGCTGACCATGGCGTTTGTTCTATAGAAGACGTTGACCAATAATCGCCAAAAGCGGTTGAGATAGGCATTGCATTTGTTCTTAATATTGTTTTCATATCCCGAATCCAAAAATAGGGTCTAGTGGTGCTTCAAAACAATTAGACTGATAGTCACCTTCAGCTTTATTCCATGAGACTCCGATAAGATCTAAGTCATATGTAGACCAATTTAGATGACCTGACCAAGACGCACTCCAGTACGTTTCTAAGTCAATGTCTTCATAATATATACTTGACGCTCTCGACATAGCTCTTGCATTTATTCTAGTTATCATTTTCATTTTAGTAGGAACTTTCTCTGTAATTGCTATTGTCTGATCTTCGTTTCATTATGCTATTAAATGATTGTATTGTCAGGTATACACCATCTTCAGATATTTCTGACATATCATATCCATTTGTCCAATGAGATCTAAACTGATGATCTAAATCTTCACCGAAAGACAATGATACTGGATCTATATTAGGTTTAAATATCATTTTCATATTTTATTTCCTATAAGCAAATATTCGGCAGGCATAAACATGTATGGCGGTTCTTCTCTGAAGGCAAATCTGGGTTGACCGTAACCAACCAGATCAAAGCTTTGATGATTTCCATACATACGATCCGTATCCCATGATCGTGAGAATACTGAATGTTTACTATCTTTTGATTTGTCCCATCTTACTTCTCTATATCGTTCTCCAAAACACATAGAACGTCTACTACGCTCTCCCATAAAAACGGCAGAAGAATGTTTCGACATAAACACAGCATTTGTTTTAAATATCGTTTTCAATATGTCCATTCCCAACTATGTTCATAGCCTTCTAACCATGATTCTGATTGTTCTAAATGGAAACTATTACGCGAACGTTTTACAAACCTTATCCCAAAACAACGTGCATTATCTAATTCGATATCACTTAGCCATACTGATCGCCACGGATTATTTAATGGTGTAATATTCTCATACATTGACATCGATTCTGCATTTATTCTTATTATCAATTTCATAATATTGGATTCTGTCGAGATCGTGAGAGGTTTGATGCCCATGATTCTGATCTTTGTTTCAGATTATACTTCATTGCACTTATTGTTACTTCGAAGTTACCCATTGAGTGTTGCCAATGAGTAAGTGTAGATCGGAAAGAACCTCTGAATCTTGGTTTTGACATAGGGTTCGCGTTTGTTCTTTGTATCATTTTCATTTTGCGAAATTTCACTTAATATTTGACTTAAATTTATCTGATTGATATATTGTATTAAACGGCTCTATCTTCTTAGTTATATATCGTCCACCAACTCTATTGTTAACGCTCATCTGTTGTAATATTTTGGCATAGAAGTTATCTATTTCCATGCCGGAAGCACAAGCTAAATACCAAATATCTTCAAAGACTTCATGACTAATACCCATAGCATGTGTTTGTACTATCTGATTATTAAAATGTTGTTCTTGCTGTCCACCAAAATATACTAAATCAAACTCTTTCAAATTAAGAAGATTACCTTCGATAAGTTTGTTGGGATCGCTGTTAAAATCGACATCATCTTCGAAGATAAGAATCTTCTTGTAGTTATTCTTTTGAGCATCTTGAATTATGTTTAAGTGAGACGCTCTACAACCTAAAGCTCCGAGTACATATTGTTTGTTTTTGTGATTAAAATTTCTATATGAAAATGGTGCTGGGATTGTATTGATTACCATTCCCTTCATTCGTTTAAACTTTGTTATGTCATACTCTGCAAACAGTGCAAGGGTATGTTTATTTCTTTCTACATCTTTATCCATATTGATGTAGTAGACCATATCAAAAATATCATATATCATGTAATGTCCTCGATTGTAAAAAAAACGAGCTTTTATCTCTGCTACACCAACAGCCAGACGAAGACCATGCCTCAGACTCTATGATATCTCTGCGGAATGACCTCCAATTATTTGATGTGCTTATCGATCTATATCTATGAAAGGTTTGTGAGCAGGTCATATCCCATGTCAATCTAGAATAGAGTACATACTCGTTACTTTGTGACATCGGATATATGTTTGCTCTAAATATTATTTTCATGATGATACTCCATTTATTAAGAACGACTCTCCTTGTGGGAAGTAGAATGACCTAGCCGCATAAAAGCCATTTTCTGACCAAGCACGAAAACCAAAACAAAAAGACCAAGTATACCTTATGACTCTTGAATGGCCTGATCCAAAACGTCTACTACTGGTCTTAGATACTTTATTATAATCTGCATTTGTTCTTGTTATCATTTTCATTAAAACAATTCTACAAGCGGCATTCTATTAAAAGAACATGCGGCAAAAGATTTTGAACGTTCTGTTCTTCTATTGCCTTGTGAATGTGATTTGAATTTATAACTAACAGATCCATAAATCCATACACCGCCAAAGGCCAATCCATGTTTTGATCTAAGTATTTTTCCTAATCCCATCGTTGACATAGGATGCGAGTTCGCTCTTACAATCATCTTCACTGGAACTTCCTTCTCATGCTTTGAGACATTTTATACTTTCCCTCAAGCGAACTTGAGGAACATGTCAATATCGAAAACGGTAAATAGTTATGCGTTATTGATCTATAGAACGTAACATTACCATTTCTAATCATCGACTCAGCACTAGCATATCTTGTTATCATTTTCATGGTTTTCTCCTTAAAGGTTAATATACATTATAACTTATTTCGTTATCACTTTGATTTATCAACTCCAAATCGCATCCAATGAGAATGACATCCAACGTTCATGACTAATGATCTAGAACCAGCAGAAAGCGAACTATACGACCTACTGAATACCATAGTTGGTATATTTCTTGGATTTTCTTCGTTTTCGTTTATATTCCAAGTAGAGACAGATACTTGTGTCGAATTCGCTCTCATTATCATTTTCATAATTTTATACCTTTTTTGCGAAATTTCAACAAATGTTTATATGTTTTATATAACTCCTATATAAAAACAAATCTAGATATATTATTGGGTCTTAAAGTTCATTTTCGCTAAACTCTACTCTTGTCTGCCAAGATACAGATCTGTCTATATTTAGTAATTCTATATTATAACTTATTTCGTTATCACCTACTATTATTTGCATGAGTTGACCATGCTCTATTACGTTGTACAGATATAAAAGTAGATGATGAAACCATAATCCCGCTAAAACATCTTGACTGTTCTATAAGAAACATTATTGATGGATTTGAACCGCTCCAAGATCTAGTCAATGCAAATCCAAAATTATTACTATCATAGATTCTAGGAAAAGACATTGCGACACCATTTCTCATTATCGTTTTCAAAATACACTATCCCAGTAGCTTACCCTATGATAAGAACATTCTATTTTACAACTCCACGATTTACTATACGGAGTATACATGCTATTAGTTGACTGTTGTCCCTCATATAAATCATTGTAACCAGAATAATCTTTATGTACCATTAGATGATCTGAATCTCAATCCTCCACTCTGAGACATAGGGATTAAACTTGATTGCAATATATTTTTCATCTCGACCTACTTTCAGAACAATATCTAAAAGAGTCCGTCCAACATTTAGATTGTGATTGATGAGCAAAGTTAACTGAGCTAACTGTTCCGTATCCGAATATAGCTGAGTGAGGATAAAGTACAAACATTTGATTTGCTCCAGCAATATGTATAGTTTGATTAGATTGTTGAATAGGTACAGATTTACTAGATCGGTTATATGGAGGATATAAATGATTAGACCTTGACATCGGCTCCATATTTTTCCTCATTATCATTTTCATTTTAATTCTGATGAAACAAATATTTGAACTAGTTCTTTCATATTTTATCCTTTGTAGTATTATACTCTATTTCTTATCACAAGTCAACTCTTTTTGCCATTTTATTAAAAAATCTGGTTGAAGTGGACCGATCAATTCCCCTACAACTTCCCCATCCACAACTACTTGAGTGACAGGCAACTCATCTATCTCATGCTCATCACAAAGTTCTTCATGCTCGTCTGCGTCTGCATCAATAAAAACAAACTCTATGTTTGCTTCCTCCAATGCAGGAAGATATACTTTGCATCTTTTGCAATCGTCACTACCAAATACTCTTATCTTCGAAGACATTTCCAATTCTTAAAACTCCAATAGTCACTTGACCTACCATCAAGATTCCAACATCGACTATAATCAGATTCGTACTTAGCAATATATTCTATCAAAGAACGACAAGAACGGTCTTGTCCATTATTAGAATGTCTACTAGAATAATCTGATCCACGAATACATCTTTTAAAAATCATTTTCATTCTTGTTTATCGGTTTGTGGAGGTTCGCTTTTCTGTGGTTTCTCTTCTCGCCATCTAGAAAGAATCGCTAACACATTATCTTTACTAACCATATGCCCATAGCCAGCAAGATTGACAATATGCATTGCTTCAATAGATACTTTAATTTGTTCCCATTCTCTATCACTTATTGGCATCTAATTTCTCCTTATTAAAAATACTCCAGACAGGATTCGAACCCGCATCAATTTCGCTTCGTAGGCGAATACCTATCCATTTAGGTTACTGGAGCGTTAAGGGGCGGTGCGGGACTCTACTCCCATTCACAAATAAAACCACGCGAGTTTGCCCACGGTTCAGCTACATCATAAAATTTACCTTCGAACCACAAATCCTTTATAATTCTAAAAAATATCTTAAATTATAGAACATTAAACGAAATGACTCGAACTCACTAACTACCCTAGACAGGACTCGAACCCGCATAAAAACGCCTTAGAAGGACGTTGTTCATCCATTTGAACCACTAGGGCTTGTACTTTAAAATCCATCCAGTTGGATCACCGGGGCGACTATTTTAGATACCGTTCCATTTCGGTGTCTAGGGCATGTATTTTAAGTGCTTATCCAGTTAAGCTACTGCGGCAACTACACTTACATCAGACTTTATGTACTATTTTAGTAGCTTATCCAATTAAGCTACTGGGGCGGCTATACTTACATCAAACTTCACATATTTAATACCCTATCCGCTGAGCTACTGGAGCTTGTATTTCACTTTATCCTTTGAACAATACGTTTCGTAATATGTTGCGTACAATATGAATACTTTCTGTTTCATCTTATTTTCCTTTGTATTAATTAACAGGCCAAAGACAGAGAGCTTTTTCTCCGTCTACGACATCATCTTCATCATATCCGTCTTCTATATTTTCTTCTGTAAGTTCTTCAAGACCGATTTCTCCGTACCAAGTCGTTTCAGCACGATAAGAACAGGTACTCACGCCATCAAACGGAGAATAACAATTGCCTTCTCCATCTTTAGACATGACAACGATTCTATCTTGATCTTGATCTTGTAATAATGCAATTAATTCTTGGACTGTCATTATGATACCTTTCTATATATTATAACATAAAATTCAACACCATTAAAGTTCTAATTCAAATAATTTTTTGATTGCGGGATTATCTGCATGCTCGACTATCCCCATTAATGTCTCTGCATCATCAGTATTTTTTGTTACTACAGAAGCGATACCGCCTATACAAGCTATTCGTCTAGCTACCTCGCTATCAGCGTCTGCATTAAGTATAAAATGATCTACTATCGCATTGATTTGTTCTAACGCATCAATTGCATCTAGTTTCTTAGACTTCCACTCAAGCACCAACGCATCAATCTCTTCCATCGTTTTCTTTGTGAATTCACTCATTATTCTATCCTTCTCTTTACTTTAATCATGGCTTGAGCATAAAGATATCGAGCCTCTTCTATCGGACGAGTCTCAAATACGTTTTCACTTGTTTCTTTCCTTGTATAAGGGAAATAGTCTTTCTCGGTAGCGTTAGCAGCAAACCAATCTAAGAGTGTCATACCCTTAGTTCCCAATCGAGGGAACGCTTGTCCACCAGTATCAACAACTTTAGTGTCTACTATTTTACGAGGTTCAACTAGCCTACCCATTTTTTTTCTCCAATTCTTTTTTCTTCTTTTTTAGAATAGTAATAAATTTCTCGCCATTTTCTCCGAGAGTTGCAGCATGACTGCCTCTACGACCTGGAGAATTAATGATCTCGCTGTCTTTTAGGACTTTGATCATTCTTGGATCGGTTAGCACGATACTATAACGTCTGCCCTCAATATGCGTTACAGTTCGATAAATCTCTTCAAACTCAAATTTCTCTCCATTAATATAAATAAAATGTTCAGTTATCGATCTTGTTTGTTTCCTAAATCTGACTTTCATTATTTTTCCTTTTGTAAAACCAACTACCAGTTAACCAATTCAATCTACTTCTCAAATCAACATACTTAAGGTTTCCTCCACATCCTACTGTTCGACAATTAAATGTCACTGATAATAATCTCTCAAGATATTCATCAGAGTTCCTAACAACTTTACCATGCCTAGAAAGCGTAAATTCATATCGATAATATGTTTTCTCGCAAACGGGACAAACTGCTTTATATCTGCCTGTTGGCTGTATCCCACCGTCCTCATAAATATTTCCATTACAACCTATTTCTATCGCTTTCGCTTTCCATATATCTCCATGAGCGGCTTTTACTTTATCCCAAACAAGGATATGAGCTATTTCATGTAAAATTACATTTTCAACCCATTGTCTACTATTAATAGACAAACAAGGAGCAGATAATATAATTTTCTTGTAATGTACAGAAGCAGCCCCTATAGGACTTTTAAGCTTTAAAAACTCTAAAGAAAAATCTTGTAACCCATGGCGATTCATGAGTTGTCTCGCTAGTTTTTTAGATTCTTTAGTTCTCATCTTCGCCTCGGTTAGAGTTCTCGTTAGTTAATACGTCTCTTAAACTCTATTATGATTTGATTTTAAATCGGGAAATTCGTTAGAACTTATAAGATATGATGTTTTTTAAAAAAAAAGTAAACCCAAGCATGATTAGGTAAACCATGTCGCTGACTACCCTTGCGAGGCATTCATACACCGGCGGTAAACCGTACAGCGACTTTTGTCCCTGTTCTTCCAAGTTTAAATTTGGACGGAACAGCACGCATTAGTTGATGACTCGTTCTGAACTCGATCTTCATGCTTGCAAGGCACTTCGTTCTTATTCGTTAATCTTCAGTAACTCGGAATTACCTCTGACTAACCCCTTTCGGGCAGCACATTCCAGTTGCCCAGAATGCCGCAGACACTTCCTCATCATCAACGATTGTTTTAAGCCTCTCCCCAAGGGGATCAACAATTACCGAGACGCTTTCAGAATAGGTCTTTCACCTATTGTAGTAACCGTTCTACGATAAACAACCAAAAATCCGTTAGATCTCTTTGTCAGCATTCCTTACGTAGCAGTAAGGCTCATGACTCCAAGCTACTTAGATATTCAACAGTTGCTACACTGTTTGCTATCCGCTTTCATCGTATCAACATCAAGGATGAACCTATCAGTTGACACTAAGCTTTCATCTATCTCCCTTACGGAAGTCAGTCGCCCGATTTTCTGGAGCAAACCGATTTAAATACCCGATGACGATGGGTATTTCAATATTTTATTTT
>Ga0098058_1000193_pt1 | contig 21198 bp, 24 predicted proteins | sample 19_taG_FD_75061 | JGI IMG/M metagenome (GOLD analysis project Ga0098058, IMG submission 75061) | Marine viral communities from the Subarctic Pacific Ocean - 19_ETSP_OMZ_AT15317 metaG | ecosystem: Environmental > Aquatic > Marine > Oceanic | place: Pacific Ocean | collected 2015-01-19 | reverse complement strand
AGGCGCCTCGCGTCTGAGTTCGCGCGAATAGAAGACAAATTCGAGGCTGGCAAGAATTCTTATCTTACCGAAAATGAGATTTATTCCTTCTTTAAAAATTTTAAATATATTGTGCCACAAGGATCTCCAATGATGGGCATTGGAAATAATTATGTTAATGTATCCTTATCAAATTGTGTGGTGGTGGAATCACCAGCAGATAACATCTCTTCCATTATTGACTCCGGAAAAAATCTTGCTAATTTATTTAAGCGTCGTTGCGGCGTGGGCCTTGACATTTCTCATTTGCGTCCTGAAAATGCGCTGGTAAACAACTCGGCACGAACGACCACAGGAGCATGGTCATTCGCAGACTTTTATTCCTACGTATGCAGGATGATAGGGCAGAATGGCCGACGAGGCGCGCTGATGATATCGATGGACATCAGACACCCCGATGTTGAAAAGTTTATTACAATGAAACAAGATTTGTCGAAGGTTACTGGGGCAAATGTTTCAGTAAAAATAAGTGATAGCTTTATGGAGGCGGTTGAAAACAAAGAATCATTTACTTTACAATATCCTGTTGACGCTGCTGAACCAACCCATACCAAAGACGTTTCGGCGATCGAACTGTGGGATAAGATAGTTGAATCGGCAACCACGACCGCAGAGCCCGGGCTTCTGATGTGGGACAACATTATTAAAAACTTGCCAGCGGAATGCTATAAAGATGAAGGATTTCAAACACTTACAACGAATCCGTGCGGTGAGATACCACTGTCTGCCTACGATAGTTGTAGATTAATCTCTTTAAACCTCAAGCATTTGGTACGGAATCCGTTTAGTGACAAAGCCGTGTTTGATTTCAACAAGCTTAAGGAAATAGCCTCGGTCGGCATGCGATTGTCTGACGACCTCGTGGAGCTAGAGCTAGAAAAATTGGAGAGCATAAAGGAGGCTTGCGACACTGAAAGCGAACGAGAATTGTGGAACAATCTGCACGGCGCCTGTGCGAACGGTCGCCGCACCGGCCTAGGCACTCACGGTTTAGCTGACGCAGTTGCCCGTCTCAATTTGGCTTACGATTCTGACGAGGCAATAAAAATCATTGAGGAAATATACGAGACCATTCGAGACACAGCTTATTTAGAAAGCGTCTACCTGGCACAAGAACGAGGTGCTTTTCCGGTTTTCGATTGGCAAAAAGAGAAAAACAATTCATATATCAAAAGTCTCCCAAAAAATCTGTCTGAAAAAATTGAGACTTTTGGGCGTCGTAATATTTCTATCCTTACCAATGCCCCAACTGGCTCTGTCTCTATCATGTCTCAAACTTCTTCGGGGCTCGAGCCAGTGTTCAAAAATAGTTATATCCGCCGCCGCAAATTGTCGCACAACGAGCAAGACGTAGAGCCGGATTTTGTTGACGATCTGGGAGATAGATGGCTGGAATATAAAGTGTTTCACCATAACGTACGCGAATATTTAAAAATGTTTGGTGCAGGTGCGCCCCCTGATTTCTTTGTAGAATCGGAAGACATTGACTGGACCAAGCGTATTGAGGTCCAGGCGGCAATTCAACGCAGCATCGATCACTCCATTAGCTCCACGATTAATCTGCCCAAGGGCACCGCTCCGGGCGTGGTGAGCAAAATTTATATGGAGGGGTGGAAGGCAGGCCTTAAGGGGATAACGGTTTATGTCGATGGCTCGCGCTCTGGCGTGCTGATAAAGGAAGGAAAGGAAAGATTTCCACACCACACTGCCCCAAAGCGGCCTATAGAATTACCATGCAGTATACATCGCGCCACTATCCAGGGAGAGAAGTGGGTAATCATGGTTGGCTTATTGGACGGAAAACCTTACGAAGTGATGGGAGGGTTGTCAAATTTGATTGAAATCCCGCGTAGCAGAGAAGAGGGTGTTTTAGTTAAGAACCCTCGAAAGACAATGAATGCCGTCTACGACTTAAAGATTGGCAAGAATGGAGATACACTCATAGTAAAAGACCTGGTAAGGGTTTTTGACAATCCTAACCATTCTGCGTTTACACGCATGATATCGCTTGCGCTCCGGACCGGAGCAAATATTCAATATGTGGTGGAACAGCTGCAAAAGGATCGCGATAGCGACATGTTTAGTTTTGCTAAATGTGTAGCGAGAGTTCTTAAAGGATATATCACCAATGGAACGACCGCCTCTGAAAAACTTTGTTCAGAATGCAAAGCCGAGGGACTCGTTTATATGGAAGGGTGCGTCACGTGCAAAGCATGCGGATATGCCAAGTGTGGCTAATTAGTGTAAGGAGAAAATTATGGGATACTCAAAAAAAGTTCTAGACCACTTTGAAAGCCCGCGCAATATGGGCTCTTTAAACAAAGATGAGCCAAGTGTCGGAACCGGCATCGTAGGCGCACCAGAATGCGGGGATGTTATGAAGTTACAGATTAAAGTGGACGATGAAGGGTGTATATGCGAAGCAAAGTTTAAAACCTTCGGATGTGGCTCTGCTATGGCCGCCTCTTCTTTAGCGACAGAGTGGGTGAAAGGCAAAACCCTAAAAGAGGCAGCCGAGATTAAAAATACAGACATCGTGGAGGAATTATCGCTCCCTCCTGTTAAAATACACTGCTCGGTTTTAGCCGAGGAGGCGATCAAAGCAGCGATAGAAGATTTGGAGAAAAAATGAGGTTTACGCCGGTGAATAATCACCTCTATGTAGAGGTGTTAAAAGAAAATAAAGAAGAAACGGGAGTGCTCCTTCCAGAAGACTATCGTTCGGCAGAGAGCCCGTTTGCGGCTGTAAGGGTTCTTGTTCCTGCGGTAGGGTGGAGAGAAGACAGTGTATTGATTGTGGAGGCGCACATGCTTCGTGATATTCAGTATGATGGAGAAACCTTTACAGTGATTAAAGAAAATCATGTAATTGGGGTTTTATCATAGAGGCGCCGGAGTTAAACACAAAAAAGCTCGTTATTGGATATAGTCTTGAGGCACTTCAGTTTGCAGAAACAAACAATGCTATGCTTCTTGTCAATGGACTAACAACGCCACATTCGATCGAAGAAAGAGGCAGAGAAGATAAGTGGTATCGCCTGACATTTGATTTGGGAATGCGCGGACTGACTCCTATTCCTTCAATGATAGAAAACATACGGATCGAAAAGAATACAGCCAACATTACAACAGAGTTTTATCGCATGATTAAAATACATTTTAAAGAGTTATATATCTTTGACATGGAACTGGTGGAAGGTATGCCGGTTCAAGAAAAAGTAAGCGACTACGTTGTATATGATTGGTTTGATATCAAACGTGGCACAAAACAAACTGTTGATAAATTAGAGAACAAAACTTCTTTCGTGAACGAATTAGTGTTTTATACTTCACTCAGGCACGACGGCGCCCATGCTTTTAAAGACTGTTATGCGAAATCATATATTACTGCTGATGATTTAGAAAAGTTTGAAAATTCTGAAACCGCGGCACGACTTGCCGCAACAAGACTCATTAGAGAGAAAGGATTAAAAGCAGACAAAAGAATTATTAAAAACAAAGTCAGTTATTTAAATGTTGTCTTAGAACATAATCGTCGAGAACTCCATAAACATAAAAAAGATTTTATTGTTGGTGATGGTTTGGCGCCTAATATCTTTTGTTGTAATATTTCAAAAGAATGGACATAGCGGCACAAAATCAAAAGTCTTTTCATTTGGCGGGTATCATACCGCTAGCGGCCTCAACGGGAGAATTTAATTTGCCGGGCCATGATGTTTTGATGCCTCTTGCGCCTGATTTTAATTTGATCGAAAAATCGATTGCTGAATGTTCTTACGCCGGGTGTGAATCCATATGGATAGTCTGCAACGATGATATTGCCCCTCTTATAAAATATAAGGTGGGAGACTGGGTAGAAGATTTATATACGATTGAGGCCGGCCAATATGTTAGATATCCAAAAGAGGGGCATGTATCCATTCCCATATATTACGTTCCAATACACCCCAAACATCGGGATAAATACGATTGTTATGCCTGGTCCATTCTTCATGGTGCCAATGTCGCGTACTGGGTTTGTAGACGACTCGGTCGTTGGCTGATACCTGATAGGTATTACGTAAGTTTTCCTTTTGGAGTGTCTGATCCAGAAGAGGTCAAAAAAGCAAGAGGTAAAATGAGCGGCAAAAAGCCATTTTATTTTTCACATGGCGGTAAAACAGTTTGCGATGGGCTACCACTAGGTTTTACTTTTGACACTTTGGAGTGGCGCCGAGCTAGAGATATCATCAAGTCAAATTCCCGCTCGTACTATCCGCCACTTGAAGGAGAAGAGATACCTAGCCGACTACTCCCTCCCGCGGAGCGCAGAAAATCTAGACATTTCAAGTTGTTAGACGTTTTTAAGGGCGCAGATTTATCCAATGCGTTAATAAAAGAAGTTTCTTGGTTTTATGACTTGACAGAATGGGAAGAGTACTGTAAACTAATACTATCTGGACATATCAAGGACCTTAGTCGGCCCCATGGTTTTGTTACAGGTCACATCAGCATAGGAGAAGACGATAGTGAATAGAAAAGAACCCTCAATCCCATTCGTGGGGCTACATGCCCATAGCGTGGCCGGAAGCATCTTTGATGCCATTGGATACCCGCCAGAACATATGGATTTTGCTTATGAGAATGGCGCCGAAGCACTGGCGTTGACAGATCACGGAAACATGAACGGTTTTAGCCACCAGCTTCTGCACTTGAAGAAGATGAAGACGCAGGGCAAGAAGTTTAAGGCTATCTACGGGGTGGAGGCATATTTTATTCCTAGTATCAAAGAGTGGCGTGAAGAATATGATAGAATAAAAGCAGACGCCAAAGGGGCACGTAAGCTCAACAACGATATGAGCGGGACCACAATCGAGGATGAAGAAGAAAGTAAAAAGGCTATCAGGAGCCTCCTCAACCATCGCCGACATATGGTTCTTATAGCACAAAATCAGACTGGCTTGAGCAATATCTTTAAGCTAATCTCTGAGAGTTACAAACAAGAAAACTTTTATCGTTATCCGCGTGTTGACTATGAAATGCTGGAAAAGTACAGCGATGGAGTAATTGCTTCCAGTGCGTGCCTAGGCGGAATATACGCCGGCGACTATTGGAGTAACCGCGAAGACGGAGAAGAGGCAATACTTAATGCGATGCGGTCAACCACTGAGAATATGGTGAGAATCTTTGGAGATCGTTGGTACGGAGAGTTACAGTGGAACAACATCCCCCAACAGCATGAATTGAATAAATATATTATTCAAATGAAAAACGAATATGATATTACATTGATTTCTACTGCCGACAGCCATTATCCTAATCCGACGGCATGGAAAGATCGAGAGCTTTACAAGAGACTTGGATGGTTGGGATCCGCGAAGCGTCCTGGCTATCTATCTAACGAACTACCGATTGACACTGACGCCATTGGCTATGAACTATATCCCAAAAACGGTGATCAGATGTGGGAGTCGTACAAAAAGTATTCAGAGTCGTGCGGAGTAGAATATGACGATGACTTGATACTGAATTCGTTAACGGAAACTCATTATATTGCTTTTAGCCGGGTTGATGATTTTCAGCCGGACACATCTATTAAGCTTCCGGACTTTGTGGTGCCAGAAGGGGCTACGGCGGAAGAAGCTCTTCAAAAGCTAGCGATCGACAGCCTGCGTACAAAGAAGCTTCACGAAGACCCAGAGTATACCGAGAGATTGAAGATGGAGCTAGCAATTATTGAGGATCGAGGGTTCAGTAAATACTTCTTGACCATGAAGGCCATTGTAGACAAAGCTAATGAGGTTCAGGTGACAGGCCCGGGCAGAGGCTCGGCAGCAGGATCTCTAGTAGCTTATGTGTTAGATATTACACAGGTTGATCCTATTCGGTGGGGGCTTCTCTTTGAGAGATTTCTGCGCCGGGATGCTACAGACTACCCCGATATTGATTTTGATGTATCGGAACCGATGGAGCTTAAGGAACGACTGGCTGAAGACTGGGGCGAAAATACTGTCGTGCCGATCTCCAACTGGAACACTCTTCAACTTCGTTCTCTTCTTAAAGACATTGGGAAGTTCTATGACATTCCTTTCATTGAAGTTAACAAGGTAACGAGTGTCATGGTAAGAGAGGCCACTCCCGATGCCAAGCGCAAGCATGACATTAAGGCAGGCGTCTATAATCCCACGTGGGAAGAGGTTATGGAGTTCAGTCCATCCCTGCGCGGGTTCCTAATAAAGTATCCGAATGTTAAGACGCACGTCGAGGCGCTCGTTGGACAGGTGCGCTCCTGCTCCCGGCACGCTGGTGGCATACTGGTGGCCGAGAATCTAGACGAACGCATGCCGTTGATTAACTCTGGCGGAGTTCGACAGGCTCCTTGGGCCGAGGGTCAGCATGTACGCCACTTGGAGCCGCTAGGGTTTATTAAGTTTGACTTGTTGGGACTTTCTACTCTACGGATGATTGATGGATGTGTTCGACACGTTCTTCGAAGGCACTATAATATTGCCGAACCCACGTTTGAGGACGTTAAAGATTTTTACAGTAAGCACCTACATCCTGACACGATGGACTTTGATGATCAGGAGGTATACGAGAACATCTTTAAGAAGGGAAATTGGGCGGGCATCTTTCAGTTTACAGAACAGCCCGCACAGAGTTTTTGTAAGCGGGCACAACCCGAAAGCTTGATTGATCTTGCGGCCATCACTTCCATCTACCGCCCGGGCCCTCTGTCGGCCAACGTCCACGAACAGTATGTGGACGCAAAGAATAATCCAGACGACATTGAACATATCCACGACATCGTTCAGGAAGAGACACAGGAGACGTTCGGGTTCTTGATTTTTCAGGAACAAATTGCGATGCTCGCCCACAAGCTGGGCAAGGATCTAAGCCTGGACGAAGGAAACATGCTCCGTAAAGTTCTAACGAAAAAGGGAACCGGGAAGGGTCACGAAGTTAAGAATAGACTCTATGCAAAGTTTGTGGAAGGTTGCCAAGAAAAGGGGATGAGGATCTCAAGAGCAGACAAACTATGGAAAACTTTTGAGTACTTCTCTGGTTATGGATTTAATAAATCTCATGCGGTTTCCTACTCTATTATTTCATTCCAGTGCGCATGGTTATTAAATTACTATGCTCCGGAGTGGATGGCGGCGTTCCTAGATAAGGAGCCCGAGACCAGGAAAGAAAAGGCCATTAATATTGCGAAGAGCTATGGTTTTAATATTAGGAAAGCCGACATCAATACATCTGGAAAAGTTTGGGAGATCGATCCCAACGATAAAAGCACTTTGATTCAGCCGCTGTCCTCACTAAAGGGCCTAGGCGATGCCGCCATTGAACAGATCTTGAACAATCGCCCATTTAATACGATTGAGGATACTATTTTCCATCCGGATGTGATATACTCTAAGTTGAATAAGAAAGCGTTAGATGTGTTGGTGCGCAGCGGAGCAATGGACAACTTGATGGATGAGCGCTTTACGGGTCGTAAACATTTTTGGTCGGCCGTGGCAGTAGATAGACCAAAGAACAAGAAGAAGTTTTCAGAAAACATAGAAATTTATGGCCCCGAAGGTGACTTCTCTCACGAGGAAGAGATCGAGAACACCGTAAGTCTTACGGGTATCTTTCCAATGGATCTGGTTATCGATCACAAGATTAAGAGTCGGCTAGACGAGTTATATGTTCCGCCTATATCAGAATATGATCGAGATTTGGGATTAGTATGGTTTATTCCCAGAGAGGTCACCGAACGCTTGACAAAGAACGGAAAGCCGTATTTGATTATTACTGCGATAGATGGAAATTCAGCGTTGACAAAGATTAGATGCTGGGGTATAATACCAGAGAGGGATAGAGTTTTTGTTAACCGCCCTTACATGGCGCGCCTAGATTATAATGAACAATGGGGATTCAGCACAAGGTCAGTCAAACATAACTTGAGATTGTTAGGATAGGAAATAAGGATGGCAAGAAAAAGAAATACGAAACCAGGGAGTACTAAAAAGAAAACAAGCATTGGTAACAGTAAGTTTACCAAACGCGGCACCCCGGGCACGCACGGAGGCAACAAGTGTTATAAAAAGAGATATCGAGGGCAAGGAAGATGATAGTAGATATAGTAGTTGATTTACAATACGGCGACTGTGGAAAGGGTAAAATAACCCACCATCTACTACGCCAAGGAGCTTATACACATTGTCTTCGTTATAATGGCGGCTGCAATGCGGGTCACACCATTTATCACGAGGGGAAGAAATTTATAACCCATCACATCCCGGCCGGTGTTTTCTTCGGAGTTAAGTCTGTTATCGGCGCTGGCTGTGTCGTCAATCTGGAACAATTCTTCAAGGAAATAGAAATGTTAGAAGAGAATGGAATACCCTGCAACGAGTTGGTGAGGATAGCAAAGAATGCACACATTATTACTGACAAGCACATAGAGGAAGAGACTGAGGAGAACGCAATCGGCACAACTAAGCGTGGCAACGGGCCTGCTTATCGAGACAAGTATGCGCGCTGCGGCATCCGTGCCGAAATGATACCGGCGCTAATGGACTATGTTGTTGATCTTTATGAAGAATTACACAATTATCCTGCTGCTCGCGTCCTCTGTGAGGGCGCACAAGGCTTCGGACTGGACATAGACTGGGGCGACTACCCATACGTCACTTCAAGCCATTGTACGACGGCTGGGGCTCTTCTAAATGGAATTCCACCCATTGCGGTGCGTAAGGTGTGGGGCGTCGCTAAAGCATACGAGACCTACGTGGGCTCTAAGAAGTTCCATGGGAGTGGTAAAATATTTGACAGACTCCAGGAAGCGGGTCAAGAATACGGGGCCACAACCGGTCGACCACGACAGTGCAACTGGACCAATTTGAGTCTTTTAAATAAGGCTATAAAGATTAATGGCGTTACAGATCTGGTAATTAATAAGGTGGATGTGCTGAGAGAGGTAGATGCTTGGTCGTTTCGACTCAACAATGAGAATAGTATCGCCATCCACTTACAAAGCGAAGACAGCTGGAAAGAATATCTAGAATTTTATTTGCCGGAAGTAGACCTTCATTTTTCAGACAACCCAGAGAGAATATAATGAAGACAACAATCACCAGCAGCCCGCTCCTGAAAGAAGTAGAACTCCGAAAGTCTCCGGTTGTCATACGGGTAAATGAATTTAATAATAAGGCGGCTAAGGAGTTCGCTGATCGAGTGTCGGCCGCTCATAATACCGGTCAATCAGTTATACCGGTTATTATAGATTCATATGGTGGGCAGGTCTACAGTTTAATGGCTATGATATCATCCATCAAACACGCCGAGCTTCCCGTGGCCACCATTGTCGAAGGAAAGGCCATGTCTTGCGGAGCGATTTTGTTTTCTTTTGGAGATGAAGGAATGAGATTTATGGACTCCGACGCTACTTTGATGATACATGATGTTTCAACATCCGTGTGGGGTAAGGTGGAAGAGATTAAGGCAGACGCAGCCGAAGCGGAGCGATTAAACCAAACAGTTTATAAGATGATGGCCAGAAATTGCGGCAAGAAAGATGATTACTTTCTGGATCTCATTCATGAGCGCGGCCACGCTGATTGGTTCTTGGACGCGGCAGCGGCACAGAAACATAACATGGCCAACCAAATACGAGTACCTAAGTTTAACATAACAGTTAACGTTAACATTGATTTTGAATAGGAGATAAAATGATTGTACAATACCACCGCGTGAGAAAAGACGTGAGTAGACCAACGAGAGGACACCCCAGCGACGCTGGCCTCGATGTATATTTTTGTCCGGCAGACAGGTCCACCACGGTGTTACGAATAGCGCCGGGCGAAAACAAGCTACTTCAAACCGGTTTAAGATTTGAAGTGCCTCATGGATATATGCTGGAGGTTAAGAACCGATCTAGCGTGGCTGCTACCCGCGGCCTAATCGTGGGAGCATGTGTTATTGACTCCGGGTATGCCGGCGAAGTGTTTATTAATCTTCACAACGTCGGTTCCAACACTCAATTAATTGAACCCTACACAAAGATAGCACAATTGGTTATGCTTCCTGTGGTATCGTTCCAGGCATTGGAAAACGAAGAAGGGGAGCTTTACGAGTATCCCGTCACTATAAGCGCGCGCGGCACCGATGCGCTGGGAAGTACAGATGAAGCCTGAAGCGTCACACCTTACAAAAGGAAGCCTGTGGAAAAAATCTGGAGGCGCTATGGGATTTAGTTCCAAAAGCGGGGACTGGGACACGCCCCAGGCATTTTTCGACAAGCTAAATGAACAGTTTGAGTTTACTCTTGATCCGTGTGCGACAGAGGCCAGCGCTAAGTGTAAAAAATATTTTACTAAAGAGGATGATGGTCTTGCGCAAGATTGGAAGGGTCACACGGTTTTTGTGAACCCTCCCTATGGGCGCGGCATTGGGGCGTGGCTTAAAAAGGGATACCAAGAATCTAAGAGGCACAACACAGTCGTTGTGATGCTTGTTCCAGCCAGGACTGATACTAAATGGTGGCACGACTATGTGATGAGGGCAAAAGAGGTTCATTTAGTTCGCGGCCGATTAAAATTTGGCAGCTCCGAAAACGCGGCTCCATTTCCGTCGGCAGTCGTGGTGTTTCATTCTAATATGCTCTACAAGCCACCGATTGCGCTGACGCCCGACTTCTATCCGATGGAGCGTACATGAGTAGACCAAAGATAAGAAAAGTAGACACCGCTAAACGTAAGAAGGAGCGTAAGAGAACACAACAAGTGTTGGAACAAAGAACAAGTTTGTTTTTAAACACGCCAGAAAAGTGCTGCTTGTGTGAGGCCGCGTTTGATAAGAAAAGTAAAAAGATGGCGCAAACTTGGCACATCGTAGTTTATGAAGATAGAAAAGTAATGAGATTAACTTGTCCCGACTGCCAAAAGAAAGTTGACAATGCGATGGAGAAAATAAATGCTGACTAAACAAGCCGTGTCATACGATGATATTTTATTAGTGCCTCAATACTCTGATATTGAAACTCGTGCTGAAATAGAGATAGGCGCTGATTTAGACAAACATAATCATTTCGATCTACCAATTATTGCCAGCCCAATGGATACTATTTCTGGCGATAAGATGGCAATTGCTATGAATTTCAACGGGGGACTAGCTGTCCTTCATCGATATAATACGATTGAAAAGCAATCTGGCCTCGCAGCCTCTGTTATTAAATTGTGCGGCCACCGCGCTGCTGCTGCCATAGGTACCACAGAAGAATATTTGGACCGGTCGACGGCGCTATATGAAGCCGGCGTACGTATCTTATGTATTGACGTGGCTCACGGACACCATGTTCTGGTGAAAAATGCGCTACATAAGCTGCGCAATCTTTTTGGCGACACGGTTCACATTATGGCTGGGAACGTTGCCACTCTTGAGGGCTTTATTGATTTGGCCACGTGGGGCGCGGATAGCATACGCATTGGGGTTGGAGGCGGAAGTATCTGTTCTACTCGTATTCAAACTGGTCACGGCATACCGACTTTAGAATCAATAATGGCAACTCGAATGGTTAAACAAAGTGGTCGCTTTGAGAATGTTAAAGTGATAGCTGACGGTGGACTCAAGAGTTCTGGTGATATTGTTAAGGCTCTTGCCTGTGGGGCAGACTTTGCCATGGTGGGTTCATTGCTGGCGGGATCTGATGAATGTCCGGGCGAGATTATAGAGACGAGAAAAGGCAAGTTTAAGACCTACCGAGGGATGGCCAGTAAAGATGCTCAACTGGAGTGGCGGGGCAAGACCGCTTCGCTTGAAGGCATCTCTACAGTAGTTCCGCATCGTGGACCGGTTGCCGATGTGATAGCCGAATTAGCTAGAGGCATACGAAGCGGCTTATCATACTCTGGCGCGCGGTCTATCTCAGAGTTACAGGAGAAAGTACAGTTTATTATTCAATCTCCAGCCGGACAGACAGAAAGTTCAACGCATATACTAAACCGATGAAAAGCGATTCGACACCAGTGAGTTTTTTTCTTCATCCTCGTATACACGAAGAGTTGAAAATAAGATTATACTACGAAGGGTTTGCTACACAAAGCGAATTCTTCAGGGCGTGCACGTTATCGCTGCTCGAAAAGAATGAAAAGTTTATGGAGTTTCTAGATCATTATCGCGAGAATGAAGGGTTAATGTCAAAGGCTAAGCTAAGGAGATCAAAAAAGTTACGAGAAGATGGAAAAGATTTAATGAAAGAGTTGGGGATTACGAAAGAAGATGTAGAGAATATATTTGATTTAATAGAAGAGGAGATACCAGAGTTATGAGAGAATGTTCTAAACGTTGCTTGTTAAGAGAAGTGTGCTGTACAGAGGAAGAATGCCGAATGTGGATAGATTACCCAGAGGATAATAATTGTACCCTCATAGCAGTTAACAAGCACGGGCCCATGACGTTAAAAGAAGTCGCAGCTCGTCATCACATTAGTATTGTGAGGGCAAAACAAATAGTTGACGCCACTTTGAACAAAATAAAAAGCGTCGTTATGTTTGACAGATACTAATTAAATGTAGCAACGGTCGTTTGTTTTTAGGAGAATATCGCAATGGGTAAAAAAGGAAATCTACTTACTGAGGCTCAGGTCCGGCAATTCATGAAGCTGGCCAATTTAGCGCCACTCACTCCAGGGTTTGTACACGGCCTTAATGAAGCCGATGCGTCCGTGGACTGGGATGATGACTCAGGTCCTGGCCAAGCACCGCCGCCGGAGGAGCCCGAGGCCGAGGAGGAATCTGATGCCGCAGCCCGCAACCGCGCGGCTAGGTCCGGCGAAGGCGGCAAAAACGTAAAGCTGAAGAGTACGAAGCCCATGTCAAGCGTCGCTGATCTAGAAAAGGGAATAAGCACCGTGCGCCAGGCGCAGGGGAAGGCTGCCGCACCCAGACGCGCTGCTGAGAAAGAACTGCGCGACAACCCAGATCGGTCTGTTGCGACATACAAGAAAGGCAAGCTCAAACTTAAGCCTGGCTCTCTCTCCAGTGGAGAAGTTGAGCACGAAGTGGATGTTCAGGGAGTCAAAGAATCACACGGCAGAGGCCGAGGTGAAGGCGCCGCGGGTTACGGTCGACCAGACGATAACGGGCGCGCCGGCCAACGCCTCCGTGAGGAGCTACCCCCCGAGGAAGAGGGCTTGGATCCGCTAGACGAACTACCCCCCGAAGATCCGCTAGACGAACTACCCCCCGAAGGTGAAGAAGACCTAGAAGGACTAGAAGGCGGCGGTCGCGAAGTAAGTGTTGATGATTTTCTCGCTGCTCTAGAAGTGGCACTAGAAGATGTGCTAGGCGATGAAGTAGAAGTTGAGCAGGACGAAGACGACGAAGAGCTAGACTTGGGCCCCGAGGAAGAGCCCCTTCCGCCCGAAGGCGAACTGCCTCTCGGCGATGAGGAACTCCCTCTCCAGGAAATGATTAATACAATTACCAAGCGCGTTGCTAAGAGAATTGTAAGGGAAGCTCTCCAAAAGAAAAAGTAATCATTGACAAATAGAATATAAGTTGTTATAATAGAACCGTGAGAGAAATCTCGCGGTTTTTTATTGGAGGGAGCATGGAACTAACCGACTTACAAACAGCCATACTGGTTTGTGTCTACCTTTTTGGGGTGTTTTCATGTAAATTTGCTACACAATTTTTTGAAGTTTCACACGCTGCTCGGGTTGTCGAGCGCACCATCTACCGGTGCCTTTTATTGTGTGCCAAGATACATGAGGACGCAGCTTTTTTGCAAGAAATTAAGTATAAACACCTAAAAGAGGCAGGCTTTGACAAGAAACAAATTCGAGATTTTATGGATGTAGATAAGCAGATCATGAACAGCTGGAAAGAATCGATAGTACAAACTATTTTGACTCATTCGCCTAAAGTATTCTCTTTTGTACTCAAGTTTACTAATTGGAAAGAGGCGATGCATCAACTTAATGAGATGCGCGAGGAGGAATAACAGTGGAAGAAATAAAAGCCAGCGCCTGGAAAGAGGATTATAGATACAATGACAGCTACCGTTACAAACTTCAGATAGATAACATTCCTGGTCAAAGAAATTTTCAACGTCTTCTTAAAGAAATTGAAAAGGAATGGAGAGTTTATGGCGATGGATTCAACAAGGAAGCAGATAAATTTACCATCTTAGCTACTAAAGATTTTGATTCTTTGGAGGAATGGGTAAAATGGGCTAGAAATTTTTCGTATGATCTGGTAGAATATAACCGTAACGATAAACCTAAACTAACGAAGCTCGGCAGTAACTATAAAAGAAAGGCTAACTAGTGGCTAAAGCAGAAGAAGAGGAAGAAGAGACAATAGAATTTGAGGTGGAGAGTGACCCTCCCGAGCCGAAAGTATTAAATATTTACGGTGATATTAGCGAAGAACAAACACAGGAGCTTTTGGGGGGTCTACTCCACTATCATTATACTAAGGAGGGCACTACAGGGGAAGACGGAGAAGTCGTTGTGCTCCCGATCGACTTTTATATTGCAACCGGAGGCGGCACCGTTGCAGAAATGTTTGCTATCTATGACATCATGAGACTGGTTCGTGAGGAAACTCCCATTCACACGGTCGGCATAGGAAAAGTTTTATCTGCCGGCGTGTTATTATTGGCGGCGGGCACCAAAGGGGAGCGACGCATTGGAAAGAACTGTCGCATAATGCTCCATCGCGTACTAACTGGCGAAAGTGGGAGCTTACACAGCATCGAAGCCAGCTTCAAAGAGGCGGAGATCATAGAACAAATGATGTTTCGGGCTCTCGTGGATGAAACAGGGCTGACAATGAAACAACTAAAGAAGATCGTATCTAAAAATCTCGACTCATACTTCAGCGCAGAAGAAGCGGTTGAAATGGGGATTGCGGATATAATCGTCTAATTATATCAGGAGCTTATATTATGACTAACGACTTTGATCAGATAGTGGAGAGCCACTTCAAGGAGAAGAGAAACATCTTTGGCTTTGAAAGCATTGTTACACTCATTGAGGAGGTGATGGGGTCGATGGAAGAGGCCGGCCTTCCGATAGTGGAGAACCAGGACCCAAACCTTCTCACAGAAGGAGTAAAGGGTTTTTCCGCTGCCAAGTTCTTTGACTCCATTTATACTCCCAATATTACTGAGGAGATTGGCGAGGTAAAAGACAAAAACAAAACACGCCAGGCATTTATACGCTCCATGAGTGGTGTCGGAGGGAAGTCTCTCCGAGAGAAGCTCAACAATGTAAAGCGCTTTATGACGGAATATGATGAGACGCGCTCGGTCGATGAGATTTTATCTTTCGTAACCTTCCTTAAATGTATGTCAGAGGTTTTTAAAGATTATTCTCCGTCCGGAAGCGGGTTCCTTTTGGAAGCCTTTCTTGCGGGCCTTATGAAAGGAAGGCAGATTGTAGAGAACAGCGATGAGACGGGCGGCACCCTTCCTATCGTTGACTACGAAGGTGGCGCTGGTGATCCTGTCTCGCTTAAAAGACTCACCGGCGGAAAAGGCAAAACCCCCATCAAGGGATCTCTTAAAAATCTTGCAAATCACATATCTAAGTTCCCCGATCGCGGGATAGACTATGTGCTTGCTGCGGTACACGCGGACGCAGCACAAGTGGGCTTTTATGAATTCAATATCAACATTGAAAATTTTATTGACTGGGTGGGCAAGTTTATTGTTATCGATCCGGTCCAGTATAAGCATGCACTTTCAGCTCAAGCCGCGGCCCCGGCGGAGGAAGCGAGCGGGGAGAAGTCCAAGAAGCGGGTCGGAGAGTATAAGCCGGGCCCCGAAGAGCGCGAGGATGAAGCCGCCGTAGCGGATCGGTTCAGGAAGGAAGTGATAAAGATTCAGCCTGCGCTAGGGGTATACCCAAAGTTCCTCGAAGACGCTCAAGTAATGGCGGACGGAGATACTGCGCCAAATCTTACGACCTCCCTGGCCGGCCGCAGAGAACTTTGGAACTCCTCACTTCCCTACGTCGTCGCCGCGGCAGGATACCTTAAGAGTCAACATAAGCTTCTTAAAAGCATGTATAAGCATGCCACGAATATTAGCATCAGTAATGGTCCAGCGTGGACGGGCCTCGAGGCCGCCCCGACGGGAGTCGGCCATTCGGGCGTGCTAAAGATTGGACAGCCCCACATTGACGCCGCCTTAGACGTTTTAGTAGCGGGCCCACCTAACGAAAAGGAATACGAAGTCGCATCCAGGATCCTTCACCACGCCTTTACCAAAGCGGTCCCTCAGTTATCACGCGTCTCTGGTCGCTTTAGCACGGGCGGCTTTGCATATTCAAAGACTCCTAGCGAGAAGGCACAAAAATCGGCGGCTGAAAAGCTGGCCATCGCCCAGGCGGGAACTCTGGCGGGACTTAACGACATTGAACGACAAAACTTTGTTGCGTGGGCGAAAGCCAATGGCCCCGACTTTTACACGCTAGTCCTAAATTCCGCAAAAGGTTCCGAAGAAAAGTCTCAGTTCAGTATTCCCCAGGAGAAGGTTACCTTTGGGGGAACTTCATATTTTATTGACGAGCTTACACTAGATAAACGCTCTATTTATGAGGCAATTAATTTATATAACAAAGACATCCAGGCGCGCCTAATGCCCGTTTTTGTAAGTGTCGATAAACTAATGGCTCAGCTACAGTTGTTATACACCCAGAACGATCTCGGAGCGGGCCAACATGCCTCTGAGGAGTGTGTAGAGCTTAAAGGCAATGTGGATGCGGAAATAACTACGCGCAAGGAAGAAGAAGTTCTCCCCCAGGCAGCAGAAGAATAAAATAGTTTGACATTGCAAATAAATGTGTTATAATAATCATATAACTCGGAGGATGAATGGCGACGTGTAAGTTTGAGGACCGGCGTGTCCTGAATGAAAAGCTTCTAAACGGAGTAAATAAGTTAGCAGACAATGTAGCGACCACACTAGGTCCCAAGGGAAGAAATGTAATTCTTCAAGAGAAAGGCAAAGAGCCTTTCATTACTAAGGATGGAGTAACTGTTTCGGTTTTTGTTCATCTAGATGATGAGTTTGAGAACGCAGCTGCACAAATTCTTAAGCAAGCCGCCAGCGAGACCAGTACGGTAGCGGGAGACGGCACAACCACAGCGACAGTCCTCGCAAGAGAAATCTTTAGCCAGGCGCAAAAGTATCTTACAGCCGGCGCCTCGCCCATCGAACTTAAACGAGGCATCGATAAAGCGGTGGAGGTTATTGTTGAGAACTTAAAAGAACTTTCCACGCCCATCACAAGCCTGGGGGACGTTGAAAACATCGCAACCATTTCAGCAAATAACGATCCGTTGATTGGCAAACTTGTCGCAACAGCCATTGATAAAGCCGGCGCAGATGGTGCCATTACCGTAGAGGAGGCAAGGTCCATGGAAACCTCTCTGGACGTGATAGAGGGCTTCAGAATGCCCGCGGGCTATGCGGCATCGGCGTTTGTAACTGACGAACGACGCGGCGCAGTGAAGCACGACAGCCCGCTGTTGTTGGTCACCGACGCCAGGATAGATACAGTGGAACAAATCCTACCGGTTTTAGAAATAGTCTCACGTGACGGAAGGCCTCTAATAATATTTGCAGAAGAAATAGAGGGACAGGCACTAGCAGCGTTAATTATGAACACCGTCCGCGGCACAATGAAGATAGCAGCAGTTAAAGCCCCCCTTTATGGCGAGGCTAGAAGGAACATGTTGAGCGATTTAGCTGTGTCCACAGGGGCAACCTTTATTGCGAGAGATGCCACAAGTAGCCTTCGCAATGTAAAGCTCACCGACTTCGGACAGTGTAAGTCTATAGATATTACTAAGATTTTAACGACAATAGTTGGCGGCAAAGGGAGTTTTGAGGAGATAGACAAGAGCATCAATCTTCTTAAGAATCAACTTCAACAAACTGAGGATTTACGAGAGTGCGAAGAAATTCAAAATCGCATCACCAAGCTTGCTGACGGGGTTGCGGTCATTAATGTTGGTGCAGCCACCGAGGTAGAGATGACAGAGAAGAAGCATCGCATAGAAGATGCGCTAGAAGCCGTCAAGGCGGCCCAAGAAGAAGGGATAGTGCCAGGAGGCGGAGTGGCACTGCTGCGAGCCTCGAAACACCTTAAGGTAGTCACCGATAACGAGGATCAAGCTTTAGGCGTAGAGATAGTTAAGAAGGCGGTGGTGGCTCCCATACGACAGATGGCGACCAACGCAGGCCAGAGCCCAGACCTGATCGAGGCTAAAATTCAAAAAGCCAAAAAAAACTCTGGCTTCAATTTTCGAGACTTTTCAACTGTAGATATGTATGATGCCGGAATCATTGATCCTTTGAAAGTTACGCGAACGGCGCTTCAAAATGCAGCATCGGCAGCCGGTACGCTAATCACGACCAGTCACGCCATTATAGAAATATGATACTAGTTAGGACAGCGAGGTAAACGTGGAGGCACCGAACAATGTCGGACTTGGAAAACGAGGGACAAATTGCAGTTGCTCTAACAGAGCTAACGAGCAGGATCGAAACCCTGATAGACAAGCAAGAAGAGCTTGCAGAGAATGTGAGCAAAATCAAGGAAGCTGTGTACAACCCAGACGAGGGCCTCTACGCGAGACTAAACAGGCTCGATTCGCGATTACTAAGTCTAGAATCATGGAAAAGCAACAACACAAAAATCTTATGGATTGTGATATCAGTTGGATTAGGGCTGATAATTACAACCGCATGGAAAGCCATCTTATAAACGAAAGGAATAAATATGAGAGTTAGACTTAGTTATACGGCTGAGGTTGACGAGGTATTGGCCGAGGTTGCCCTTTTACTGGGAAGCCTTGCGGAGACGTTTCAATCTTCGAATGGCCTGTACGGCGAAATAATAGCCGATCTTGAGAATGAGGAATTTAATCCAAACAAATTCCATGAAAACATTGACGCGCTGCGTCGAAATCTAGGAAAGATCGATATACGATGCTTGGAGGTGGGGCAAGTAGTGACGGGGCTGGACGGTTATCAGCGACAACTACGAGAGGCCGCCCTTGAGCCGCCGAGCGCCCCTGAAGCTCCGTCACCGACGGTGGAGATAACGGAGAGCGGTGCCGAGGATGATTAAGCTCGTCGAGGTAAAGAAGGTTAAAGACTTAAATATAACCGAGCATCGCGGAAATATTCACTATGAGTTAGATGAAATATGGATAAATCCAGATTCTATTCTACAAATCAGAAGCGATGTTGCCATGAAGAATAATCTCGCCAGTGGTTATCTTCCGAAAGACTTAAACACTAGACAAGAGTTTTCCCGAATTCAGTTTGGGAGTGGTAACAATGTGTCGGCTGTGACAGTCGTCGGAACCCCTTCGGTTTTGGCCGAGAAGATTTTTTCTACCAACAAGCAATTGCTAAAAGGTTAAAATATTTAATATTTCTGCTTGACACATTTAAGTGAGTGATTATATTGTATATTGAAGGAGGGATAATTTATGTATCCTATGATTAGACGGTCGTCTGTCCCGACCACACGAAGCTTGATGGACAGCATTTTTGAAGACGATTGGGGCCTCGCTCCTATCTTTGGTTCTCTTTTGCGAGAAGCAACTCCGGAGATTAAGACAAGTGTCGTAGCGTCCGATAAGGACTACCGAATTGACATTGTGATTCCAGGTCTCGACAAGGAAGACATTGACATTGAAGTTAATGATACCGCGATTGCCATTTCTTATGAAGCCAAGAAGGAAAGTGATAATATTATGTCTTATAAGTCTTTCCACCGTAGCTGGTCGCTCCCTAAGAATACAGATCCGCAAAGTATTAACGCGGAATATAATCAGGGCATTTTGTCCGTGGTTATTCCCAAGCCGGATGCGGAGACCCCCATCACGCACCGCATCGAAATTACCTAAAATAAGGTTTTTCCACAACAATTAGGGCGCCTGCGGGCGCCTTTTTTGTTTTTAAAAGTAGTTAAAGGCTTTTACTCCATAGTTACTATTGATGGCGCTGGTGTGCAATATGACACAATGGCGTTGTTTATTTTGGTCAGAAAGGTTGCAGTAGCAATAATAGGTGCAGTTGAAGAGATAGAAAATTAATATGTAGGAGGGCAGACGGTGGCCCGTGGGAAAAAATTTGTTGCTTTTATCATAGCGTGCGCAATATTGGCGGCATGCAACAATTTCCCCCCCTCTGCCGAGCCCCTCGCAGTCACCCCTCTCGAAAGCGCTATTCAACAAACAGCGAAAGCTGTTCTTCACAACACCACCAATGTTCTAGAACTAAAGCAGCTTACCACAACAGAAACCAAGACACGTAACGCCGCTGTTAAAATTGTAGATCCGCTCACTGGAGGTCATGGGTCTGGCACATATATGAAAATGTATGGGCGCTTCGTTATAGTTACCGCTCAACATGTTGTTGAAAACCACAACACTGTGGAAATTCACGCTCGCGAAGGGGAGGTGGTCACGGCACGCGTCATCTATAGCGACTCTGATACTGATCTGGCGGTCCTCGTTACCCCCGAAATTCAAAGCAGAATCGCCATGAAATGGAAGCCGAGAGGCGATGACAAGAACCTTTTGGGAACAAATATTTGTTATACAGGATTCCCCGGGCGCCATGACTTATTAACCATACGGGGGCATGTAGCCGCACTGGAACACGGTTTTGTAATAGCGAACATGTTCGGATGGTTTGGTGCCTCGGGTGCCGGCGTCTTCGACCAAAAGGGGCGTCTCGTTGGAATAGTAAGTGCGATTGATGCTGGTAATTGGCAAATACCCATTCCGCTCGACAGTATTGTGTGGGTTTCGCCGGCTTGGAATATTCACGAGCCAACTCTTAAATCACGCGTCTTGACGGCAGATCCGGCCGGGGCCCTGAATGCATTCCCGGGCGCGGTCGCGCCAAGGCGGGGAGGCGTGCCGCGTCGATGAAGCAATTTTTGATTTTGGCTTCTCTTTTGATTTATGCAGGCTGCATGCAGGGCGACTACGCCCTGTACGGTTTACACGAGACGGAGACGGTGTATATTGAAGTTCCAGTTGAAGTTCCAGTTGAAGTTATTATTGAAGTTCCAGTTGAAGTTCCCGTAGAAGTACCGGGCGAAGGTGGAGAGGTTTGGATTGATTCTTTTGAGCAGCCCTATACGGTCAACGGCGT
>Ga0098058_1000189_pt1 | contig 21694 bp, 16 predicted proteins | sample 19_taG_FD_75061 | JGI IMG/M metagenome (GOLD analysis project Ga0098058, IMG submission 75061) | Marine viral communities from the Subarctic Pacific Ocean - 19_ETSP_OMZ_AT15317 metaG | ecosystem: Environmental > Aquatic > Marine > Oceanic | place: Pacific Ocean | collected 2015-01-19 | reverse complement strand
TCCTTCTTCAAAAAGTCTGCGATCTGTTGAATTTTGCGTTCGCACTCTTCCTCAAAGCCAACTGCATAAACAGAAGACAGGGCAACATTTGATTCATAGTTGATTTGGAGCATGTCTCCGACAATTTTCACGCCGAAACCATCAGAAACCCGACTATCAACGATTGGGCAGCCCTCTTCTCGGCTTAGGCCGATCTTTTTGACATCTCCGGTTACGAAGCGTTCATCGTGAGAACCATCATAAGCATTTGCTGCTGCCTGATTAATCCCTGTAATAATTTCTAATGTTGTAGCCATTTATTTGTTTCCTTTATTCTTTATCTTGATATCCGCCGCCAAAATCTTTGCGTTCCCAGCTTTGTGCCAGTGTTCCCATAGTACTATCCTTCCCAATACCCATAGTAACGTCGATAAGTGCTTGAACAAGACCCTCCGGGGACACGTCTCCGATTCTATCTAAGAATTTTTGAGCTATGGCTGCTTTTGGGCCCCCAGAGTCAACCGCCGTCTGCGCTGGGACCACAAGATCTTCGATCCACTTTGACGCGATTGGGGTCAAAACCTCCACTGGCAAGAAGGCTGCTTGATTAATAGGGTGGTGATCTGGTGTCTCGCCTTCCGAGACGACTGCCTCTATTTCTTCTTTGATGATTTTTTTCAATTGTGATTTTGTAAGTTTCATTTGCTATTCCTCCCTCGTGTCGGCCATTAGTTGCTGGATCTTATTCACGAACCTCTCGCGTTGGCCAATGGGCGATTCAGAGGAACTAAATGGGGGGAGCTTCACATCCCCTTTGGAAAGGGCATCTAGAGCTGCGACTAGGTTTTTCCAATGCTGCTCTTCTGATGTCTGTGGATCCTCCGCAGCCTGACGACCATCGAAAGAGTCACTAAACGGAGTGCCTCCACCATCTACATCGCCCTCTACTTCTTTGCTCCAATCCTTCCATGTTTCTGTCACGGTTTCAAGTTCTTCCACGATAATTTTTCTCAGCTGTGATTTCGTAAGTTTCATAATTTTATTCCTCTTGTTGTGGGCGCCAGCCCGATTTCCACCTGTTTTCTCTACCTTCTATCCATTGTATATAACACTTAAAGCAACAATCAAATTTTGTCATATAAACATTGTCTCGCAATTCAAAAGAATAAGAAGAACAAACCGGACAAACTCGATCCTCGTCTTTACTAAATAGTTTTTTACTTATTAAAATGCCATCAACTTCTATTTTTTCGTTCTTTTCTCGGTATTTTATTTCTTTTTGGTGCAATTCGCGGATTTGCTGCTGATATTCTTCTTCTTTCTCGTCAGTCCAATCAGACTTGGGGTGCTGTATGGCCTCTTTCCCGTATTTCTTGGAAATAGCTACTTCATACTTGGCGATTTCGTTTAAATCTTTTTTCATTTATTAACCGCATATGATAATCCGACTGTGGCGCCTACGCCTACGACAAATCCTCCAATAATCCCCCACATAAGGGCACTCTTTCCGGGTTTTTTAGCAATGATTTTATTTAATTGTTCAATCTCGGTGTTTTTTAGATTTAGAGTGGTCTCGTATCTCTCCCTTTCTGTATCAATTGTGATATTAAGTTGATTGATCTTTAACTCATACTGAGCCTGTTGTTTATTAAGTTCGAACCCGAGTTTTAAGCTGTATTCTTCTTTGAGAAATTTGCTATTGGCCAACAATCTTGCTGTTGCCTCTGGATCGAAGATGGTTCCGGTGAAAGAAGCCGGTTCGCCCTCCTGGACAAAGGTGAATTTGCCATCCGAGGCGAATGATTGGCTCGAAAACGCCAAAAAGAATAGTATTAGGACTTTATTCCACATATTCAAACCCAAAGGTCTCAGCGATTTCTCTGGCCAGCTCTTCTGGCTGCTCGTCAAAATCTCTTATGAACTCTTCTATTTCTTCTTCTCTCGCTATTCCGAGGTCTTCGAGGGCCTCATCGTGTTTATCCGTCAATTCTCTCAATTCTTTCTCATATTCTATTATTGCAGCCTCTCGTGCTGCCACCTCCCTCCTGTGAAGTTCTTCAATAGCAGCGATTTGATCTTCATAGGACGTACTCATCACCTCCATGGACTGCTTCAAGGAGGCATAGTCATTTTTTGTCACAAAAAACAGAATAAGCATGACGACCAAGCCGACACCTTGCCAATTTTTGATCAGGAAGGTGCCGACTGACTTAAAAATGTCTCCGATGTTAATATTAATCACTAGGCGCCCTTCAATTTTACAATTGCATCAATTACGGACTGTCCACCGATGTATAACGCGCTTAAAATTAGCCAATCACCACTCTCAATATGCGAGGTAAACATCAGGGCGGTTGCTACCGCCCAAACGAGCAGTTTTCGTGAAACTGCTTTCTCTAGTGCTCTGTCAATAAATCCTCTTGCCACTTCAGTCATTGTCATAATTCCTCCTTTTGCGCTTATAATTAGTCTTATTGTTGAATAAATGCATATCCATCTCTTTTGTCGATTGTGATCTGCATATCAACACAATCTTTGAGACTATCTAAATGAGAGATGAGAAGAACGGTCTTGAAGTATGATTTAATCAGATCAAGAATGTCAACGAAGCCTTGCATGTTTTCTTCGTCTAAAGCTGTTCCCGGCTCGTCAAGAATAAAGATATCAGACTTTGGGAGCGAAGAAACACTTAACAGGGCCAGTCTTATGGCCATAGCTGCTATTGTTTTCTCTGCTCCGGACCCCATTTCAAGCGGGCGGGGCTCATGTCTTGGGTGTTTGATAAAAATATCAAGCCTCTTGCCGTCATCCTCGAAGAAAACCTCAAATTCTACGATATTTGCCAAAATCTTGGCGATTTCTTCGTTAATAATGGGAAGTTTTCTCTTAATTACATCGTAAGCGATGCCATTTGGATGCATGGCGCGCATATAGAGGTCGTAAGCAGAGAATTCTTCCTGAAGATCCAAATATTCAGCGCGTTGAGTCACAATATTGGCTACCTTTTGCTCCAAAGACCCAACAGCCTTATATAAATCTAGAATTTTAATGTTGCATGCCTCCAATTTGCTCTGGAAGTTTTGCGATTTAATTTTTAAACTCTTGAGCTTTTGAGATAGATTCTCCAAATTCTCAATAATTTCCTTATTTAGTTCGTATTGGGAGACTTTTTCCTCTGAGGCCTGAATGTCTATCATTAAAGTCTTTATGATGCTTGAATTTTTCTCTATTTTCAAATCATAATTGGTAATTTTATTCGATAATGAATTTTTAAGGCCAACCAATTCATTATATTTACTTATATGATCCTCCACCTCGGCTGGATTTAATTCTTCTATCTCATCACTCAAGTCATCAACCTGTTCTGATAAATTATTAATCTCGCGCTCATTTAGTGGAATGTTCGCCTTTGATATATATGCATCCTTTATAAATTTACACTTTGGAAAAGCAGTTGCGCAAGGGATCCCACTTAGCAATTGAAGCTTGTTTTGGTTCCTCTTGAGATCTTCTTTTTCTGTTGAAAGACTGGATTCCAAGGCGATCATCTGCTCTATAAACTCCTCCGCTTTCGCCTGCCTCTCAAATAAGCTTTCTTTGTCGTAACTATCCAAAAACACCAAAGATTTTCTATATTTATCTTTGGCCGCTTCCCTGTTCTTACAAAATTCACTACTTTGGTCAGAAACTGAAATTAATTGGTTTCTTTTGTTACTCAACTCTTCTTGAACTTTCATGACATCGATTATTTCAGCCGGAATTGATTTAATTTTTTCGTTAATGGCTTCTATTTCACCACCACATTGTGAAATATTAAATTTTATGGATTCACAATTCTTTTTCTTTATTTCTAACCTATTGTTGATGGTGTCCAATTCTTCCTGCGCGGACAAGACTTCACTATTAAAGTCTCTGCCTTCGGATTTTCTTAGGGCGCCCTTAGTGTCGGAGGCATCTTCCTTCGATAATTTGAATTTTCTCTCGAAGAACTCAAGATCCAAAAATTTAGCGAGAATTTCTTTTCTCTTGGTGGACCCCTCTTTAATAAAGGTTAGAGAATCCATTTGTGACGCCATAGACGAATAAAGGAAGTCGTCCAGGGTGCCGAAAATCTTTCGAATGTTTTTGTCTGTCTGATTTCTAGTCAGCCCATTGAGACTTTCTATGCTGTCAGTAATCGGACTATATACTTTAAATTCTGTATTAGTTCTTGCCTCCTGGGTTACTTCCCCCTTTAGCTTTCGCGTATATTTCTCTGAGTTGCGCTCGATATAATAGTCTTGGTCTCCGACAGAGATCTTTACCCTTCCGGATCCGATATCTTTGTTCTGATTTATGATGTTGAGATTTTTTCTATCATTTTTTGATGTTGAATTATAGATTGTATATAAGATTGAATCAATAATACTTGATTTCCCGGAGAAGTTCTTTCCAAAAATTCCAATGATCCCACCTAAGTTATCAAAATTGATAACATTCCCCTCTCCATAATTAAAAAGATTATCCCACTCTATAGAACGAAGACTCCAATTAATGTTTCTTGAGACTTCCTCGCTCTCTTCGGCAATTTTATTGTACTTTAAGTTGAGATTTAGGACCCGTTCCATCAACTCATCGTCCGCTTCGAAGTCCTTTAGATATTCCTTGATGAGTTCTTCTTGAATTTGGACATCTCTTAGGTCTTCTGTCTCCAAGCCATCAGTGATATTCTGAGGGGCACCTGATTGGCCGGAAGCCCGGTTAAGAAACTTGATACTTTCTGGCTTAAATCTCTGCTTTGCTACTTCCATTGCCCTCTTCATGACATCGATCGGAAGATTGTTGGCAGAAACCAGACGGAGGCGCGCCCTTACTGGAATATCCTTGGTCGCGGCGGGAGACATCTTGCCTTCCGAGGTTAAATTGATAGTTACAAAAGGCCTCGGATTTTTAAGCTCAAAATGCTTACAAGTAAAGTTTTCTTTACTTTGAATGTCCCATAGTAAAAAGCCCTTGTCATTTGTTTCTCCGTGATTTTGTTGGATTGTTGAGCCGGCATAACGAATTTTACCCTCGGCATCAAGACTTTGGTCTGTTTTGTGAATATCCCCCAAGAATCCGTAATCGTGACCCTCAAAAATTTCAATGGGATGCTCTCCGTGGGTCATGACCCAACCTGTATCGGTAATAACTCCGGATACCGAACCATGATAGAGTGCGATGTTAATCTTGTCCGGATTAGAGGGCTTAACCCAACCCCCTTCGTCGAAAACAGATAGAACATTTAGCGTTATATCGCCTCGTAGGGGGATTTCTCCCGATTTCTTAAGTAAATGTAGGTCTTTGTGGTTTAAAGCTTCTACGATAGGCGTGAGGGCGTCCTGACGGCTACTATTGCGCAAGTTTCCATCGTGATTCCCCAAAATAACATAGGTCGGAGCTATATTAGCCAAGGAACTCAGGAATTCCGAGCACATCTCAACGAACTCTGGGCTGATTTGTGTCTTCGTGTGTGCAATGTCGCCGCAATGGACGATATAATCCGGGCTTTCTTCTCTTAGTATCTCGTATAGTTTGTCAAAAACGATCCTATACTCGGAATGGTACTTCAAATTTTTAATATGGGTATCTGCTATGTGGGCAAACTTCAAACTTTTCTCCTATAAGTCAAAAATTGCAGAGATTAGAGCGTCTTCTTCTCTAATGACTGGTGCATCTTGACTTAATTTTTCTACTTCTTCTTTGGACATATCGCCTACGTCCCTCTCATCATCATACTGTAATTCTCGGACTTCAATTCCGTACTTAAAAAGTAATCTTTTGATGTTTTCGGCTTTGTATTTTGCATCCGGGTCTAATGCCAACAAAACCGGCGTATTATTCTGGATTATCTTTTTGAATAGTCTAGATGTTTCTCTAATTGTTGAGCCCAAAATAGGAACCGCGTTATCTGCTTTGACAGCATCAAATGCTCCTTCAACAATCGTGACCTCTTTATCAAAATCAACATACAATTCATTGAATATTATGTCGCGACTGACTGGAGGATTTTTATATCTTCTATACTCGTCTGTAAATGTTCTTGCTATGAAATAATTTAAGTCTCCGTTTTCGTTAAATGATGGGATTATGATCCTTCCTTTGAATGGACCATCGGAACAAAAGCCAATTTTCCATTTTAGGATGTCTTTTCTTGTAATACCTCGTTTTTCAAGGTACCGTAGGGGTACCCTAAAATGAACATTTCCAGTTAAGGTGTGAAAATTTGGAGGCATTTCAACGATTTGTTCGAATTTGCCTTCTTCTTCTTCATCGAAGAGACTTTCAAAAGTATTTAAGTCAGTTTTTTCACCAGAAAAGGCTTTCCATGCTTCTCGATCTTTTTGTGAACCAAACTTGCGGACGAGGCGATAAAGATTTCTACCCTTCTGATCGCAAACCCAGCACTTGTAAACACCGCGTTGGATGTTGACAGAGAATTTCCTCTTGTGATGCTTACAAAACGGACATTGGAATAGATGCTCGTTGTTTGATTTATAAGACTTTCCGAGGAAACCGGTTATGATAGAGAGCTTTTCTTCCATATTAATAATATAACATGAATGTTACTACTTGTCAAGGATTATTTTATTGATTCCTGCGCTCGACTTAACTGGCGGTGGACGCTTCTCGCGCTGCGGAGCGCTTCGTCGGACAATGTGGAGTATTCCGCGCCAATATTACCTGCGATGGCTGAATTGTTCAACATTTTACTCCCTTCCTCTGCCATTTGTAGTGCGATGTCGGCGGACGTTATTGAATCGTTGATAACAGTTGCCCACTCGGAGCCATGGCCGCCCAACGCATTAACATCTTGTGCCGATTCAGCTACCTTCAATAAAGCTTTCCCCGCTTCTGCTATTTGTGGATTAGAACTATTCACCATGTGATTACCTATTGTTAATAGTTGGGCCTCATTAGCAATTACGGTCTTTTGAGTTCCCATTTGTTTGACTAAGTCCCCCGCCTGTGCCTGGTCGGTACCCAAAATATGATTTAGTACGTACAGGACCACCATCGCCGTCGCCACGGTAACAACCCCCTTTCCCATTTTATACAGGGCCGGGTGCTTCTTCTCAAATTTCTTTGCCATCGAGTTGATCTTGTCGATAAAGCTTAAAATTTTACCACTATTTTTAACAATGTTTTCTTTTGCCTTTTGAATAAAGAGGAAAACTTGAGTTGATAAATATAGGATCGGATCTTGTTTGAAGTCGCCCCATTTTGAATTCTCAGCTCCTTTTGGAACCTCCTCTCCGTGTTCGGTTGCCTGTTTTCTGGCTTCTTCTTCCCAACCTTCATTTATTTTCTTGAGTTCATAATTTATAGATTTTTCCCACTTTTCTAAAAATAAGTCAAGCTCTTTTTCTGTATTTCCAGTGGAGTTAAGAGCTTCCACAAAAGGAACTCGCCTTACTCTTCGATTTTCAAAGAGACACAGGGTTCCTGCATCGGATCCCCTCTCAAACTTTCTCCAACTCTCCATAATCAGCTTCATTTCAGACATTTTTGCGATTCTCCTGTAATAAATAGTGTCCTGCACGAGCAACGACAATTGCGTCTGCGATATCATAGCAGTATTTCTGAACGTTGCCGTGTCTTGTATAAATTATTTCGAACTCTTCGCTTTCAATAAAATGTTCCATGACGACTTCTTTGGCTTTTTTGCCTCTTGCGACCTTTATTCCACATTTTGATCTGGCAGAAATGGGGGTCACATAGTTTGGCTCCATATCGAAGAGTTGATAGGACTGCCAAGAGATAATACCGTTGAATCTCTGGAGGACAGACATTGTTTTTGCTGTCGAGCCTCCTCTGCGGAAGAACATTAGGGCCTGTTCAATGAAGATGTGCTCAATTTTGTGATTCTTCTTTATTTCTTTTAGGGAATATTCGACTTTTTGAGCTTTTTCGAAAAAGTTTCCAACTTTGCGCAAATCGATATACTCCGTATGGACGATTTTGTTGTCGTCTAAAACGCACACTCCAACTATGCTTGTGCTTATGTCTAGTCCTAATATCATTGCAAGTCTAATTTTAACTTAAAAGTCAGGTCTCTGTCAAGTGTTTTTTTCACGGGCTTGGAGACCGTAGCAACCCCAATGAGGTTGTGGTCTCCATCGTAGATCCCAACTTTTGTTATATATGTTATCTTCTCGAATTGGCCGGCCGGGTCCGGATAGGGGCTTTTTACTGTATTTTTTATCTCTCTGGGGGTTTCATTAAAAACTGCCGAGTTGGATTCAAAGTTGTTAGAAGTGGACGAGTACTCGACATATGTTGGATTGTTTGAGTGATTAAGCTCTGCTTTTTCTGCATGTGCCAACATTGTCAGTGTCTCAATGTAGTTGACTCCCTCAAAATCCATGCGATAATTGATATATGGGATAGCCGTACCGGATAAATCATTCATCCCAACTCCATAGAACAACCACGATGAGGGCATTGGGGATGTTGGATCTTCGAGATAGTTCCGAGTGACTCCACCACTTTCCAAGTCCCAGCTTCCCGTCAATAATAAGAAGCCCTCGTTATATAATGCGATTCCGGCGACCGAGCCGGATCCGGTGCTTCCAGAGGGGCCGACTTGAATTAACTCGCCATTTCTATTGACATCCTGAAGCTCTCCGATGAGGGTACCCGAAACATAATATTTTAAGCTTATAGATCCATTTTCTTTGCTTATTGACGATCCATAAAAGATGGAAGGGATGGAAATAAGGTTTATTATTTGAGTTGCCTTGTTTCCGTAAGATGAACTAAATTGGTACTGCGGGCTCCAACAAGAATATGAACTCATTGCCGACTTGAGCGCATTTATTCTCTCTCGGCCAGTAGATCCTATAATATAATTCCTACTTACGCTGGCCGAAAGTGGATAAGAGCCGGATAGGGTGTCACCGAAAACAAAGTCACTATTAAAAGAATTTGTTGAAATCGTTCGAAAACTTGTAAGAGTGCCATTTTTTGTTATAAACGGATATATTAAGCCAGTTTGAGCCTCATTTCGGTCAACGTTCAGCTCAAAGAGAGACTTAAACCCGGTTGGTATATTTGGGGCGCTCCCGGTGAAAGCTCCGGAAATTTCCGATGCATTTTGATAGTATACCTTTCCGCCATATACATCAAATTGATTTTTTGGAGAAGTTCTTATCGTATTGTGAAAAATGTCATTATCGCCAAATTTCTTAAGAGGCATTCTTTAAACCTCCGATTTAATAATCGAGCCTCACGCGGAAAATTAATTCGGTCGCGGGATCCTTTTTAAGAGGCTCGGATAGTTTTGCTACCGCAAGAAGTTCATTATCTGGAGAATAGAGGCCCACAGTTGTAATATAAGAACATGGTGGCTGCTCCACATTGTCATTCTTGACGACAATCTTGCTTTCCGACAAATATGTTTGGTTGGCGCTGTAGTTATATTCGTTATTTGCTGCGCGACAGAAATAAATCGTTGAGTTCAGTTCGGTTGTGTTTTGGAAGTCATTATCTTCCCACACTTCTCTGAGATTATCGGCTACTCCAGTGATTGCAGTCTCGCCCAACCAGTCCGTGGGGGACCAAACCGTTGTTGACCCAGAAAATAGGTCGACAGAAGCGGTCAGAACAGCAACTCCAGCTTGATAGTAGATAAGGCCAACGCCGGATCCGGCAGCTGCTGCTGATCCAGTATAGAGAATACCATATTCACCTGCTGGGGAGTTAACTCGGTAATCATTATTCGCGCCATAGTCAGATATAGTTACTTGAGATGACCCGCTATTGACGACGAAGGTATAAGACTGTTTTTTGATTTCGTCTTTTACAAGAAGACGCGAATAATTGATGAAAACGCAGGCATCCATAAAATCGGTGGTCGTGCTAACGAAGTCTCCGTCCGAATCAAATTTTCGAATAGAGCCCGTCTGGTCATAGCCAACTAAAGTTTGTGCCATTTGGTTATAAATGTTCATCTTTTTGGCGTTCATAGTATATGCGCCCGAAAGATCTGAAGAATATCCGTAAGTAATATCAAAAATGTGGTTTGCTGAAGACGAAAGGTATGGGTAATCATAAACGCTCTCGAACATACCGTGTGTATAAGTTTTTACATTTTCATCGCCATAAGTACCCGATACAACAGACCCTGTGATTGGAATTGCCTCATTTAGCAAAGTTCGCGTCATTGCGACGTCATTAGTTAGTAAAGTTTTAAATATTGTAGCCATTTTTTATCCTTTGATTCTTAACCCGTGCAAGGGCCCGTGGGGCTGCCGACATTTCTCACATATCTAACTGGAATATCAATTCGGAATCCCGTCGTAAGCCCAGTGACCCTGATAATCGAGTCGATGAAGTAAAAATCTGTTGAAGACCCAGCATCAAATATACCACCCAAGCGCGTGAAAAAGCTGTTATTGTTTTGCAAATTCGTACTAACTTGCACCTGGAATTGCAAAATAGATCCTCTTGCACCAGCAATAACCTGATTATTGTCCGCAGCTGTTGAATTCTGGGTGTTGTCTGTAACAAAATTTCTATTAACATTCATAGAGAGATAATATGAAGCAATTTGGTCGTCATCAATAAAAGATGGTACAGCGAGTGTTGATCCCTCTTTATCAATAATCTGTCCGAATCTCGAATCCATTTCAATTAGATATTGGTTTTCATAAAACTCACTTGATGGAAGACCGGTTGAGGGGTTGACCTCAACATTATCAATACCCTGATCAATGCGGATCCAAGAGGCGCCAGCGGTTCCGGGAGCATATCCCCTCAAAACACCGGATGTGCTCAGCTCCCACCCCAAATCGGCCTTGAGAACACAGGCTGAATCCTTGTTGGAAGCAACAATGAAAGTATTAAATGCATCGTTATAGTCTGTGCCGGGTATCAAATCGTTTATTTTCATCGTGGGAAGATATAGGTGAGTCTGATTGTTCGTGTATGTCTGCAAAAAAGAATGCATCTGGGAAGTGTTATTTGTGAAGGCTTCCAAGACTGGGGTTTGTAGAATTTCCAAATCCTTTTCTCCCTCCGGCTGTGATCCATCATAGGATCCGTAGTTAATTTCGTCGTCTCCCAACGCAAATTTTACAATCCTAAAAGATCCATCGCCGCGTGCCAATCTTTTTCTTCCCGTGTCAGTTAAAACAGCGTCCAGAATAATGTCCCCACTATTGTCTAAAAAAGCCATTAGTATTCTCTCCTCTCTCTATAAATAGTATTATAATAATTAAAGTTACAAATCATTTTCTACTTTAAAAGTGACATTTAAGTCAAGTTTCTTGCCAGTATGCTTTGAAATCAGACGAATTTTAAAAGTTTGGCCGTATGATGAGTTTCCAAACAATTTGGGAGTTACGGTGCCCAGGGTGATGCCGGATTCTAATCCGAGGGCGCTATTGACAGTGATCCCAGTACTAGCGATTAAGTTTGAGCCGGCATAATCTAACTGTGTCTGCGCGAACGATGGTATTAGCTGTAAAAACTTTTTAAAATTTTTCGCTTTCATTCTTGGTTTTTCTTTCGGTCTCATCTCTATTACCTCAACGAGGGGATAAATTGCTCCCGAGTCATTTACCATTTGGATTTTGTAGACTGGTGATGGATAAGATTTATGATTATGGATGTCGACGGACCTTATCATGTAGTAATATTCTTTATTTGGTATAACGGCATCCATGTGAGACATATCCCAAGAGTAAATTGTGCTAAAGGAATCTCTTTGCAGTGTCGAAATTGTTGTTCTCAGGTTATTTGAAAAATCATCATAAGAAGTTGGCGGCGCCTCCATTCTATAAATTTCAAAAGCGCTTGTTTCGTCGTCTGTTTTATAAGTAATTAAAGATTCTGCTGGTAATCCTCGGGCTAATCGCAGGGAATCTATGAAATCGGAATCTTCTGAATTTAAAATAACCGGCTTGTTTTTGTACTCGCCTATTTGAGCCTGCATATTGACTGTTATTTTATTGTCTATTCCGATATACGACGTAAATTTGACATCAGGGATCATTGGGGGGTCATCTAAAATAAAACCGCTGAAATTGAAGAGTTCCGTCCTTATTAATTCGACTGTAGGCTCAGTAATTACATCAATTTGAAAGAATTCTTCAGCGCTGGTCGCGCTTGTTGTACCACCAGCTGCGGCGGAAGTGCCGAGGCCGTAATCAGAACTATCTTCTCTTTCGCTTATGGTGGCTGCGTCGGAATCATCTACACTCTCGGCGGAGGCCCGCGTGTCACTTGGCGCTGCGGGCCCTCCTGTGAAATTCGTGTATCCGGTTCCACGAGGTGTTGATGGCGTCCTGGGCCCAGAATAGGTTACCATTCCCCCGCCGCCAATATTTGTGCTCGGGCCCGAGAATGTCGGCGCGGTCGTGGAGCTTTCGGCGATACCGCTAATATTTGGGCCGGCTGTTAAAACCTCAACAGTATTGGATGTATCAACTGGAAAATTAGAAGTGAATGTGCTCGTGTCATAGTAATATTTTGTCCCGATCACGGCGCTATAGGCGTGTATTTTATATGTATATGACTTATTATATTTTACTTGAGTATCGACATATTCAATTGGATCAACCTGATTGATGTTTGGGATCCAAATCTTTTGAATTGGAGTTGGTGCGTCCGGAGAGGTGTATTTCTCTATCTTATAGAAGACTATTTCCGAATAACTCTTATCTCCCCTGTTTATGTCACTAAACGATCTGAGATTATCTCTTATTAGTTCTTTTACTCTTCCAAGAAACATTGCCGAGGATAAGATCTCTCTCAGTGTGCCTGAATCTCCCTTTGCTATATTTATTGATAGATTGTCGGGCCCCAAATAGATTTTATTTGACGTAGGCGAAATATCTGTCAACGAATTAATAACATCAGAAATATCTCTTGACCACGCCAGCATATCCAAGGTTTCGAGCTTGACTTCTACGGTATCGGGCGCGTCGACGTCGGTGGTTGTGGGATTTATTACTCTTTCTATCATTTTATAGGGATGAGAATTCAATACGGAGGGGCCGACATGCTGTATATCGCCTCTCCGGCTCATTAGATCAATCAAAGTTAAATCAAGATTTGAGTCGTCAAGGGCGTTGTGGAACCCAGTCGTCCTAGAAACTGCGGCGTTGTAGGGGCTCAATTTTACTTCTAGGGGGAATACTTTATCGAAACCGTTTATTCTTTCCATTTCTTCGTAGTTATCAATGGAAATCATAATATTTTCGTATCTATCATCGGGAGACGGAATATTATTTGCGTAATCGTCAAAATAAGAATCCTGGGGAGGATCGCCGCCCACTTTGATAACATCGTAAAAATTAGGAAGGGACAATTCAGAAATAGAGGGGGGAGCAATTGCGTCTTCAAACCTCTTTTCTAAAAAATTAATAAGAAATTCCTCTTTTACCTCGTTTATGCCCATTGATGGATTAGAGGTTGTTGAATAATCTTTCGTGACAATCGGGCCATATGTCTGGAAAACTGTGTCTTTATCTGCTGTCGATAATGAATTGTGACTCTCGAAATAGGGGATAAATCTTGATTTTACATAATCTCCAAAAGATGTCGGAATGCCTGTCTGTTCACCGGGAATGGCAACGGTGCTTTCCTTTTGGGCGGCGCCGAAGGCGGCTTGTTTGGTGACATTTATTGTTTGCCTTTTTTTGTAAAAGGCCTGCGCGGCTGGCTCAAGAACGGCAACAGAATATTGAGGGCTCATCAAGTTCGGCTGGCCAAGGAAATCGAGCGCGAAATCATCCAGTGTCCAATAAGAGTTCAAATCTAGTCTCAACGGGTCGCTAATATCTAAGATATAAGTTCTTGTTTTGTCTGACATTTATTTTTCTCCTCCCGTCTTAGCTATATATATGGACTTCAATGCTTTGGGTGGGATGTTTCGTTCTCTAATGATGTTTTTCAGCATGTCTCTTTTCGGAGTCTCTGCTTTGCTTCGTTGGTGGCCGGAAACTTGGGCGCCCAGAGTATTTTTATCTTTTGTTACTAAGAAATAAACATTTGTCTCAACGAACCGGGGTCCATCAGGGTCGGATGGCTCCAATTTACATAAAAGAACGTCGCTTGGATCACTGCTACGCTTCAACCTCGCCATGGCCTCTTGCCAACTAGCTGGAGATTTAAAAATAGGGCGTTTAATCATAATACCGCCTTGGCTGTCCTTTTCATATCCCATAAAAATTGTGATTTTCGCCGGCATGCCATAAATTAGGTTTTCCCTCGGAGAATTATAAGTGGAAGATCTACTTTGGGGGGCGCCCTCCTCTTTCTTCTTATTTTTCTTTTTATAAATATCTTTTAGCATAGTCGGATTGCCACTTGTTCTGTCAAATGCGGCGCTAAATGCTTTATTTTCTGCCAACAAATTCATTAATGTCTGTGTCGCTCTTTGTGCGTTATTTTCATCTTTACACATAGCCAAATCTGTAGAACCATCACCTCCGTCAGTTCCCGGAACACATGTATTATTTTGAGCGTTGGCGGTGCCCAATGTTTGGCGATCGCCAGTGCCAAGGATATCCCCTACGGACACAGTTTGTCCGTCGCGGTTCTGGCCTGTATTCAAAGATTCTTGGACTGCCATTGGTGTTCCCATGGGCAGAACCTCCACATTGAGTGTCGACATTGTAATATTAATTCTATCTTGATTTGTGGAGGCAAATGATGGAGTCTCTGATACAGCTATTGCTGTGGCGGCATTTTGCATATTAACATATTGTTCGGGTGCTAGCCAGTTTTTAGTGGTTGTCGTAACCTCGATTATCCCCCCCTGACGATCATCAAAAACAGTGGGCGTAATAATTAGCTCATCGGAGTCCGTTTGTTGGGCTTTCCGGACAGTGCGGGCCGTCTTTTCTTTTGTTGGGGGCGCAGCTTGGCGAATGGCCTCTGGTTCTCTGGGGTCATCGGCTGGAGCGCCAGGTGCTGCGGCAAATTCTGCTTCCGCTTGATCGATTGCATCATCTATGGCGCGCTCATCCTCTACGACTGCCTTTAGAGAGTCAACTGTCATTCCAAGCGGGCCGGCGTCTTCGCCATGCTTGCCGGTAATATTATTAACATCGAGTCCGTTTATGGAGGAGCCTGCGGCAAATACTGTACTATATCCTCCAGTGGAATTTATCGTGTGGGTGCGACCAGCGGATCTTTTGAATCCTATATGATCCACAGCCGGAAGAATGGAGAGGGATGCGTCGAAGAGTTCAATAAAGTAATCGTTTAAATTCAAGACTGATACTTTTGAATTCTGAGCGACTCCCTGTCTCCTGGTGGACACCGAAACTTCTTCTATTTGCGCGGAGGAGCCCATCATAATTCTTATCTTTTGAGTTAGCATGTCAAGAATTCCAATAACTTGTAAAATAGACTCAGAAGTGGAGGACCTTGGATCCAATAAGCTCCTCAAAGCAAATCTGGCAGCCTTTTCATCAAAGAGGTCTATGGCCCTCATTTGAGTCGCTGTCGGGGCACTCGGGTCACTATCAATTCTATCAAAACTGTCCAAAGAGACTCCCTGGTTTGCTCCAATTCCGTAATCTCTTGCGCCGGAGTCTACTTCATTTAGGCGCGCAAGGCCAGTTGGTCTTCCTAAAATTTCCGGTGGATCGGCATCTGGGGAATTGAATTGCGCAGCGGGGGTTTGCATAATTTGAGTATTCTGAATATTTTTTGATTTCGTTATATAAGAAAAATCAGAAATTGACTCCAGAGTATCGACCAGATACTCGGGAACAATTACCCAAGGATAGAGTGTTTCTCTGGGATCAAGATTTCCAACAAGAAAACCAAGCTCTGTTCGCAGATTGTTTATTTCTATTTTGCCTGCGAAAGATGCTCTATTGAAATCGGGGCGGTGGGGGCCCTCGCCCCTCTTACGGAAGCCAGCGCGCGAAGAAAAAATAATATCATAGTAATCTTTTATGCTGGAAATTGTTTGATAACTCTTTTTTGGAATCTGTTTTAATTCATAATACTCTTTTAAGTAGGTTCTGAGGGTTCTCAATCTTTTCAGCCTTTCGTTCAGAAATCTGATGGAACCATCCTCCATTTCAATTTTAACGCCATATTGATGAGTACCATTTTGAATTTGACTTATTGAATTATCAGTTACGGAGATAGTTCGAGTGTGTTTGGGAGAGTTCTTGAGCGATAAAAGTTCCATGACGCTTGCAACGGCTTGACTTTCTCTGTTTCGTCTGCCGGTGTCCGGTGCGACCAAGACCACTCTTTTTAGAGTATTGTTTCTTTCTGGATCTGAGGCAGTTTCGACGATTACTAGCTCTTCCGGCTCTATTTCGCTGTTATTTATTCCAAGAGATGGTGAAGACAATCGATTATACCCGCGAACAGTTTCTACCCTCCTTCGAACCACCCTCAAGCTGGTTATTGGAGAGTAGTTATAGATTTTCTTTTTTGTCTCTTTCGGTACAAACGGATTTGTTAAAATTTTCCCAAACTTACTTTCCCTCACGAGGGCACGATCGTAATCAAATTCAAATATAAATCTACAATTATTGTGCAGATCTCTAGTTAAAAAGGCATTAGATATATAAGCATCCGGGTTTTGTATTGAATTGTTAAAATTATCTCTCCCCTTTATTATTATGGGAGAGAAATTACTCGGGATTAAATCAAAATTAAGATTTGGAATTTGCCTCAAGATCCTGAAGTCTTGTATTTTAGAATTTCTAACTTGTATTCTATCTAAATCCATTGGTGGGTTTGTTGGGAGCAGGCCCGCTTCCATTCCGAAGCCGGGTGCTAGGCGCGCTGACCCCCACTTGCCGGCTTTATCTTGTAAAACGGGGCCGGTCCAATAAGTGCCAGATAAGTTTTCCGGGAACGGCGATGTTATAAAGAACACATAAGAAGTTATATTAACTTTTCCTACAGATATTACATTTTCCCCCGAAATTGGGCCGATAGTCGGACCAAGGCTTGGGATGTCTTCTATACCAAGAGATTCAACTAAACTCTTCAGGTCCAAATAGCAAAAAGCGTAATAAGAGAGGTGCGGAACTGGGTGAGTTGCTGCGAGTTTATCATTTTTTTGGAAAGATATATTAAAAATCCTTTTTCCACTAGATGTTTCGAAGACCTCCTTCGGCGAAGAACCAATTATATTTATATCGGTACCTCCCAACAGGTTTTTTAGGGGACCTTCATAAATTTTCTGAACCTTCTTAGGTATCTTTCCAGTTGACTCGATGTATTTCGCAGCTTGGGCGCTAGTACACCTCACAACGCAGACACCTATATTCTTTAAAATGTCGTTGTCTGAGGATGCAACTGGTATTTCTATGTGCATCTTCAAATTCACAATTAAGTTTGAAGTTTGGGGGCGCCCCAGAATTGGAGTTGAAACTCCCTCGTCAAGGGTTATCATATCAAATAAGATTGTCGGAATTTGAGAATCCTTGTTATCAGAAGATAAGAGGACGCCTGTAGAAGATGGGGAGGTATCTAGGGCCATTGAATATTTCCTTTTATAATAAATAGTTTGCTACTGAAAAGAGCCTTCATTAACATTTATTCGTCCTCGCATACAGGTCCGGTAGCGCCTTCGGCATATGGACTAATAGTGATCGGAGAAGTGATTACATCTTCACATTCAAGGGGAGTATCGACATAAATTCCTTTGGATTTCACCTTACTTATCCCCGCACACATATCTGACTTGTTTATCTTAGAGTCTGCATATAAATCGAAGAAGAATTCTACAAATGTATCATCTACTTCAATCTCTTCGGGGGGGGTGTCGTCTATCACAAGAAGGCCATTTACAATGCTTGACCTCTCTTCGGCAAAAGAAAGCGGGGTATATGATCCGTCTGACGGCTCTACATAAAAGATTTCTACTTCAAAATTTTCCTTGGCAAAAGTAACTCCCTTTTCCTCAACCATCAGCAACAAGTTTTTATTATTGTTTTTATAGGATATATTTATTGAAGAGCCGTCCCTAAATACTGTTTCTTCATCGCTCGGGCCCAAAAGGATATTGTTTTCTGTTTCTGCCTCATCCAAGACCTTCGTAACATAAGTAATATCTAGGTTTACTTGCGGAATTTGTAAATCCTGGTATTCTCCTGTCAATAAGTATGAGGCGCTTAGTATTTCCCCCCCAAGTAGGGTTAGCCTCCAATTTGGGGCAGTCGTGGATTGGAGATCTGAATTTCCCATTGAATTAACTAAAGAAAACTCCTTTTCTGGAGTTGGCTGCACCCTTATTCTTTCTGTTTCTGGTACCGTTAGGTCGTCGCGAGGGTCGATATATACTGAAAAATTACTTTCTATTCCAGAGAATACATGTTGAGTCTTGTTTTGCACCGTGTTCTCTTGGATTCTCGGCTCAATATCGTTTTGTACCTCAGTTATTCCAGCATATTCCCCATCATATAAAACGTTATCATCAAAAAATTGATAATAGATGGGTTTGAGGCGGCCCGTTGACAAGAGTTGTTTGCCAAATTGTGTCAATTTGATGTCTAGAACCTCTTCTTTTTTATTAAAAAACGTCATTTATTTCTTCTTTCCCTTTTTTTGGATTACTTCAACTCTTTGCAACTTTTTGTGGATTTGCCATGGCTTCGGCTGCTCTTTCGTCGATACTTCCGTCTTTGAGCCCCTTTCCAAATCCAACTTTGGCGTCCATACTGGTGAATTCAACCAAGGAGAAGAAGTCATAAGGCCAGTTATAGCTAACTGGAAATTGTTCGGATTTTGGGCCTGTTTCTTTTGAAACCTTGCTAAAATAATTATTGGCGGCTCGCTGCTTCACCTTGAAAACCATCCACTGAAGTCCGTCTTTCATTGGATCGTTGTCTCCATCGCCGAAAGATCCCATAAGCTCATTCGCATATAATTTATGAGAAATTTGCACCTCTTTCTGGTGAAATTTCACCGCTCTCTCGGGCGGTGCGACATTTTGCCACATATAGGCAAGGTCTGTTTGTGTAAACTGATATTCAAATTCGAATATATACATAGAGAAGGGAGTAACTTTTCCAAGATTGTTGACAAAATCCATATTTGGAGGAAATACAAACTTCTTCATCTTGCTGACCATGTCTCTTATTGTATCAGAGACTTTATCCGATGTATCCTCGTCCCTATCCAATTGCGAGGATGCAGAACTGGCAGCGGCAGCGGCAGCGGCTCGGATTTTTGCGGCTTTGATGTCTGGAAGATTACCCAACAAATCTTCATTATTTTCTATCCCCTTCAGGGCAGCTTTAACTGCCAGACCTGCTTGGGAAACGGACTTATCCGAAGAGATTGTGTTTAGATCGCCGAGGGCTCTCCTTATCACATTTTCTGGAATTTGGAGGAATTTCTTTTCAGTTCCTTCCAAAATAAAGGGGACGGCGACGATTGCTTCCGAAACGGTCATAGCCTCGGCGGTATTCCCAAGCTTCTTTCCCCCCTCGAAACCGACGAGCTTGCTTAGGTCTTTAAATTTGTCGTTCTGGTAGACTGATAGATCTATGCCGGATATTAACTCTGTATTGAAGGCGTCACCGCCCACTTCCGTTCGATCTGGGTCAGCATAGCCTCTCACAATTCTCCACTCCTCCGGGATGGGGTCGACCTCAACATAAATCCCCTTGTCAACCTCTCTCGTCCCAAATTGATGCCACATACCCCTTGGAACAGATTCCGATCCGTTGGTCGGGATTGTCAAGGTGTTGCTAGAGCTTAAAAGCGGGCGAATTGAGGTCTCGGAATTAAAATTATAATGCGGAGTCTCAAATTTTGGTTCGATTATCCATCTGTCGCGTCGCTTTCCAAGAAGATTAAACGACGAATCTAATTTCATGGCATAGGCATTTGCATATGATACTCTCATCGGGCTGCTGTAATCTAGTTTGGCGGGATCTTCATTCGTACTCCAAACTGCCTGTGTCCTGTCGTTTCCATATAAAGCGCCAGTTACAGAACTGGTGGTACCGTCTAGAATTGGGTTTGCATCGATGCCCCATAGATTAACCGTAGCGTTGGAGAAAATCTCGTCTATTGTGACGGGGCCGGAGGTCGTTGCTAGGTAAACTACATCTGCCCACGATTCTCTCCCATAATAGGGGGGGGTATAGGACGGATTTATACCCATCAAGCTATCAGAAGGGAAAAGTTCGGTGTTATAATAGGCATTTCTGTCGTCATCTGGCTGAATACTTTGCCTGAATCCGAGGTAGGTTGTTCCCGCAACTGGGGGGCCAAATGCAGATGGTCGGCTATACATAGTAAAGGTTTCTCTCAGTCCCGCAGCGTCACCTGTTAGATTCCGGGGATCTTGGGGGAGTTCGTAAGTAACAACCGACGAGTTGTGAGCATAGGATCTCCACATGCGCGTCTTGTTCATTGACCTTCTAAGTTTAATTCTCATTCCATAGGATGTTCCAGATTGAACTGTCAAAAATTCACTTTCTGGCTTACTTTTCAAACTCGTAAACTCACCATTTGGCAAGAAAAACTCTGGAATAGCCGCTAAATAATTATGCATCATTCTCTTATATAGAATATCGCCCTCGCCTGACCACTTTGCCTGAATATCCAACGCGGAGCTGGGGTGCGGCTCTAAATCATAAATTGGAACATTGGAAATATATTTTTCAGGCTCGACCACGGCTTCAAATGGTATTCTCAAATCCCAACTGGCGGTTGAGACCGAGGCGGCAGTGCTGTAAGAGTCTTGAGTCCCCAGAGCATAGTAATTTGAGAAATATTTTTCGCCACCAGTATCTGTGGCATCATAAGTTTTGTAATTAATGACCTGATAAGAACTTGTATAAACCGGAAAGTCAACCGCCAGACCAGACTTAATTGTATTATAAACAATTCCCGGTCTAAAAAACGGAGTTAGAAACGGCCTGAACCTTGCATTTGTTAAGTTTTTATCTAGGCCAGAGTACTCCACGAAAGATCCATAAGATTTAGAAAATTGATTTGCAATTTGAAGACTTCGCTCTGATGGAAAGAATCCGTCATAGGGGAGGAATTTCATCAAAGCCTTGCATTTTAAAGTGATCGTCGTAGGATCTGCAAACCCCTTGTGATCTTGTTTGATGACTGAAAAATTTCTTAAAAAATCAGAATTGGAAAAAGTTTCATAAAATGCTTCTTCGGAGCTGTTGCTTGGAATATCAGAAGTCGAACTTGTCGAAGACCCCTTTATGGCGAATTGCGATGAATTTGCTACTAAAAAATCCCCCTTTTGTTTGTTGAAATAAAATTCGATCTGATCACTTATTAAAAATTCTGGAATTACCGAATAATCTTTATTTATTAATCTCATATATTGGTTATAATCATCGTAACTATCATAAGATGGCGCCTGTGAGCCGCTAACCCACGAGCCGGCGCGTGTTTCCCCGGCCAGCGGGCCGGATTCCCATTCTGCGGACCCACCACATGTTTGAATTTTACCCAAAGGGTATCCGAGGGTATATAAGCCCGATGGGCCGAGGAGGGGAGTCACTGGGTACTGGTTTGTCCACGCTTCTATCGACGCACTGTCTTCCGGGATTGGCATTGACAGCGTCCTATCCGGATAGTCTTCTGACAAAGGATAGTATTTTTTTGGAACAGACCATCCAAAATGAGTAACTGAGAAAACAGACCCTAATGAATGCTTTCTGTTATATATGGGGGACGCAATTAAGGTATTCTTATCTGCTGCGCTATATCCGTCGCTACAGGGGCC
>Ga0098058_1000188_pt1 | contig 21736 bp, 56 predicted proteins | sample 19_taG_FD_75061 | JGI IMG/M metagenome (GOLD analysis project Ga0098058, IMG submission 75061) | Marine viral communities from the Subarctic Pacific Ocean - 19_ETSP_OMZ_AT15317 metaG | ecosystem: Environmental > Aquatic > Marine > Oceanic | place: Pacific Ocean | collected 2015-01-19 | reverse complement strand
GGAGCAAGGGAGACTTTTTTGGCATGGGCTTGGCACGGTGGGGTAGGGTGTGGTTTGTTCTGACGGGTCTTGGTATGGTAGGGTAACTTTCTTTCTTGTTCTTAACGGAGCAAGAGAGAATTATCACGGCACGGCACGGTCCGGTCCGGCAAGGCAGGGTTAGGTCAGGTATGGTATGGTAAGATATTCTCTTTCTTGTCTCTAACGAGGCAAGAGAGAATTATTAAGGTAAGAAAAGATTTATTAATTACAATAATACATAATTTTATTGTGAGCGTTAAGATATGGCTAATAACTATTTACAATTAAGTACAATTATTGAAAATATCACTCCAGATGAAAAAACATGGATTGACAATAACATTAAAAAGTTTGATAGAGAGTTAGATGACAATTTTGATGAAGATTATTACACTTCAACTTTTGAATGGAAATTAGAAGATAACGATACTGCTCTATGGATTTACGGAGAAGAATACGCTAACCCAGAATTTGTGGCAGATTTTATGCACGCATTTCTCAAAGAGAACAGACCAGAAGATTGTTTGTACTTCTCTTGGGCAGAGACTTGTAGTAAATTGCGACCAGACAATTTTCATGGTGGCGGTTATTTTATAACTGCAAAAGAAGCAAAGTTTGTAAGTAGTTTTGGTTTTATTCATACAGAGCGATTGCTATTTGCAGATGCTAACGGAGAAAAATAATGGCAGATAGAAAATATAATCAGGCAATTTTTTATAATCCGAATGGTCGTGGATTAAGACTTGCAGTTTGTTGGACATTTGAGGAAGACAGTATGCTTGGCTTTATGTATGGCTACGAGGGCGGTGGAGCGTATTGTGGTTATTATTTTAAGGCGGTATGCGAGGAAGACAAGGTAGTCAATCTATACGCAACAGATGATATAATGGCAGGAGATTGTTGGGAGAACGATTGGATGTCAAAATGCCAAACTAACTTGCCAGAAATATCAAAAGACAACCAAGACAGATGCGAAGAATCAATGTGTTGCATTATGGACTATTCTGTAATAGAAACAGGTGATGACGATGAGGAATTTTTAATACCAGAGAGTAACTTCCCAAAAATGGAATTACAAGATGATGGTACACTGATTTTTATTGAGATAGAAGATGAGAAGCAACTAGGACTGTATAAGCAATTACAGCCTCGTTGGAATTTTTTATCTCGTATCGAATTTAACGAAACAGGAGTAACGAATGAAGTTGCTTCCACTGAATAGGAGACACTGAACATACGTTTAGTATAAAAAAAATGTTTACGGTAGATAACGAGAAAGCAATGGAAGATGCTATTGCTATTCTTCAAATAATGAGTAATGGTACTTATAGAAATGATTTTCATGTAGTTACTTTGAACAAGAGGATGCACGATTTATTTTTAGAGCAAGCCAAGAAAGATTTAGCAGACAAGATAAATAATTCTTCGTGTGATGTGAAAGTTCATATGCACATAGACAAACATAGAGAATTTGTTGAAAAGAGGGGAGATTAAGGCTATGAATGCAGTTTTTATAGAAAAGTATGAATCCAAGAACAAACCCTTAACTCAAGATTTATATCAGGTGTCAGAATCAGTTTCTTATCAAAGTGGTTGTGAATTTGGAGGATATAGAGAGGAAGCAGTGACGGACTATGTTGTTGCGTCAAGAGGATTTATAGAATCGGAAGATAATTGGGAGGTTCTTGTCTTCCCTTCAGATGAGCATGGTAAAATATTGTCGTGGTTAGAGGTTTACGCAGAAGATGGTTGGCACGACACTCGAGATGTTATTTCTCGCTACTTAAGGAGGCTAGGATACCGCAATGTTACATAGTGATTTAGAGTTCAACAACCCGATGGTGACAGTGAGAAGAGGTGACGGACTCGATCCGTACACTGTTGATATTCCATTAAAAGTATTTATTAAATTACTTGAAGATAAACCTATCAGGAGTCTTGGATTACATTTGAAAAAGAAGGATTACGAATTTCTTGAGAGAGGCAGGGTAACTAATCCAGAAGTCCAAGAAGAATTTGAGGTAGAACTTTTGTAGAATTACAATAATACATAATTTTATTGTGAGCGTTAAGGTAACAAGAAAGGTTTATTAATTTATGAGATACGGAGACTTAGTAAGACACATAGAGACAAATAGATCTGGTGTAGTAATTGAATCAATTTTATCTATGCCGGTGGTGAGGGTTAGGTTCGCTGACGATACGGAGATGAATATACATGAGGAACAGTTAGAATTGAACCCTATTGGAGTGGATGATGAGGCAAAATAAATTTCACAGAGATATACCTAACGATGCAAAAATCGCTGAATACTGGATGATTTTATTTAGTGATATGGCAGGTTGGACTGTTATGAGAACCGGAGATGAAGGTGATAAAATCATGACCTTCGGCTCAAGGGAAGCAGCAGAAGAACAAGCGAAGGTCGAGGAGGCAAACTACAGGGATGCCTACGACCATCACAGTCCGGAGGAATTGGAAGAACTTGTGCCAGAGTACAAGGTAATTAGCAATCGAGACAAGATTGGTTACCACGATGAAGGACCACAGTGCTAGAGGTAGAACTTTTGTAGAATTACAATAATACATAAAGTTACTGATAGAGTTAGAATATGAGCGATGTGAATAATGGTATAGCAATTTGGGTAGAAGAAGAATATGGTTATCGTGACTTTATTTGGTATTCTCCCTTTGAAACTGTGCAAGATTTTGCTGACTGGTGGGAAACTTTTGATAAGTCAAAAGTTCACACTCTCGTCTTTGGTCATTACCCCGGAACAATACCAGCGGAGCAGGCTGACCTTGATGAATTTTCTAGGAATAGATACGAAGAAAATCTTGGCGGGAAATGGGAGATTGTGGATACTCACAAAGAGGGGTTTGATAGAGTACACTCTCTCATTGCATATATGCACTTGCACGAAGAATTTGATTCCAAGATTGGCTATTAGAAATGCATAATCTTTGTGGAATTACACAACATGAAAGGTAATACAATGGAAAGTAACACAAAGAAATTCGTTCGTATTCGGTTGAGTCATCCTGGGTATTGTGTCCCTGCTGATAGGAAGGACATGATTTCCACGGCTGTTGATGCTCTTTACGAAGATGTAGTGAATGCTGTAAAGCACGATGAGATAGATGAATGGATTGACATAGTAGACACAGATGCTACTGAAAAAGATATTCCTAGTTTTATAACCGAACTTTATGATGATGAGGAGAATTGCTTACAATAATACATAACTTTGCCGTAAGCGTTAAGGTAACAAGAAAGGTTTATTAATATGATTTATGATTTTAAATTTCCAGACAGTTTTGATGAATATCTTCGCGGTTCATTTGAAAGGTGGATTGAGGAGGGCATTGACCCCGGTAATTTTTTAACAGCAGTTTTGAGAAACGATTTGTCTGAAACTATCGGTCGTGCAGATGAGCATAGTATACGAATTCTGCCAGACATCGTGCGTTGGATTTACAGTAATGCCCCAAGCGCATGTTGGGGTTCTCCCGAAAAGGTAAAGACATGGAAAGGACATAAGTATGAAGCAACAGCGACTAAAGAGTCCTAAGCAAGAGCCGGATTCGTATGAGAAGAAGTGCATTTGCTGTGGTTCTTTCAATGTGAACTATATGAACTGTACTAACATGAGTGGGCATAAAGTCTACAGGTGTAAAAGATGTGAGGGTATTTTCTCTCTCGGAAAGAAAAATAAATGAGTAAAAGCATTGCATTGTATCGAGTAAATTGATATGATGTGTTTGTCAGGCACGACGGTGACTGGCAGTGATTGGCTGAATAAGAATCTGTCAGGGTTCTAAGGCTTATCTCGGATTGTGGTGATCCTGTCAACGGTCAAGTGACGGAGACAGACTCTTAACCAGAGTAGAGATAGAACTGTTAGGGTACAAATCAACTTGATCTGACCCCGAAGGTTACAGGTAACAAGAATTCCTGTATCACACACGACCCTCTCTCGGGGAAACCCGAGGGGGGTCATTTTTTTTGCTCCGTTATGGTTGGGTGCGATGTGGTAGGGTTAATCTTGGCTTTTACAATAATGCATAATTTTATTGTGAGCGTTAGAGAGATGACTACGAAAGTGAAAGCGACGAAGATTTTTAAGAAAGGATGAATAAATATGACTAGGAGAGCAAGCAATGAACCAACAACCAAAGAGCGTAAAATCTGGAGAGTACCTGTGTGTGTCACAAGTTACATCTATGATGGCGAGTATAGATTTTATGAAGCGGAATCTGCTGATGAAGCATTAGCCAAATACAATGATGAAAATGAAGCCCCCTTATATGTAGATGGCGATGGTTGTTACGACACAGATTATATTAGTGAGAAAGTCAATGGCGATGTTGAAGAAGCGACCTCTGAACAAACCAAAGTAGTCGAGGAGTACACACAATGACACAACAATTGTTTAAGCAGGTATTCCGTAAGGATGTCTATGAGTCAAATACAGAGCCTCTATACTATTTAATAGTAGAGGGGATTGGAGATAGCCAGAGAGTTAAGGTTGAGTATCGGGATGGTCGTCCCGTCTCAGAGAGCGAAGCAAAGAGTGCGATAGATGATTGGAGCAGTCAACACAGGGTAGATAAGAACCTTATCGCATTAAAGGCACTTGTAAAAGGATTGCCAGAAGAATACGACGATATTCATACTAAAAACTTGATTGATAAGGCTCAGGCGGTCATCGACAATAATACATAAAGTTACTGTGAGCGTTAGAATAGTCAGTAGATAAAATGACCCTCAGAAAATAAGGAGAATTATTATGGGTGCATGGGGTACAGGATGGAATGCGAATGACAATGGAATGGACTATCTCGGCGGAGAATTGTTCAACGACGAGTTCTTTAAGAAGATCGAAGCAGGTTTGGACTCCTCATATTTTGAGAACGTGCGAGTGGCGGCTCACACTCTTGTAGTACTTGAGAACAGCCTCTACACGCCTCCTTTAGAGGAGGGTGCAATCCTCCTACACAAGGCTAAGAAGGGCTTGGAGAGGATTCTGATGAGCGAGTGGTGCGATGAGTGGAGCGACCCAGATGAAATCAGAGATGCTCTTAGAGGGGAAATTAAGGACATTCTGGGCATTCTCGGTGACCCAAACAAGTGGTGGAATCGAGAGGGACTTCAGGATTCAAAGGACAAAGTGAGCGAAGTCGTATCGAATTTGTGATAAATAAAAGATAAAGTTTCACAGTCAACGAAGGAAATAATTTATTAATTAATAATTAATAAGGATTGCCGTTGAAAACTCTACCGTCTAACCCCTTCCCTATTATACTAGGCTCTAAGGAAGTGGAAGGATGCTCCACGAGAGTTCCTAGTAACTCACTCTCGATAAGCAAGACGATACAATAATGCATAAATCATCGACAGTGTTAGATTAAGGAGATTATTATGACAACAGTAAAAGAACATATTAGACAATTACAAAGAAATTACAAAGAAGACGATGTCCTTGCGGTGGCTATTTGGGGTGCAGAAGATGTGAGATGCCGAGCAAGCGATGATGGTATAGAACTCACAGATGAGCAAGTAGAAGATGTATTGAGTTATGTTGACAATAAACAGGACGCAAACCTTGGGATTACTTGGGATACGCTTGATTTTTGGATTGAGAGAGTAATATCGTGACAAATGGCTTCTGATGAATGAACGTGTAGAAGAAGATAGTGCCTAAATACAAAATAACATACGAAGATGTATCTATTTATTCAATCGAGATTGAAGCAGAATCATATGAAGCGGCACTTGACATCGCACATGAATTAGAGAATCCACGAGAACACGACACTGCAACAGACGAGGGTTCTCATTTAGACTTTGTAGTAGATGAACCTCCAATTCAGACGAATTAATGCCGAAAAACAAGAGTGAATCCTCTTAGAAATTATATAGCAAAATATAAAGGCAAATTTCCGGTTTCCGTAATTTGGGGTTCTGGTGTAAGTATCAATTTTTTAACACCGAATGCTCATGCACCGTTTTTAAACTTTGCAGTTAATTCATCTATTATGAAGTTTCCTTTTTGGCATAGGGGAAATCCTAATAATAGAGTGTTTATGGCAATTGATACAGATGCGATGCACTGGAATTGGTTTAGGGATGCCATGAATTACCGATGCTGTAAACTTCTTCGTAGATATGCATTCAGCAGGGCAAAAAGAAAAAAACCTTACTTCCCAAATGGAGCATACAAGGGCGATGACTCTTGGTATTTTGACATGAGGAGTGAGAGCAGTGCAATTGTAAATATGAAAAAACTCAGCACTGTTCCGTGTTCCAGTGTCGTCCCAATGGCTATTGATATATCAATGAAGTTAGGAGTCAAATTGATCGCACTGGCTGGAGTGGAACATGGTGTTACTGGGGGCTTAACTCATTTTTGGCAAGAATGGCATCCGCAAAGAAGACCAATACAAAATAAAAAAGGGGAAATAAGTAAAAAACCAAAAGACTTGACCAATCAGAGAAGGGTGTGGGAAAAGAATAATTACATATTTAAGAAATTTTATACTGAGGCAAAGAAACGCGACACTAAGATCGTGAGATTGACTGAAAAATCAACCCTATCGTTCATTCCATATATGAAAGAATCAGACTTTTTAAAATATGCAAAAAAACAAAAAGGAACCTGGAGGTCTTTAAAGAAACAGTAAAGAATAAGGAGTGAAATACCAGTTGACGACTTGTGATGGAAAAAATGTCTTTTGAGATTTAGTCAGATGAAAAGTAATATAGTGGTCGATTAGGTAAAATCCTCCCTTCCCCGTGCAGAGCCTTTAACAAAATGTTGGAGGTTCTGTCTTTTTTATTACAATAATACATATTTTATCTCGTGGCGTTAGGGTAGAAAGAGATTTATTAATTACGAGATTGTCTTGTGATTTGCATTGCTCATAAAAGGTTGATACAATAGAGATATGAATAATAAAAAAATAAGACCCTCAAATTGTGGAGTATCACAGAAGATATGGAAAGCATATGCTTATTTTTTGGACTACCAAAACAGTAATGAGATTGTTTTCTTAAAGATGGGTATTCCTATTATTGATGAACTGACACGCATGGGGCAAGGTGGTTTCACTGAAAAGGAAATTAAATTTATTGATTCATATGTTGATTCATGTGTCGAAGTCGGACTTAGATAATAATTACAATAATACATAATTTTGCCGTGAGCGTTAAGATAGTTAATACGCCAATAAGCGGCTCAGAATAAAGAGTATAACTATGGATAATAAAGTCACTTACACTGAGGAGAGCATTGCGTCGTTGAAGAAAAGGTATGACGAAGCGGTTGAGAACGATGAAAAGACCTTTATTTTTGAGGGAAATGAGTATTTGCTTGATTACGCAAAATATATGATAGAGTATCTAGAAGGAGTGTTTAGAAATGAAAAATAACCCAATATCACTATCAGAGGTACTAACTGGTATCAAGTTGCTACTAAAAATGGAAGAAAATGGACATGAATTAGATGATTCAAGTAAGGAAGTACTAGAAACGGTTGCTAAAGTTATGGCGAAAAACTATTCCCCACACATGTTTGATGAAGATGAACAAAGACTTATATGTAAATTGGCAAAACTTTGATTTCCGATAATGCATAAAACAACTGACAGAGTTAGACTGTGGAGATGGTTCCACTACCAACATTAAAAGGAGCATACGATATGCAAGTAAAAGTTACAATAGATCCAGTAGTGCTTGAGATGGACATTGAAGGTGAAACAATGGAAGAATGTGAGCAGGAGGCAATCGACACCGTTCTACAACATTGGGAGGTTGAAGTTGTTGGTGATGACCCTAATGAAGAGAGCATGCATAAAACGTTTACGGATGATGAAGTTATCGAAGCAATACAAGGCGGATTAGAAATAGCAAAAGAAAAGGGTGTCACACTGAATGCCGAACAAGAGGCTTTTATTGAAGACCCAGAGCAAGATGCTGATGTAAAACGCATGAGGGATTCTACTTAGCAATCATCATGGACGGACCATGCAACAATTTATAATTTATTACACGTCAAGCAACACTAAAACTTTGGAAACCAAAAGTTTATCGCGAGCACAGGAACATTTAGAAACTTTGTTGGAAAATCCAACAGAAGGGGACACGATTGTCCAAACTTGGAAGATATACGGCAACCAAAAGTTGCCAAACTATGGTTGTTGGAAAGTTTGCGAGTGCCTTGTGGAAAAGGATGGCTACTTAAATTGGGTACACAGGATGACAGACAAGGCGTACAACGAAATGGATGATAGATGGCTATGAGTGTAGAAACAGTAAGTCCCCTAAGGCAAGTAGGCAGACAGTCTTAATCGATCTTCATATAGCAGAGAGGCTCTTTGGTGGGAGCCTTTTTGTAACTCCTTGTAGGGAGTGTCCAATGCTCTTTGGACGCTCCCTTTTATTTACAATAATGCATAATTTTGTTATCAGCGTTAAGATGACGACTACAAGGAGATAGTATTATGTTTGATTACAGAGAACTAGATATAACAAATGACCCGAATGTGTGGACAGCATTTTTGATTGAGCGTTGCCTTGATGACGACAATGGGGTCAGTGAGAGGGCTTTCGATGCAATGAACAATCTTATAGAGGCACTTCCAGAGTGTGAATCAAGAGAATATATTGAGCGAATGATTTGTTCAACACAAGCAACAGAAGGCAGTTTCTATCTAAAGGATGATTTCCCATTTTTGTTTGGCAAAGATTTTTTGTCAGAATGGGATAAGACAACTGGCAATGATAAAAAAGAAGGATAAAAATATGAACACAAAACTAGAAACACTTTATCATAAGAGCAAAACGGGTGCGACTGTTCAATATACTGTTTGGACAGAAGGAGCAGAGATTGTAACTGAATATGGACAGATTGCAGGTCAAATGCAAATCTCTCGCCAGACAGCAGTTGCAAAGAATATTGGTCGCTCTAACGAGACAACACCAGAAGAACAGGCAGTTCTTGAGGCAAAAGCAAAGCATAAGAAGAAACTTGATGGCAAGTATAGTCTTACCATTGAAGGGTCAAAGGAAGAAGTTTTTCTTCCGATGCTTGCGTCATCATTTGACAAGAGAAAAGGTAAGGTTTCATACCCTGTAGATGTCCAACCGAAACTTGATGGCGTTCGATGCTTGGCTTATTGGGAAGAGGATTCCGTAAAACTGATGAGTCGTGGCGGTAAGCAGTGGGAGAACTGCGGACATATCGCTAAGGAACTTGAGCAAATATTGCCAAAGGGTTGGGTTCTTGACGGTGAACTTTATATTCATGGAAAGACCTTCCAAGAGATTACTAAACTCGTCAAGAAGTTACGACCCGAATCAGTTAATGTGCAATTCCATGTATATGATGTTCCGAGGGCAGGGGTAATTGGAGAACAAGAACCGATAGTGGGCGAGACAAATCATGAATGGGAAGGACGAAAAGAGCATTTGAATGACTTTGCCCACAAGTGCGTTACGGCAGATTCCTGTAAGAGCGTTAAGGCTGTAATTACCTATCAGTGTGATGCCGAAGATGTTGTATATCAACTTCAATCCCAATTCCTTGAAGAAGGATACGAAGGTGCAATTGTACGAGAGAGGGATGGCGAATACCGATTCGGATATCGGTCTAATAAACTTCTCAAGGTGAAGAGTTTTATGGACAGCGAATACAAGATTACTGGATTCACAACTGGTGTTGGTCGCTTTGAAGGTAGTGTTATCTGGACTTGCGTAAACGAAGATGGTAAGTCGTTCAATGTTGTACCTCAGGGTACGATGGAAGAACGACAAGCGACTTACACTGTTGCCAACAATCACATTGGAGATTTGCTCAAGGTGAAATATTTTGAGTTAACAGATGATGGTATCCCTAGATTTCCAGTTGGACTTGGAGTACGATTAGCAGAGGATATGTAAAAAGATTTATTATTTATTTTACAATAATACATAAAGTTACTGATAGCGTTAGGATAACATGGATTATAAAAGCCCAATAAACAATAATGACCCTAATGTTTGGACAGCATACCTTATTGAGCGATGCCTTGATTCTGATACAGGGGTGAGCGAGGATGTCTGCGATGCCATGCACAAGGTTGCAGAGGCGATGCCAGAATGTCCCGCAAGAGGATACATTGAGAAGATGCTGTATGAAGCGAATGCTACTGATGGATTCTTCTACCTGAAAGAAGATTTCGATAAGTTATTCGGAAGTGAGTTTATGCAGAATTGGAGTGTGAAAGTAGACGACCAATGATAATATTCGATTTATTATGGAAAGCGAAAGAGCACGTAGGACATGACCTAACCGTTGCAACCTATGGAGATAAGGAAGGTAAAGTATGGAACTATGCCATCGAATGTAATGATTGCAACGTGGTGCTTGAATCTTGGGATGTTGACGAGGATGGTAACGAGGTGATTGACCCTAGTGGTACTGGTATGTTTGACGAGGACGGTAACGAAATCGGTACATTTGACGAGGACGGTATTATTGATGAAGAAGATGAAGATGAAGAAGATGAAGAATAAGATACCAAACTTTGAAGAAGGTCTGAAGTATTGGCTTGAACAGGAAGTATTATTCCCCTTGACTCATCTTGGAGAGGGACGAAAGCCGAAAGGAGGACTAAACTGGTCGAAGATGAAGCGGAAGGATTGGTTTAGAATCAAGAATGTATCAGAAGAATCAATTGAAGAAATGTATGTAGAATCGGAAGAAGAATAGTTACATAAAGTTATTGATAGCGTTAGGATAGTCAAGACACCAAACGAAGAAAGGTATGACAATGAGTTACAAAGCATGGATGCGTACTGGTAGAGATGATTGGAATACGAATGCTTTAGTCTTTGCTACAGAGAAGGAAGCAGAGGACTATGCGAAAGACTTATCCTCTCGTTGGACACTAGTAGAACAATACGAAGTCCGAAAGTCAGATGATGAAGTGAACTACGAGTTTATTGATGAACAATTGAACATCATCGACATCGTAGTTCATGAGTCTCTTTTATCTAGAGATAGTATCGCGGTCGGAGCCATACAAAAAGATCCCCTCACACTTCATCTTGTTCGTGGATTGCCCGGTTCAGGAAAGACCACCGTTGCACACAAATTGTGCAACACCGTTTTCTCTGCCGATGACTTTTTCGATGCGTTGGCAGAGCAATTGGGTAAGCGATACACTGATGTATTTGACCCAATATACTTAACAGATGCTCATAGTCAGTGTCAGAAAAACACTAAGCAAGCAATGATTGAAGGTAGAAATGTTGCGGTTGCTAATACATTTGTCGAGAAGTGGGAAGCCGAGCCATATTTTGCAATGGCTTCAGAACACGGATACACTGTGTGCGTCGTTCACTGTCAGAGCCAGTTCGGTTCAGTTCACGATGTTCCAAAAGAGTCGATTGAGGAGATGCGAAAGCGTTGGGAAGACGATATTCATTACAATAATACATAATCTTTCTATTAGCGTTAAAGTGACAAAGGAGATAATAATGGATTACACCCCTAAGTACAAAATAAAAGACCTCGTCCAATGTCGTGACTGGGAAGACCATGTCGTAGTTTGTGGAGAGATTGAAATGGTTCATATCTTTAAAGACAAGCCCGCTATCTATGTTGTAAAACAGATGGGGACAAACGATGTTTACCCATTCACTGAAGGCAAGGTTGCCATTGCGAAAGTGGAAGGATTGACCAATGAAACACTATAAAATTACAATAGGAATACGAGATGGGGACAATGAGTACACTGAAACTTGGGAGATGGATAACCCTTGTGCAGGTTTTTTTGAGGAACTGCTCCCCGATTCAGCCCCAGCCAACCTTACCGATATGGACAATAAGTTTCTTCTCAATCACTTTTTTGGAGAGGGTTTGAGTTTGGGCGAGGATGCAGAGGGTAACGAATCGTTGGAAGCCACAACAGCGTGGCACCGTGGACAGTATTGGTTAGCGGGTACTGAGAGATTGGCGTGGATTGAAGGTATCGAGGAGATACTCCAATGAAAAACTTAATACTAACAAGAAGGCAGGGCGAGTCAATAATGATAGGCGATAGTGTAGAGGTGGTGATCGTTTCAATTAAAGGGGGTAAGGTAAGATTAGGATTCAAAGCCAAAAGTGACATTCCAGTACACCGTAAAGAGATTTATGATAATATTCAAAAAGAACAATCATTACAATAATACATAATTTTGTTAGCACCGTTAAGGTAACAGTGGAGAAAAAATAATGAGAAGAGTAAAAATGGACGGTAAATATGTTCACCCAGATATGTTGCACTTGAATAAAGTGAATTATATCTGCAAAGAGTGCGGTAGTCATAAAGTAACCCAGAAAGTAGTTCTTTGGGTAGACCCCACCGACCACACACTAGATAAACTCAAAGACGAAAAGGGGTTCTATTATGAACCAATTTGGGAAGATGCATATTGGTGTTCAGATTGCTCAGACGAATGTGAACTAAAAGTTACAGGTGATGTTGGGTAAGAAAATGCATAATCTCATATAGTTACAATAATACATAAAGTTACTGATAGAGTTAGAGTAGTAGCGAAACGAAACAAAAGGAAACAGAAATGAGCGAACAACCTGAAAAATACTACACACTTGCAGAAGCAATAGAGGCGGGTGTAGATTATTATGAAGATGAGGATGGAATACTGCAAAGAGTAGATGAACGAATAGATGAAAATGGAAAGGACATATCATAATGAACCAATTACCGAACCAGTTACCAATAGATTTAGACACACTAAAAGAGCATATAGAACACGAATTAGTCTTTACCACATTCGGTACAGATGATGATGTATGGAACTACACGCTTGCCTGTGAGGACTGTCAAGCAGTTATTGCGGATATAGATGTACCACTCGATGATAGGTATAATGACCAAGTAGTAGTGTTAAATGATGGTGAAACTTACACAAGTTTGAAAGGTAGCAAGATTCTTACTATCCCCACTGACATTGACGAAAACGACGTTGATACTTATGTTAAAGACAACTACAAAGATGGGGTGGACATTCAATGACAAACCAAGAACTAATTACAATAATGCATAATTTTGCTGTGAGCGTTAAAATAACAAAGGAGTTAGTATGAAATACAATATAGTTGAATCAGATGGTGGATATGAGTACGAATTAGTGCCAATCGGTCAAAACTTAGAAGATTTAGAAGTAATGATGGAAGATGTTGAGATGTCTGATGAGGACATTTTGGCTTTCAACGATGACCCAAAAAGATTTATGCTTGATAGGGATTGTTGGAAATTGCTCTGTGAAGAAACTGAACAAGAATGGTGCGAGCGAACAGGCGAAAAAACTACCGAGATGCTTCTTGCAGAAGGATACAGTTGGAACGCTATTCGTTCCCTAAATGCATAATCTTCTCACAAACATATTCTACAAGGAGATATGAAAACGATGACAGAAAAATACAGACCAACATATTGGGGCAACAAAGGTGAGTTGCAAAAGGAATATGATTTGCTTTTTGACGAACTTGTGCCGCCAAAAGGTGAAGCCAAGACAGTTGCAGGTGAAGCCCTAAGAGCATTGTCTAAGATTTATTACGATGTGTATAACAATGGTGCTTGCAATATGTTTGACCAAGTACCTCACACATATCAAGATGGATTCACTGACGAACTGATTATCAATACGCGGGCAGAAAACTTACTCTCATCTATTCGCCCACACGATGCTCGTCAAGAAATGAAATCCGTGCTTGAGTTTATCTTAGAGCGTGGAGCACAACATTTCTTCCTCTATGAAGATGGCTCATTAGATAAAGCGGTTACTTCTGTAATCCAATGGGCGATGGAGCAACAAGACACTGTAAGTAAAAATGCATAAAAAGGTTTATTATATGTTGAAAAAAGATGAATACCCAAAGTTTGAAGGACATTTCGGAGAAGTACTAAACCCAGATACATCCGCAGGTGGATGGGCGTGGAAACGACTTGCCCATGAACTGTATGAGGCGTGTCTAAATGCACATGACAATCACGACACTGATTCTTTAAAAGAGATACTCAAGCACTTGAAACCTGTTTTTGAGTACAAGAATAAGGACGAGGACGAATGAGAATAACAACACTAGATATTTTAGACACTGACAGTGGCGTTGAGGTGGAAGTCATTGATTACGACACTGATAAGTATCTTGGTCGCATCAATGTAAACTTAAATACCTTTGGAAAGTTAATCATAGAACATAAAGTCTATGACGAGCCACTGGATACAGAGTCACAATAATACATAATTTTGCTGTTAGCGTTAGAGTAGTTACAAAACGAAACCAGAAAAGGAAGAACCACCATGATAGATGTTTTATTATGCCCAGAATGCCAGTCATCAAAACTTATGAGTGACTACACTGTTGAGTTGCCATACAATGAAACAAAAAGCGGTGAGGTGTGTGACCTAAAGAGTGTAACACCAACATCTTACACTGACAATGCCTATAATACAACAGGTGAGTACAAGAATACTACAGACCACATCACTTGCCCAGAGTGCGGTTGGAACGGTTCTAGTGAAGATTGTGAGATTGAATGATGAAAGTAGAACAGGGAGAAATATAATGCCAAATTGGTGTCAAAACGAAGTAAAAATCTATATTGAAGATAAAGAAGTTATGCAGGAGTTCAAGGATTTCTGTAAGGGAGAAATCAAATACGAAGATGGCTCAAAGGTAGTCCCATTCTGTTTTGCTAGCATTATGCCAGAACCAGACTATGACAGTACGCCAGTTGCGAGGACATTTCCCGACATTAAGGCACAGTTTGCCAACTCAGATGAGGAGAGAGCCGTAATTATGGAGAATGAGCCAAGTATCCGAGAGGGCAGTTGGTGGGATTGGCGAGTCCAAAATTGGGGAACAAAGTGGGAAGCAAATGGTATGACTTTTGAAGAAGATGGAAACGAGATTCAAATGGTATTTGATACCCCTTGGAGCGCACCAACAGGAATATACAATGCACTGAAAGAAAAGTTTGGTGATAAGGTATGTATTAGTTGGTTCTATCGCGAAGAAGGATGCCAGTTTGCTGGCTACTTAAACACTGACTAAAAAAAGATTTATTATTCAGCAGAGAAATAATACATAATCATATTGCAACAAACATGTTTTATGAAATACCGATTACAATAATACATAAAGTCGTTGACAGCGTTAGGATAGTTAAGGAAGCAAATTATTAAAAAGGAGCATCAAATGGGACTAGATCAGTATTCTGAATTAAAGAATCATCTATGGGATGAAGAAACTAAAGAATATAAGTACAAAGAAGGTGAGAATGTACTTATTGCCCAGTGGCGTAAGCATCCCAATCTTCAAGGATGGATGGAAAACCTTTGGGAATCTAAGGGATTACGAAAGACAGATGAATGGAACGAGTTTAATTCTGGTGTAGAGTTAATTCTTACTCTTGAAGATATCAATCGTTTGGAGTGGGAAATCCGAGAGAAGAATCTACCAGAAACAGAGGGATTTTTCTTTGGAAAAAACTCAGACGATGAGTATAGGGAAGAAGATTTGGCGTTTTGCGAGAAGGCAAGGGGACTCATAGGGGAAGGTAAGACGATAATTTATACTTCATGGTGGTAAGCCTTTTTGTACCCCGCTCCCCAAGTGGGTAGAGCGGGGTTTTTACAATAATACATAATCTTTCTGTGAGCGTTAGGGTAGTGGCAACGGTGCTACGAAACAAAAGGAAATGACAATGACACAAGAACTACTAAGCGGATTACCATGTATGACTTTGGAAAATGCACGAGAAATTATGACTGTGACACCAGAAATGATTTCCGAGGCAACTACCTTAGACAAAGCAGTAGCACAAGCAGAAGCAAAATGCATGCTCTCTGATGGTGTTCACAGTGACGAATTAGAACCTGTACTAATCTCAACAATCGAACGAGTGTGGGGACGAGGTTTCCCAGATGGGTTCGTAGAATATGATCGATACATTCCCGTAGCGTTCAGTGGCTAACGAAGCAACAAAAAATGATATTAGACAATAATACATAATTTTACTGTGAGCGTTAGGGTAGTGGCAAACAAAAGGAGATGACTACTATGAGCAAATACAAACTAACGATTTTTAGAGAAGATAGCCCAGAAAATCCAAGAGAGTGGTCAGATGAAATGGGAACAATGGCTTGCTCTCATTCCCGCTATAACCTTGGTGATGACAGTGCAAGCATTGATGATGTTCCACACGATGACGATACAGCAGTAGTCTTGCCACTATATCTGTACGACCACAGTGGAATCACGATAAGTACAAAGCCGTTCTCTTGCCCTTGGGATAGTGGTCAAGTGGGCTATATCTATACGACAATGGACAATGCGAAAAAATGGCTTGGTGATAATGTTACAGTAGAACGAATTATTGAGGTACTGAAAAGCGAAGTAGAAACCTACGATAATTATCTTTGTGGTGATGTTTATGGATACCATATTGAAGCAGGTACTGGTTGCGATTGTTGTGGAAATATCGAATGGGAAAGCATTGATTCGTGCGGGATGTTCTTTGGAAACGACCACAAGGCAAATGGCTTAGTAGATGCAATCAAGGATGACATTGACGAAGATGTATACCCAATCATTGAGAAGGCATTGGATGATGGCGAACCAGTGTATTATGACACTGATGCCCCGCAAATAACAGTGGAGAAAAAATAGACGGTAAATACACCCAGACATGTTGCACTTGAACAGTTATTATGCAACAATAGGGTTTGATATAGAAAAGGAAATAAAATTATGGACGGTATAATAATCAACACAAAAGTTTCAAGGGAAGGCGTTTTCTCTCATCTAATCAATGCAGACAATCACAATGAGCAGTTATATGTCGAGTTTGTTCTATCAGGTGGCTCACTTCGTTGTATCGCAAAGGGGAGTAATCACAGGTCAGAGTATCATGTTGGCGCCTGCAACTCACTAGAAGAAGCCAAGAGATGTCTACCCGCATTGGCTATTGAGAACGGACTAAATATAGAAGAAAAAGATTTACAGGGTTTTGTCGAAACTGTATGGCAGTTCAATACTCGGTTACGCAATCATCTCAAATTGATGTCAATGTAATATAATGCTTGTAAATATAGTTACGATAATACATAAAGTTACTGATAGCGTTAGAGTATGGAGGAACGAAACATGATTGACTTACAGGAACATGGAATAGAACTAGACTGTGGAGTTACACGACACGCAACCGCACCAGATACTTTTGAGATTCCTTGCAGGGCAATGAGAAAGAATGTTGGAGAGGGATGGTTCGTCAAGTTGATTTTCATTGGTCGAGAAGGTGACCCTGATGACTTTGGAGCAGAGAGAATGTGGGTAAGGGTAACAGAGAGTACAGGAAAAGGGTACAAGGGAACTCTTGTCAATCAACCGTTCTGTGAGAATCTAGCACCGCTTGAATGGGGAAGTGTTGTTGAGTTTGCACCAGAGCATATCGTTGATATTATGGATGATAGTGATATTTAAGTGAGAACGAATCAGTACAATAATACATAAAATCGCTATCAGCGTTATAGTATAAGAAGTTGAACAATGTTGTTCAATAAGTTGGAAAGAAAGCATATATTATTCATAGGAGAAAAAAATTATGCAACAATTATCCAAGGAAAATCGAGAGTTTGTAATGCCATTGGTTATGAACAACATCATCACAACCCGCAAGCAAGACAGGGAATTGATTGCTCACTGTAAGGAGCAGGTTGGCTACGGCAAGGATTACATCATTGACGAATTAGTCAAGATAACAGGCACTTGCTGTGTCGGTGCAATAAAAGCACCTATTGGTGTCAAAGGCAATCCAGATTGGAAGTCAGTATGTATGTACTTGATTGACAACATAGAAGCGGGAAGTCTGCGAACAGAGGCAAAGAAAATGCTAACAGATACAATCATGGGCGATAAGGTAGATTTTGATAAGTTGAACTTGTCGAAGTTTGGACTTGCCATTCTTGACAGAATGAACGAAGTTGTCAAAGAGAGAGAAGTATCACCAACGGTAAATATCCGTTGTGGATGGTCGGTAGTTGATGGCGTTGAGAACAAGGCGGTAGATGTTATTGATGTTCCACACGATGATGCAAAGGTCAATGTTGATATTGGAACAAGCGAAGTCGTAAAATAAGATTCAGAGATTACAACCTTCTCGCTCCTAGTGGGGCGAGAGGGTTGCTTTTCTAATAGTTACGATAATACATAAAGTTACTGATAGCGTTATAGTAATAGCGAGATTGCGAAAAAGAATATGCTCCTAAAGAGGACGAACAATGAACAAAGAAATTGAAACATACTCAATAAAAGTAACCCGACCAGAGGGACTTAGTGATTCCCAGTGGGAAGCGTTTTGTGAACTGATGGACGGAGAGGACTTTGAAGATAAGTGTCTATGGGACGCAGTAGACGAGTTTACCTCAGAGGTAAAGGAACTTGCCCAATGAACAAAAACTATGAAAACATAAAAGCAGGAAAGCCCTGCCAATGTGGTAGCAGTTACATAACACAAAAGATGACTCTTTATGTAGACCCCACAGATTTAGCCACTGTTGATATATGTGATGGCAACATGGAAGATGAATACTACTGTGATGGATGTGGTGAGTTTATTAAAAAGGACGACCCCGATACTTGTAGGGACTGATGGTATTTTACAATAATACATAATCTTTCTGTTAGCGTTAGAATAGTCAAGAAACGAAACCAACAAAAAGGAATTAGAAATGCCCAGAATGTTTATTAGATGCCCAGAATGTGATAGTCGAGATGTTTGGCAGAAGTTTACCTGTTCACTGCCTGTGAATGACCAAATCAATGGTGAAGAAATTGAATGGGCAGCAGAACATTGGCAGGATTGGGCGGAAGGCGAATATCACAATGAATGTACTTGTGGAAGTTGTAATCATAAATGGATTTCTGAACTTGTTGCAAGAGATACTACTAAAAAGTAAAGGAAAGTAAAATGAGCAGTCAAGACCACGATATTAAGGTGACGATAGACGGAATCGAAGAAGATTTTTTTCCTTGTGCTATTACAGAATGGAAGAGTGAAGAGGTTGAGGATGCTGGCTATGACCCAGATTCAGGTAATAGTTTGACAATGAGCAGAACAACTAGCACAGAGTGGGAAGTTGATTATGCCGATGTCGATTGTGAGGCAATTTACGAAGCATTAGAAAATCACCCAGAGAGTGAGGTTACTGTTCGTGTATTCTTTGAAAACACAGACGCAACGGCAGTTAGTAAGCCACTGCCTAAGAAGGAGATAGAGAGTTTTCTATGCTCGATGTTAAAAGATGTTGCACAGGACAACGGGTTCGATGGTGAGTAAAAAGATTTATTATTTATTTTACAATAATACATAATCTTATTGTGAGCGTTAGAGTGAATCGCTCAAACAAAAAAGGGACTAAACATGGACGAAAAAGAAAAAACATTTGATAGCCGAGGATTTGTATCTAATGCAATTAGGGAGATACAGAGATTACTGAGTGATGATGAATCAGTAATAATTTGGAAAGATGAATGGCAGTTTAATAAAGATGGCAATATGCCTACTAACTATGTGATGCCTGATGAAGAAGTTGATTCTTTATCTGCTCTTGTGACTCTTGTTAATGGTATTCCAGAAGAATACGATGATAAGCATACAAAGGGTCTTCTTGAGGTTGCTCAATCAGCAATCACTGCCAATTTAAATAAACGAAGGACACTGAGAGAAGGGCTTTATTTATCGCCAGAAGAATGCGAAAACCTTGAGGATGCTTTGCAGGAATGGGAAGATGTCGTTGGCTGTAAGGATTGTGAGATGCTTCGTGAAGAAGAGGGCTATGACCCAGAGATTGAGCAGAAGAGCATAGGTTTGGACTACGAACGCTACAGCGACCTGATGGGCAAATTGCGGAAATGCATAAACGCACACTGAATAAAGTGAAAGGAAACGAAACGAATGAAAGACTATATCATAGAACTAAGTAAGGCAGTCGTAATCGCAGGAGCAATGATGACTTTTATCTTTGTGTCATCTTGTGCATTAGTTTGGTTTGCAATGAGAAACCATTAGTTCTGACCTTACAATAATACATAATTTTATTGTGAGCGTTAGAGTAGTTACACACTGAATCGATCAAACAAAAAGGAATAGAACAATGAAACTTACAGATTTAGAACGCAACATAATACTTAGAGCCTTAGATGAGTGGGAGTGGCAAGGCGCTCATGGTCAACTTGGATGTGAAGAGGACGCTGAAAGTGGGGTTTTCGGTGGATTCCATCCTAAATCCGACCAAGAAGTCTTTGACACTTTTGACGATTTTAAAGCCTTGCACAAGAAACTATCCGAGGATGACCAATGAACAAAATGAACGAACAACAACTTGAAGAAATGTTTGCACTTATACGCGACCTCGAAAAGCAAGGATGTGACCCCGAAGAAGTAGCGTTATTCATAGGCATTACGGTCGAGGAAGTAGAAGAAGTAAATCGAAGAATACTTGACACAGAAGATGGCAAGGCTGCTTGTAGGAAACTCATTCTAAATCTCGTTACAGCAGGGGCTCAGGTTCTTTATACGGAAAAAGCAGGGGTAAACAGCGTTATCATTGATAGTCGTAGATAGTCGTAACCGAAAGTTCTTGAAAGGAATTATTAGTTATGAAAAACACAAATGAAATTAAGTGGACTGAGTTTGCAAAACTCATTGAAGGAAACGCCCAGACGTTATTCAACCTCAAGTTCCGATGGATTGACGAAAAAGATTATGAAGATTTCAATGACCATATACAAGTGGTACGAGAACTTTTCACCTCATCAGGTTTTGATTTCAAGAAGTGGACAAAGCGAGGCGAGTTGGTTCTTGAATCAAATGTCAAGTTAAACGACAAAGATTGGCGAGTGGCATACACCGCAAAGTTCATGTCAAACGGAAACTGGAAACTGAGTTCTGCACAAGCAAAATAAACAAACCGCCGAAAGGCACAACGAAAGGAACAAGAATGAATCCAACGAAAATGAAAACAAAATACTACATAACTCTTTTGGTACGAGATGAAATTGGCTATGAAGATGAATACCCCACTATTGCAGAGTTTGAAACTCTTGCAGAATCAATCGACTTTGCAAAGAAAACAGATGGGACAGTTGAAGTAGTTGGAATTGAATACAACTATGCAACAAAGTTGTGGGACGAAACAGGGGAACACATTGGATTCCTCGATGGCGTGCAACAATATCACGATGAAGGATAACAAACAGGCGAAAGCCGAAAGGCAAAATGACAATGCGTAGACCAACACTGACAAGAAAAAGAATAGAGGGGTTTCTCTTTGGCATGGGATTCGCCCAAGGCGATATTGAAGCCATGACCGAAAGCGACCAAAAGGATAACAAAAAAGATATTGATGCTTTTGAAAGTGCATGCGACTATCTTGCAGAATTATCTCAATGGCACAGATGGAAACAAGAACAGGCGAAAGCCGAAAGGAATTAGTTATGAATTACAAAGTAGAAAATTGCGAACACACAAATAGGAAATCAATAAAACTATCAGTTCTGACCTTACAATAATACATAATTTTATTGTGAGCGTTAGAGTAGTTGCGAAACGAAACAAAAAGGAAACGATACGATGAACGATACAATGATAAAAAT
>Ga0098058_1000186_pt1 | contig 21900 bp, 17 predicted proteins | sample 19_taG_FD_75061 | JGI IMG/M metagenome (GOLD analysis project Ga0098058, IMG submission 75061) | Marine viral communities from the Subarctic Pacific Ocean - 19_ETSP_OMZ_AT15317 metaG | ecosystem: Environmental > Aquatic > Marine > Oceanic | place: Pacific Ocean | collected 2015-01-19 | reverse complement strand
GAGATCAGACTCTGGAAAATATCAAAGCGACAGGTACTCAAAACGTTCGCGTTGTTGATGCGACCGGAGTCCAGGCACGGAAAAATATCGATACGCAAGGAGATCAGACTCTGGAAAATATCAAAGCGACAGGTACTCAAAACGTTCGCGTTGTTGATGCGACCGGAGTCCAGGCACGGAAAAATATCGATGCGACCGGAGTCCAGGCACGGAAAAATATCGATAAGCAAGGTGACCGTACCGAAGCACAGATCGAATTGGAAGGCCGGATCAGAGAGCGGTTGAAGCTACTGGATATTTCCGGGTCGATGATGACGCAAAATGCAGCGCAGCACGCAGCCCGGTTTGATTTCTCTCTGGTCGAAGAAAGCAGCATGACGGCAGGTGGTTTTGACATCTCCAAGAGAACTGAGGTCCGAGATCGGTTCTTTGGTACCGTGTTCACCCAGTACGGTGGCATGTTCCTGTCACCACCGACTCGCCCTGGTGTTACGTGGGAGGATAAAGCCGAGATGCTGGCAAACCCGGAGAAGCACGATTTAAATATTCCAGATAAAGACGATCTCTTCCGGTTGATGAACGACACCACGGGTGAAGAAGCACCCTACTTCCTGAAGACATTTGGTTATTACCCGGTGGAGTACATGTACAAGATGTATCATATCAGCAAGATGGTGATACCACCATTACCAGAAGCATTACCGGCAACCAGATGATCACATGCAATCAGCACAAGAATATTACACAGAAAAGTACGGTGATCCGTTAGCGACCGAACGTCTATTTGGTGCGCAACATGATCCGACTGGCGATATCCCCGATATCGTCAAGCATCCGACTGGCGATATCCCCGATATCGTCAAGCACGGTCCTGCTCCTCCTCCTGAACTGGCCGAACCGAGTCAGCCCGAACCAGTACGTCATAACACCATGGCCGACGCTGAAGCGGCATTCCTGAAAACAAAGGAAGATGACGCGGCCCGGAAAACACAACAAAAAGAAACAGGGGCGCGCCCTTGGAATGATGAACCGTTCTTCGACAAGGAAGATCCGTCGTTTTTGGGTGCTATAGGTAATCAACTGGTTAATTCTGCCGAGTCTTTATTGACAAATATGTCGATGGCTCCAGCCAAGTATTTCTGGGGCGCTGCCGCCGATTCGATGGAAATGAAGACCGGCGATCCTAATAATCCGCTTGTCGTTAAGTTCCGTGAAGCATCGAATGTAGCAAAAGGTATTCAGGAAAGTGTACGTCGTGAAAACGAAGAAGAAGGATTTGAGTACACAACCTTTGATGAACTACTGGAAGACTTCGGTGAAGGCGCATACTTGGAGTTAACCAAAGATACTGGCGTGTACATGGCAGAACACGTGCTTGGTTCCGGTGTAGATATTGCTGCTCTTTTATATTCTGCTCCTACATGGGCATTACAGTATTCCGAACGTATTGCGGCTGACATTGCAGCTAACGACGGTCGTGATGAAACAACGATAATGGATCATGTAATAGCAATTCCTTCAGCATTGTTTATCGCCATGCTTGATCGGACGGGTGCGTTGCAGGTACTCAAACCGTTGAAAGGAAACAAAGCTGCCGTAGCAATGCAGAACTTAGCTGACAGGATGATGAGTGGCAGTCGTTTAGCGCGTTCATTGTATGTTGCCGGTGTAGAAACCACCGCAGAAATGATTCAGGAGGGCGAAGAGTACATAGCTACACATCTTGGTACCAAGAAAGGTTTTAATTGGGTAGATTTTCTTAAAACAATAGGTGGTGCTGGACTTGCTGGTTTTGGTGGTGGTGCTGTATTCGGTGCCGCATCAAAACAACGTGAAATAAACACTGACACCGGACCGCTCGCCGATGTCGAGCAAAACACCAAGGACGCTCTGGACCGACAGGCAGAACAACCAGTCGAAACAGAACCTGAAGTCGAGTCGCACGATCCTTTTGCTTGGGATGCGCCGAAACTGACACCGAAGGAAGCACGTGACAAGGCATTACGTGACTTCGGCCTCGACCCGTATGAGGGAGTCGAAGAGCCTCTGGGTCCGACACCTGAAGAAGCACGTGCTGCCGCTTTTGAAAGAGCCGGTGAAGAGATGCCGGTTGATCAGGAACTCGATCCGCTCGATCAGGCTGTTGCTGATCAGGAAAAACGCATGGCCGATTTGAATCGTGATCGTGCCATGGAAATTAACGCGCCAGAGATCGATGAAGTCACCGGGCTGACAGAAGAGGAAGCTGCCGCAGAAGAAGCACGGATCGAGGAAGAGCGCGAGGCTGCATTTGATGAACGTGAACCAAAGGCCAAGGCAGCACAAGAGGATCTGATGCACGGCAGACGTGAAGCACAGATTGCCGAAGACGAGCGTAAAAAGGCTGCTGCTGAAAAAGAAGAACAGGATCTGATCGAAGAACATCGCGCACCGGACAATGCCGGTGTGCCGCTTGAAGAAGTTGCCGCTGCAAACATTGAAGAGCCGAGTGCTAAAGAAAAAGCAGCAGCCGAGAAACAACTGGAGCCAGTAGAGTCGGCTGAACCGGAAACGATCGGTGAAAAACGAGCCCGTCTTGCTAAAGAGAAAAAGGAAGATGCCGCTAAAAAGAAAAGAGAGGCAGCAGCAAAACGTCGTCAACGTCAGAAAGTTCGTGATCAGGAACAGAAAGATAACGAACGTCGTCAGGCTGAGAAAAAGAAACAGGAACAGAACACCCGGCTGAAAGAAGAAGTTGGCAAGGGCAGGATGACATTACGTGAAGCACTCACAGCGACACTGCTGGCATCCAATCAACCGCCGGAACCGGAAACTGGTGGTGGTGGTAGTACACCGAAGATCGATGACGCTGTTAAAGGGGCTTTACAAAAAGCGTTGAAAAGTGACGTTGAGTCGGCCGGTACGACAGCCGCTGGTGAACCGACTCAGTACTCTCCGTCTGATGATGGTAAAGGTTTCGTTGGGTACCGAGTTGTCAATGTAGACAACCAAGGCAACTTTATTTCACAGGCCGATAGCAGAGCCGTAGTGCCTGGTACAGTTGGCGAAGTTCATGATTTTGGCACTAAAGGCGGCATGTGGTTGGGTGCCGGTGAGCAACAGGTGCTGGATTATTACAGCACTGCATTGGGCGAAGACACCGATCAGGAACAAGCACTCGTTAAGTACCAGTTCGATGAGGCCGACGTAACTCAGGGATCTATGGTTGGTGAAAATGATCCTGAGTTAAGTGTTCGCAAGGGTAAGGTTCTCGATGTCAGGGAACTGGGGCTCACGGTTGCACCGTTGACAAAGTTCTACGCAGAGACTGAAGCAAAAGCAGTCGAAGCACAAAAGAATCGTGATGACTTGCGAGCAGACGCTAATCGTCTTGGTGTCATACTGGGTCGCCGCGATAAGAAAAACATGATCGTTAAAAAGATCAAGGCTGCAGTCGCGAAGAAAGCTGTTGCTCCTGCCGTTGTTACGCAGACAAAAAAGTCTTTATCTATAGAATCGAATAAAGATGGGTCTGTCACTATTAACGCTTTTCACGGCACTTTTAAAGAAGGGTTACCGTCTGCTAAAAAACCTAATTTCGGTGGTGTACATGTAGGAACTGAAAAAGCTGCAATTGAAAGACTGAATGCGATACGTCCTAGCCAGAATAAAGGAATGCCTGGTGGTGAGAATATTATTCCTGTACAGGTTAAATTAAAAAAACCGTATGGGTCAGAAAAAAATCCTGTTTCTGAGAATGAGTTATTCTCTATTATCAACTTAAAAAATTGGAAAGGTAAAGGAGATGCTGGTCAGACTATACATTCTATAGATCGTTTGAAAGAGCAAGGATATGACGGGATCATCTATGAAAATAGCGTAGAGGACCGTGGTAGTTTAAGTGCTTTAGCCTTTGACTCTTCTTCAGTTACAGAAAAAAATACAGCGCAAGAAGGGGCAGAGCGTCCTGCTTTCGGCAGCCAGACAGTCGAACGCACCATGACTGTCGAAGACCCAGGAGGCAATTCTAATGCTATTAAAGAACTAGGGTTGTTTACTGACAACCCTGGTGGTGATTGGCTTGAAGGACAAAGAAGACGTGCGTTTAAAAATATAGAAGAAGGCATGAAGACTTCTGGTGAAATAACTGCCGGTACAAGAGATAACTTACAGATAGACCCTAAAATGCTGCTGGACATACCCGGCGAGTCTAATGAGCATTTACCGGGACCAGAGCAGAGAGGAGGTAAGGGATTCAAAGCTGAAAGATTACGCAAACAACTTAAAAAAGATGGTGAGGTTAAAGAAGCACCGTTTATTCTTGTAAACCCTGATGGTTCTGCGTACATAAGTGAAGGCAATAACCGTGTGGCTGTCGCTGCAGAACTTGGACTGCCTTCAATACCAGTAGAAATAAGATGGCGTGCTGGTGGTGAGGAAGTCAAAGGACCGATGTCGCCTGACTCTGTCAGAGAGTTAGTTAGAAAGACACGGCAAAAAACTGCTGTCGAGGGAGTACCTGAACCCAACCCGAGTGAGGCGCAGAAAAAAGCCGGTAACTATAAGAAAGCGCACAAGAGCGTTCAGGGGTTGGACGTTTCCATCGAAACTGCCAAGGGTCAGGTCAGGACCGGGCCGGGTTGGAAACGCACGATGAAAGACGACTACGGGTACATCAAGCGCACTGAAGGAAAAGACGGTGATCAGGTTGATGTATTTCTCGGTGAGAACTTGGACTCCGATAGTGTGTTCATTATTGATCAGGTAAAAGAATCCGGGCGCGGTTTCGATGAACACAAGGTGATGATCGGGTATCGCAATAAGCTGGACGCGCATCGTGGTTACAAGCGCAACTATCCGAAAGGTTGGAAGGTCGGCCCGATGACAGAAATGTCGATGGCTGATTTCAAGGTGTGGCTGGAAGACGGCGATACCAAAACCCCAGTAGCACCACAGGTGACACAAGCAGATGTTGAAGCTAAAGCGGGGCGAGAGAGAAAGAAACTGGCTCGACGGACTGCCGGGCGTAGGTTGGGAACGAGGAATAAGGGTTGGCTGCTCCACGTTCTCGGACGGCCGGAAGAAAACACACTACCAACCAGATCCTACAAACCGACGTTCTGGGAAATAGAAAAATCTAAAGAACTCGCTGCTGCTAAAGGCATTGCACCGAAGGTGTCAGTGGCCGAGGCAAAACAGATTCTTGAACCGTTGCTGCGCGAACTGCCGGGGATTAACCCGGAGATCGTCGGCACCGTTGAAGACATGCCGACAGAAACCCGTAACAGATTGCTTAGTAGGCATGGCAATGCCATTCACAATGCTGGTGGTGTATTTAACTGGGCAAATGGCCGAGTTGTTATTTTTGCACACAACGCGAAATCTGCTGAAGGATTAGTCGAAACAGTTCTGCACGAGGGTGTCGGTCACAAGGGCATGAGTTTCCTGTTCAACAGGCAAGAGATGAATGTGCTTCTGGATGACCTGATAGAAAACGGCAACCAGAAAGCAATGATTGAACTTAATAAGTTGTACAAAGTGAACATGGACACACGCGCCGGTCAACGGTTACTGGCAGAGGAATACATGGCTAAACTGGCGCAGGAAGGCGACAACGCCGGATTGCTGCAAAGAATTGTAGACGCTATCAGAAGTATTTTGCGTCGTGCCGGTGTCGTCAAAAAATGGACTGATAACGACATTCATGCTCTACTGCGCAATAGCCGCAGAGAGGTCGGTAAAGTGGACCCACGAACTATCGCGATCACAACCAACGTACTCGATCCAAGAACCGGTGAGATGCAGCGAACCAAGGCACCAGTCGACTCGCTCATCAAGAGTCTGGACTTGAGAGTTGCGAACCTTAACAAGTTGAAGGATTGTCTGTCGTCATGAGTAAGTCGTTAACTGGTTGTCTTAAAAAAGCCGGTAAAAACATTACCCCTGGTGATGCGAAGCTGGTCAAAGATATCCAGACAGAAAACTTCATGTTTGGCAACGCGCCTGACGCTACTGCTGCGTCTATCAGTGCGGTCGATGAAGTGTCTGGTATGTTGACTGAGCAACGCCAGAACATCGTTGACATAGTAAAACGTAAAGGTGGCAACACGGCACTGTATGAACGTGATGGTGAGTCACTGATGCGGTCTGATGCAGGGGATGCGCGAATTATGCGGGCGCGGGATCAGGGTTTCGATACTGATACAACGTGGTACCACGGATCTAAAAACGTGATCGACCCGGCCGTCGGACTCAAACCTAAATACTCTGACGGGCTCGTGTTCCTGACATCCAACCCGGCATTCGCCAGTGACTGGATACTCGGTACTGGTGGCATCCGAACCAGATCTGTCGGTCCTAAAGGTGGTGCTGAAGATATAGCGGCCGCGAAGAAAAGACTGGATGAAGAGATAGATTGGGATCGATGGGCTGCCAGTTCTGATGCAGAGATGTCTGGTTTTGGTGATAAGGGCGCATATTACAAAGCGATGAATGAAAAAAGGAATGCGCTTTATAACATTGAACGACAGATCGATGGATCAGTGTACCCGCTGTTCACTTCGGTAAAGAACACGTTTGATCCTCGCAAGGATTATAAAAAGATAGAGCAGTTTTTGCTTGACTCACCGAAAGCAGAAGAAAGAGGAATGCATAAACTCGTTGAGCAAGGAAAACATAAAGGTGGTCACTGGGCGATCTACGAAAATAAATATGTGGTCGATGAATTAAAACGCATGGGCTATGACTCGATGATGGTGAAGGAAGATCCGTTTGATGATGCTCCGCATGAAACACTGGCCGTGTTCGATCCGGCACATGTGAGATCCAAGTTCTCTGAATTCAAATCAGAAGACGCTGGTAAAACACTTCTGTCGATGTCCAAGGAAGACATCGGATCGGTACGCACGGCAAAAGAAGGATTCAATGCCAAGGTGTTACGGAAAAACAGCAACGCCAGTTACTCGTCGCTGTCACCGGAAACCAGAGAAGTCGTTGACAGTGTGCTGGACACGATGGAGCGCCCTGGTATTACCAGAAAGTTGCTCGATGAGTACGCAGATACACCATGGGCTCAACAGGCTATCGAGGGCGCACTGATTCAAGCTGCGATCGTAGATCTCATGGCCGGAAAGAACCCACGGCACACCAGTCAGTTTGATAACGACGCAATCACAATTGCATGGCGCGAGGGCATCAAGAAAGACGGTGTCAATTTTGTGCTGGAGAAGATGCGCACCGGCAAGGTACTTAGTCATCCGGCGAAACCAGTCTACGCAGTTAACGGATCGTACATTGCATGCGAACCCACCAGAGGATGCGCATCGTTCTGCTATGCCTGTAAGGGTCGCGATTACCCGTTCATACATATCAAGGCTGAACTGTCTGACTATCTGGCGCGGAACCGACCGAAGGAATACGCGAAGCTGGTTGCCAATGAGTACTCAAGGACACCTGAACATAAAGCGGGTGGTTCGCTCCGTCTGTTTGAACACGGAGATCTGCAACCGGAGTGGATTCCGTTTATAAACGAATTGACTAACCTCGGTGTCATGACACGCATCGATGAGTGGGCTGTGCGAGATCTGAAAACTAATAAGATCGTCAAGGGTGGTGTTGGTAAAGGTGTGTTTAAACGTGATGCCGTCAACATGGCGCAACACATGAAGAACAAAAAGACCTTCGCCATTACCGACGCATTGATTGCTTCTGACATGAGTTTCTTTAATGATCCGAAAGGAGCGAAACGTCGAAAAAAACGACTCAAACAGTTACAACGAATGAACCCCAACCAGATACGCAGAGAATTGATAGCGGCATTCGGCACGGCAAGAGGTTATGACCTCACTTTATTTGAGCCACGATACGCTGCCGAGATGACACCGAAAAATACGCACTACGACAAGGAAACCATGGTGCGTGTGCATTTGTTTTCAAAGAAACCACATCTCCTGCGTCAGATCGACCCACGCAACGTGCGCCTGTTATCAATAGATAACTCGTCACATGAATTGGCTGAAGCTAATATGGATCTGCCGATTGCATACGTTTATCAAGAATTCACTGATATGCAGTGGGTTGAAGAGTTCAGAAAGAAAGGTGGCAACGTGCAGTTGATACTGCCGGTCATAAATGGCGGCAAGCACCTGACAGAAGACCAAATAAACGCGATACCGAAAGACCTGAAACCTAAAGTCTGCCCGGTTGATGACGGTCGTGCTAAAGGAGTTGGCATTCTCCCTGGCGAATGGAATTGTGTGCGTTGTGACGCTGGTGGTGGCATCGGCTGTTACCATGGTCAGACTGCAAAGCAATTGGAACTGCGTGCGGGAAAACTGCTCATTGATCAACCGTTAAATAAAATCGTTACATCTGAGGAAGACGTAACTCGAATCAGAGAGGATCTGGAAGATGTCATCAGCAAACTGGAACCAAATGAACAGGCGATTGTTCGCGAGGAACTTTCTAACGTCCTACGTGCGGCACGAACAGGGTTTGACATCGAGCGAGAAGTCGAAACTGATAAAGGACTTTGGTCAGGACTTACACCAAATGAAGCGGGGTTCATCGAGGCTGGACAAGAAGGCGAGATCACCCCATGGTTAGATGAAGCGGGTTTCATGTCTGAAGACCCGATCATCGGCGAGATCCATCCTGATAACGACCCGTTACGATTTCAAATGGAAGACGATGTCGTAGGTGACATGGTCAACCAGAACCCAGATCAGCCGCTTTCGCAGTTGTTCAAGTACGGTGCGGTGCTACAGAGTATCGGTGACAAGAACAACAACTTGCCGCCGTTTCGCGAGGGCATCACAAAAGCGAAAGACATGGGCGAGAATGCGATCGAGAAGTTCCTGAATTTAATTCATCGCGACTACCTGCCTGACTACATGCCCGGTGACCGCATGCCGTCGTTGAAACGCTACGTTAAAGCAGCGAAGCACATGGACGGTCGTCGTAACCATCTCATGCAACAAACCGAAGTGACGATCGGTAAATGGTATGAGATGGTTCGTAAGAACCCAGCACGAGGCGCACTGGTTGGCGAGGTCATGCATGCAGCAACCATGGCCGGTGTTGTACTGGACAAGCCATACAAACCACTGAAGTCAGGTGAGTTGTCTGACGCTGACAGGAAAATGGACACCCTGCGTCGGCGTAACTATGAAAAACTGAAAGAGTATTACGACAGTGAAAAAATGGGCGACGAGGGTCGTGCTATTTATCTGGAAGTTCGCGAGGCTTACGGCAAACGTCGCGACACGGTCATCGATGCGCTTGAAAAAAGGATCAACACATCAACGGCTGACGGTAAGACCAAGGACGCGATGATCCATGAGTTACGTGAGAAGTTTGAAGCGGGTCGAGTTGCCGGTGACTACTTTCCGTTGCAGCGATTCGGTAACCACTGGAGTGTTGCCAAGGATGCAGATGGAAATATCATCGCGTTCAGTAAGCATGAACGTGCCTCACACATGCGCACGTGGGTGTCTGAATTCAGAAAGGCTGGTTACACAGCAAACGGTGGCCGCATAAAGAATGATATCGATATCATGCATCAGGTAGATCCGGCGTTCACGGCCAACATAACCGAGAAGATCTTGGAAATGCGTGACAAGGAAGGCAACAGGATTCCAAACGCACAAGCACTGGCCGATGATGTCTGGCAACTGTACCTGAGATCTCTACCGGAACTGTCGATCAGGAAAGCATTCATCCATCGTAAAAACCGGATTGGATTTACAGCCGATGCAATGCGGGCATTCGGGCATCACATGTTTCATGGCGCTCATCAGATCGCCCGCCTGGAACACGTACCGATCATGGAGCAGTACATGCGCGACATGTCTGCTGAAGCTGATGTGGTGGAGCAGAGTGGTGATCCCGATGCGCACTGGGCAGTACCAGTCTACAACCAGATGGTGCGTCGTCACGAGTGGGCATTGAACCCGAAAGGCAGCAAGGAAGCTGCCCAGATGACCAGTCTCGGTTTTGCGATGTACCTTGGTGTGTCGCCCGGTGCCGCACTGGTCAACTTATCACAGACACCGTTGATTGCATTCCCCACGATGGTGTCGAAATTCGGCGTTACCAAGTCAGGCACTGTCGCCGCTCAATTGTTGAAAGCGAGTGGTGAGTATCTCGGCACTCGTGCCAGCATGGATAAGAAATTAACAGGCGACGAGTTACGTGCGTGGGAAGACGCAAACAAAACCGGCCTGTTCGACAAAACACTCGCGCATGATCTAGCCGGTGTGTCAGAAGACGGCATGGATTACAGCGTAAAGATGCGTCGTGCTGCGAATACTGTTTCGTGGATGTTCCATAAGGCCGAGGAACTGAACCGACAGATGACATACATGGCATCGTATCGACTTGCCAGGGACAAGTTTGGCAATGCTGCTGATGCCCACGAGAAGTCGATGGATCTGGCTGCCGAGATCGTGTGGATGAGCCACTACGATTACGGTAACCCGAATCGACCGCCGGTCCTGCAAAATGATTTTGCGAAAGTTATCTTCCTGTTCAAACAGTTTGGTATAAACACAGCGTATCGATTAGCTCGTGACTTCCGAGATGGTGTGTTGCGTAATCCGAACTTGTCTGCCGAAGCGAAGAACGAAGCGGCCGTCCGGTTTGGCGGCATTCTTGGTATGACCGGGTTACTGGCTGGTGTTACCAGCGAGCCGTTGTGGTGGGCATTTGAAGCTATCACGAACGCGATACTGGGTGACGACGACGATCCGTATGACATGGAGAACGCACTGTGGGGTCACCTGACTGACACGATTGGTGAGGAAGCTGCCAACATAGTCATGAAGGGTGTCTGGGACACGATGACCGGTATGTCGTTGTCCAGCAGGATCTCGCTTAATGATCTGGCGTTCCGAGATGTGCCTGAAGAAAGGAAAGGACTTGAACTGGCAGAGCATTACCTGAAAGAAATCATGGGGCCGGTTGTCAGTCTGCCGATAGATTTTATGCGCGGCATGGAGAACATGGAAGACGGGCATGTTGATCGTGGGCTTGAAAAGATAATGCCGAAGTTCATTACCGACTACATGAAAGCGTGGCGGTATGCGAAAGAAGGCGCACTTAATTTCAGGGATCAGCCGATCATGAAACCTGAAGAGTTCACCAATAAAGAACTCGCTATTACATCTCTTGGTGTGACACCGTTCAGACTGGCAAAGATGTATGAGTTGAACAGATCAGTCAACACCAGGAAAAACCTGCTCGATGATCGATACCAGTTATTGATGGATCGACTGTTCATGTCAGTGCGCAACAAAGACCCCGAAGCGCAAGCTGAATACACAAAGGCATTGGTTACTTTTGCCAAAAAGAATCCTACCTACCAGATTACTGCGAGAAATGTCATACAGTCGGCAATGACACGTAATCGATATGATCAAATGACAGTAGGTGGTGTCTTCCTAGATAAACGTCATCTGTATTTGCGAGAAAAGATGCGGATTTTTGAAAAGGAAGAACAATGACCAACAACGTAATGATCACAATTGCCATATCTGTTCTTTGCGGAATTCTCGTCACCATACTGGCCGCGATAATGTCGGCTTTTATAACTCGCATGAGAAAGATAGACGAGCTTCGTGACGGTGATGGACGTAACAAGAAGTATGTAGCGGAACTTCATCAGGCACACCTTGGGCCTGGTACTCGTCATCCTGATGGTGCGTTGAAGTGGTGGGATACAAAAACTGTTATGGCATTACAGGATTTGTCACGTAATCTGCAGCAGCACACCGAGGCTATTAAAGCCAACACCAAGGAACTTCACGAGAGTAGACACTAATGGTTATGAAACGTGCAAAATAGCCTGTCTTAACAAGCGCGAAGAAAATTGTGCATTGATACTAGGAGCAGTTGATGAGTAAATTTTCATACGGTGCAGTGTCGAAACGAAAACTTCTGTCCTGTCACCCGGATCTGCGAGCCGTTGCCGGTAAGGCACTCGGCTATGGCGTTGTTGACATTTCAATTATCTGGGGTTGGCGTAACGAGGAAGCGCAGAACCAGATGGTTCGTAACGTGCCGCCAACATCAACAAAGCTATTCCCGAACTCATACCACAATGCGATGGATGATGACGGTAACCCACTCAGTGATGCGTTTGATTTTGCTCCATGGATCAACGGATCTATTCCATGGCACGACGAGAAAGCGTTTGTACTGGTCGGCGGGCTCATGTTGGCTGCAGCAGCAGATCTCGACATTGGTGTCACGTATGGTGGCGACTGGGATCGTGACGGGCTCATCGAGGAGCATTCACTTGGTGACTTCGGTCACATTCAGAGGATCAGGTAATGAGAGACAAATGGTTATTGTTTGCTGAACGACTGGATGCGTTGCGAATTGTCCCACGCCTGGCATTGCTTGGATACTCGACATTCTCGATGAGTTGCATTGCGTGGTTGTTGTTCTGGTACATGGATCTGCCAACACTGGAACGCACAGCCGCTGTATCAACACTCATAACCGGAACGATCACAGCGTTGCTGGGTGGTAGTACGTGGTACGCTTCAAGCTACAACGCTGGTGGACGTGACTGGAGTAATAACGATGGGAATTAAACAGATCGCAATTGCGGCTGTCGTCATTGTAATTCTCGGTGCAATGGGTGCGTCATACAAATTCACCTATAATGCCGGGTGGAATGGTGCGGTCTTAGAGCATCAAGATCTGGCAACCGAGGCACAGAATCGTGCCATTGAAGCGGCCAGACGTGAATGGGAGATTACGGCCGAAGCGGCCAGACAGACGATCGAGGACGAGTCATCGATCACCGAGGAGATCCGAAATGTCGATCGTGAAATACCAGGTGTTAATACTCCTGATTGCGTCGATCTCGGTGCTGATTTTCTCCGGGTGTTCAATGCGGCGGTCAGTGCCAGTAACGACGGAAAAGATAATAGTACCGAGACTGCCGCCGAACCTGACTGATGCCTGTAAGGAACAGATCGAGGCGGCCAGTTCAGATCCTCTGGTTGTTCTTCAGGCGACTGTGACCAACATGGAGAACGCCGGGCGGTGCCGTACCCGTCACTCAGGCATTGTCAAAGCACTGGAAGATCTGCGCGAAGAACACAACCAAGATAATTGAATATTGCTCATAAGATTAGTCACATTTACGACCGCCAAATCAAGCTGCCCTGGGACACTCTCTAATTACTCTCATTAATTCGTAGACTATCATCGGATCAACGGCATTGCCTAGCATTCTGTTTCTGTCCATCCGTCGGGGAAGTTCATCATCCACTCTAACCGGCGGGGGCTTAGTTCCCCTTCTCCCTGTCGGCAAGCTGTACCCGTCCATTTTAGACCATACACCGCTACATCTTTCATCGTCCCTATTCTGGTTCTGTTCTTTCTGGCTCCATCCATTTGCTTTTCCAATGCTGCCGCCGGTCTTGCCTTCATCGCATCCATTGCTTGGGGAGTAGGCGACAACAAAAACTCTGTTCCGTCGATGGTTTGCTCCGTTGCCCAAAGACGGAACAATATACGATTGTGAGGTGTAGCCTCCGCCTTCCATGTCAGCAAGCACTTCGTCCAATCCCACGGTGACATGACCATAAACATTTTCGAGAATGCACCAAGTGGGTTGCGCCTGTGTAATAATTCTAAACATTTCCGGCCAGAGATAGCGGTCATCCTCATGCGCTTTTTGGCTTCCTGCAACGCTAAACGGTCCGCATGGGTAGCCGCCGGTAATAAGGTCAATTCCCTCATAATCAACTCCATTTAAAGTTTTTATATCATTATGTATTGGCAAATCAGGCCAGTATTTATTTAAAACTTTATGGCATCTTTCGTCTTTTTCACAAAATGCCACTGTTTCAATTCCTGCACACCTTGCAGCCAAGGCGAAACCCCCGATCCCACTAAACAAATCCAAATGCATCATTTGTTACTACAGATACCACAGGTATAGCGGCAAACGCCAACCGCCCAGATACAGCACCAGACACCACAGAACCAGTAGCACGACCCGGATCGGGCCTTTCAGTTCACGGTTATCCGGTGAGTCTTCTCCAAAGTGTGCTTGGTAGGCAACCTCACCGTGGTTCTTGTGAAACAACTCGATCACCCAGATCAGTGCGGCAGCAAACCATGACGAGTCTCGGTCTTTATGCACTGAACTCGATGTCGTTTCTCTTGGATCTCCACCAGTAACCATATTCACGAAGATACTAGCCCAGCCGAACTGGAATCGAAACTTTTCACGAAGTGTCATCGCTTTATAGTTCCAGTACTGTTTAGCCTCAGCCCGCCATACAAAGTACAGTGACCAGTTGGCGATATACATTCTAATTTTTGGTTTCACAAGAAAACTCCTTTATTGACTTATGCTCTTAAACACCAGGGCAATGATATTACCCACACTCAATACTCCTTAGTTTGGCGGCAGGGAAATTAACTGACCGCTAATCCAGTACGCTTCACCGGGCGGAATTTCCGCCAACAGTTCGGCAAAATCATCCTCGTGTTTCACGACAATGGCTCTCATACCGAAACCGGCAATAAGCTGATGATTGCATCTGGGACATTCCCACAGGTCTGCGCACCAGATCCGGTACGGAGTTACCCCGTCATCCAGAGTTTCAACTACCCTGATATCGTTTTTACGAGGGCGCATGGCAACCGCACAGTCAACACAACAATAAATTAATGACATCTTTCACTCCTTGCCTGGTAGTTCGTTATTTTTATCAAAGAAGTTCTGGATGGCACGAGTGTTCGCAACGGTGCGCCCGGCCAATCGATATGTCACGACCGGGAACAAACCCATTCGTATGTGCCGACGTGCGGCATCTTCATTGGTGTAGCCGAACAACTCGACCATCTCTTCCAGTTCCATGTAAGGTACGTCTACTTCTTCTTCAGCCATGTCTTTCCTCGATGTTTAACAATATTGATAAATGTTGAACTATCGACATTGTATAGTCTTGGCATACTCTTGCATAGATACTAGGAGATCTTCCTGTGTTACGTCATCGTGCGCCAGAGTACGCATGACCCGCTCGTCGTAACTACCTTCCAGAATGATGCAGTGGAGCGTTATCTGCCGTCCTACAGCCCTGTGGCCGCCCATGAGCCGCGCATTCAACTGGTCCCATAGTTCCAGACTCCACGACAGGCCGAACCACAGGAGGATCTCACCGCCGTACTGGATGTTCAGACCATGCCCGCCACTGGCCGGATGGATGATCAGGACATCGATGAGCCCGGAGTTCCAGTCATCCTCGTCCTGCTCGGTCTTCAGCACCCGGACCTCACGGTGCTTGTGACCGCGCCTGAGAGCCGCCATGAGGCGCGGGATATCGTGCCGGTACGAATATGCGATCATCACCGGATGCCCACCAGCAGCGTCTACGAACTCCACAGCGGCCTTAATCTTGGCATCATGGAAATGCACCGCCGCGCCTGTTTTGTCGTATACAGCCCCGTTGGACATCTGTAGCAGTTTCCCGGCCAGTACCCCGGCATTGACCGCCGAGATCCGTTTGCCGCCGATCTCGGTCACGTACTGGCGCTCCATCTGCTTGTAGATCTTGCGCTCCTTCGGCGACAGTGTGACCCGGATCAGATTCGGCAGCACTTCCGGCAGATCCAGATAGTCTTTTGCCCGCATGGTCAGGGTGATATCCGACAGCAGTTCTTGGATCTCCTTCGCGGCCCAGTCGCCTTTCAGTTTCCACTTGAACTGGTTGTGACCGGGCGGCTCAAACCACCGTTGTCGGAATGCTCCGATCGTGTTGCCGAGTCGTGCGCCCCGGTCGAGCAGATAGATCTGCGCCCAGAGATCCATATAACCTTTCGGTGCTGGCTTGCCGGTCAATTCGACTAGCCTGGTGATGTACTTTCGCACCCGGTTGAGCGCCGACCATCGATATGCATTGTGATTTTTAAACGAGGTGGATTCATCGATGACCACAGTGTCGAACGGCCATTTGTCGATGACCCGGAAAACTTTACGCCGACCACGTAACGCCGGGTTGCCTTCCTCGTCGCATTGCAGTTGCACGTACAGGTCGGTCAGCCATTCGACATTTTCGCGATTGATCAGGTAGATCTGTGCTTCCTGCCTGAGTCCCTTCAGACGTTTTGCCGGGGTAGTGCCGATGATCTTTGCGGTGGTCAGGTGATTGATGTGCGCCCATGCTTCGATCTCGTCGGTCCATGTTTTGCGAGCAACACGCAGCGGTCCGATGACCAGTACGCGACCAGCTTCAAAATCATTGAGCAACCAGTCCAGTGCAGTGAGTGTCGCCACGGTCTTGCCCAGACCCATGTCGATCCACAACGCACAGAACGGATTGTCGTATGCGAAATGGGCGGCTCTTAACTGGTAATCGTGCAGATCCCAGTCATAGAATTTAAACGATTCCGAGGACTGCTTTGGTTTCGTCAACGCTGTGTAAGACATAATTTTCTGCTCCAGCAGCGTCGAGTTCTTCTTTTTCTTCTACCTGTAACGGGTCCAGTTCGACACCCGGTAATTTGTACTCGGCAAAGATCACTCTGCCCGCTTTAATGTACAGGCGATCAAATGCACCACGTCGACCCGGTGTCGTGCGCTTGCGAGTATACCAACCGTGTGCCTTTGCAACGGCGGCTGAATTGTTCTCTCGCTTTTTCTCTGAATCATGTCTGGTCATTTTACTTCCTATAACGATGTTCGCGGAAACCTTCCGCTGCAATTGGCAGATCCTCGACCCATGCCAGTTGATCACACATTAATGCTGCTGCTTCTTTCAGTGATCCGAAACCTTTGCGCACTTCCGTGATCGCCTCATCATGCACAGACCCTACCAGTGGGTAGTCAGCCTGTTCAAGTTTGAACATGCCACGAAGAAGAATGTCCCTGGCGGTTCCCGATGCGGCATTTTCCGTGAGCCGACCACCGTATGTCTTAACACGACACCATCGTCTGGTGTACGTGTCGATGCCCATGTAAGTCAGGTCACCGGCATCACTGATCTCAGGTTTGTAATACGCAATGCGCCGACCTGACGGCAACCGCATGTACAGGAAGTCACCGATGACTTTAAACCTGAGTTTGCTGATCGCGTATTCTTTACCGGGGTAGATGACTGCTTCTTTCGCGTTCTCTTCCAAGTCGTACCACAACGCCACGGTCTTCGGATTCGATTCGCGCCAACCACGCACGACATCCTTGGCAAAAAACTCTTCCAGTTCTATGCCAAGTTTGACTGCCATCTTCATCAACGCTCTATACGAGCCCTGATACCCGCATGCCAGTTCAGCAGTCTTACCGGCGAACCGTTCAGACGGATAATATTTCTTCATTTCTTTCAGGAAGTCGATGTCAGTAGAAAACCCGAAGATTCCTGCGGCGGTGTATTCGTATATCTTTCCGTGGGTGCGATAGATCTCCAGCTTTTCCTGATCGTCAGCGAGCCACGCTGTGACACGACCCTCGATGGAACTGTAGTCCATGGCGAGAATGTCGTGGTCAGGTTTGGCAACGAGCATGCCGCGTACACAACTGGAGAACACGCGCATCGGGTCTTCGCTATACAGCATCTTTATCCATTCCATGCTGCGCAGTTCGCATGCTTCGATCGCCAGATCCGGGTCGTTGATGACCGGTCTGAACAAGTTCTGCAATTGCACGATCATAGAACTCCACCGACCGGTGTTGGCACCGTGGTACAGAAACATTCCGTGCAGTCTGCCGTCTTCGCACACTGCTCTTAACATAGCTTTGTACTTGCTGACAGCTTTCATGTTGTACAACGAACGAATGCGCAGTACTCGTTTGGTTCGCTTCGGGCAGTTCTTATCTTTAACTGCTTTCTTTATTGTCGGTGCCTGGAGATTCTCGATGTCGTATGCACCACGTGTCCGTATCCAGTTCGCGAGTTTCTCGGTCTGCGATGGATTTAACCCGGTTATCTTCCGGCACCGTGCTGCCAGTTCTTCTTTGTATTCTTCGATCAGGTACAGGAGATTGTTGATTGCTTCCGGGTCGATCATGATCCCGCGATCATTGATGCGCTGATCCATCTCCCATGCCTGTTGTTCGCGTTTTGGCAGTTCAGGTATGTACTCATCGATGCTGTGTTCTGCATACACGTCATCGATGTTGTAGTCGTACAGTTCAAAGTAATCATCCGGCACCATGTCAGGTGTCCACCGGGTGCGGTCGTCGTTCTTCGATGCCTTGCGTGGTTTGGATAGCTTGAGCATCACATACCGGCCAGTCTCTTTCTTCTGACACTCGACACCGGTTTCACGTGCGCAGTTTTCCAGTGCGCGTGGCAGTGAGTGCGCTGCTGCCTTGGCTGCCGTGCAGACCCATTGCTTTATCTCGGATGGTGGGATGCCCAGTTTTCGACCGGCGACCCCGTTCATGTTCGCTCTTTCAAATGCCGCGTTGTGGGCGCGAAGTTGTTTGCCTTTCCTGATCCATGCAGCGAGATCCATTGGAATGTCCGGGCTAAAAATAAACTCGCTGACACGACCTGCATCAACGAGTTCTTCCTGAATGCGACCTACCAGTTCATCTGGTAACTCCCAGTCGGCCAACGGCACCCACGCGATAGGAAGGTCGTCGTTGAATTTGTACGTCAGTATTGTTATCTCGGTACTGGGGTGTTCAGCGTACCGATAAAGACCTTCCTGCTTGAGCCCGGACTCAGAATAAGTCTCGATATCTACGTGGCATGCTTCAGTCAATGCCACGTTATTCTCCGATAATTTTATTTAATTGATCACGAACTTTCTTCATGACATTTTTGCTCCTTAGAATCCGGCCAGGGGGGCGGCATGCGGAGACATGACTAGACGCATACCGTTATCCCGCCCGGCCAGAAGATATTAACGATCAGTCGTCGTCGTCCCAATCGTCGTCATCGAGGTCGAGATCATCATCGTCCTCGTCGTCGATACCGGCATCGTCGTCTTTGACAATGTCCATCTCTTCTTCGGCATCAGCCGGTTTCACACCGAACGCTTCGCCATCGTGATCGAACTGGACGATACGAAGGTTGCATCCGATGCGCTTACCGAACGGGTTGTCCTGCGTCCACAACGTAATGTTGGTGTTCACAAAACAACCCGCATACGGCTTGCCGTCTTCTTCGACAAGTGGCTTGCGGTTCTGATCACAAACAGTCGGACGACCGTTCTTCTCAGGTTGCGCCGTGACGATGTAGAACATTCCCTGGTAACCGTCGTACTTCTTATTTTCCTTATCGGCATCGCCGTAGCAGTACTCCAGATTATCGGGCTTGCCGCTCGGCCATTTCTCTTTGATCAACGCTTTCGCCGTTGCCTTGATTTCCTTGATCATCTTGGCATGGCGTTTGTTGGACGGGTCCAACAGAAACGTAGCTTCAAAGCGAGCGTCCTGACCCTCGCGGAATGCCTTCGCCCTGAACAGGCGAGGGAATGACAGTCGAACTTCTTTTAGTTCGATAATTTCGCTAGTAGGCATTATAAACTCCTTGCGCTATAGCATTAATATTAAAAATCTGAGCGTACTGTTGCTCAGAACCTATGAAAACGAATGACGTTATTTCTTCTTAACGACACTCATCTCATCCATTGACACGGCAAACTCAGACCGTGTGTCATCACCGGGAGCTAGTGTTGGTTTGCCCAGCAATTTATTTACTTGCTTAGTCATGATGTCGTGTTTCGCACCGATGATTTTCTCAGCCGCTGCCGGTGAAATCATTTTCCGTTCAAAGATATCACCTACTTTTAGCTTGGCTTTACGAAGAGCCGCTTCAGCACGTTTCACGTTCTTCCACTGGCGAGATCCTCGACCGGCTACCAGTTTGTAGTTACCCGCTTCACCTGTCACCTCGTGTCCCTTCTGGACTTCTGACAGTGTCAGTTCAGCGATGTCAGTACACCACTTGCGAATGAATTTGACCATATCCATTTTCTCGCCGAGTTCTGTATTGTTTAGCAGTTTCGGGTCGATGACATCGCCCATCTCGTCCAACAATGCTTTCTCGGCTTTTTCAGCACGGGTCTTACATCGTTGTTTGATCTTGCAGAACTGACACCAGTCACCAGCAGCAAACGGCGCACCGGGTTTCAGTGAGCGTTTCGCTGTCGGACGTACTTCGGCATCAGCCCATTCGATCAGGTCTTCACGACTGATCACGAACTCTTCAATGATGCCGATTCGCGGTTGACAAATATTCAGCACGTACTTTTCGATGTCGTAGATGGCATCGAAACATTCATGCACACCCAGAGCATATAACTTTAACTGGATGTTGTCTTTTGCATGTACTGCCACACCTTTACCGAACTTCAGATCGGTGACGTAGCAAACACCCTCCTCGATACGAATGTCATCGGCGGTACCGAACCCCCCATGTTCCGGCTTACCTTTAGGTTCAGGCACCCACTCGTAGTAGGTCACCCGTTCTTCAAAGTAAGCATCACCAGGGAATTGTGCAACGTAATCCAAGAACGTCTGCACTGCTTCGGCAAACGGTTTGTCGACCTTGAACTTGTACGGGCCGATCTCCTTGATCATGCCGATGTACTTGCGGGCTGGTTTACCTTCTTCACGAGCAATCTCTGACACCTCGTGCGCAAATGTGCCTTCAGCCGAGTATTCACTCTCGGTATCCGGCATCCCCGCTGTCGCCAGCACCGAACCCGGACACATCAACCAGCGTTCACCGGCTGATGGTCCGAGGTTCGAGTGTGCGGGTTGGCCTACGTCGTGGCTCATTCGCTTTCCGCTTTCTCAGCCCACTCGTTCGCCATGTCGATGACTTTCTGGTAGTACTTCTTCTCCAGATTGCCGACACCGGTTGCCTTCGCTTTCTTCAGCAACTTTTTCACCATGGCAGGATCTTTCGTTGCTTTCTGCAGTCGGCGAAGCGCAGTGCGAACGTCTTCCGGCATCGGACTGGCCTCGGATTTCTTCGATGCGGTCTTCTTCTTCGTTGCGGTCTTCTTCGACGCAGTCTTCTTCGATGCCTTCTTTGCTGCCGGTTTCTTAGTCGTCGGCTCATCGTCGTCGTCATCGTCGTCAGACTTCATCTCAGCCGAGATACCAACTATCTCGGTTAGCGCCTCATGCATTTTTAAAAGCGCAGCATTAATACGCTGTAACATTTCCTCGTTCATACTTGTCTCCTGACTTACGAGTTTAAGATAAGCCGACCCCATTGATCGGCTAATGCATCTGCAACACCGGGATACGTTCGCGCCCGGTCAATTGCTCGGTGGTCACTCGGCCCCAGTTTGTTCTGGTTAGAGTCTGTCTGGTTTCCCCATCGAGGCAAGCATTTGCTGAAGCACTCGATGCACGCGGCGTATTCGCCTTTCTTATTATGTAGCGCCCAGTTGGGAGCGTAGTGAAATACATGTTTGCAGTCCGGGTTCTGACACACCCATCGAGGGTGGATTAATTCAGTGTCTTTTAGTTTTGGCAGATTCTTAGTCCACCACCCGGTTCGTTTGCTGGCATCAGCACCAAAGTTATAAGGCTGTATATAAAAGTCTGCTGGTCGGATCTGAGTGCCGATTGCACCGGCTGGATTTTCCAGTGCGACGTATTCGATGTGTGCTGTGTCATCGAGTAGTTCATTTATAAGTGCGAGTGCTTCGGCAGTTTTCTGTGGCCGACCCGCAGCAATTCCTTCCGGTCTTGTATTCCAGTGCAAACCACTGGCTGTCAGGTAACGACATTCAGGATGGAAGATTGCCATGGCCCAGTCTTCCCACAACAGGTCACGAACGTCACCCTTGTAGTGTGACCCTGGTACTTCGGTGTCTACGAGATCGCACGACATGGCATCGATGCCGATTGCCAACATCGCATCACGTACAGCCCCCGATCTTTCAAATCCGATGAGTACTTTATTACTCACTATCACTCCAGACATTACGCAT
>Ga0098058_1000185_pt1 | contig 21955 bp, 30 predicted proteins | sample 19_taG_FD_75061 | JGI IMG/M metagenome (GOLD analysis project Ga0098058, IMG submission 75061) | Marine viral communities from the Subarctic Pacific Ocean - 19_ETSP_OMZ_AT15317 metaG | ecosystem: Environmental > Aquatic > Marine > Oceanic | place: Pacific Ocean | collected 2015-01-19 | reverse complement strand
ACTACCAGGATTTGATGGATCTATTGTGACTAATGATCTATTATTTTCATCAATACTTGTTCCATAAATAAAACCTTCTCTTTGACCCCACTCTACTTTTGTTCCTGCACCAGGACCAGAAACAAATGTATAACCACTAGGATCTGGAGCAACGGGATAACCTGTTCCATTTTTTCCTTCAACTATAGCTATTTTAGTAGGTATCCCTGGGTTTTCAAACTCACTAATTATTGTTATAGTATCTCCATTACTATAGCCTTTGCCAGGATTGTTTATACTTATACTCGTAAACGCTCCCGAACCGTTTGTTGTGCCATCAACCGTAAGTCCAGTTCCAGTACCTCCACTAGTTGGTATATTAGTCAAAGTAGCACTAAGTTCATAAGCTAACCCTGCATTGACTATTACAGTTGATGTAGCCTTAGGCCAACCTGGTAAACTTTTCGAAACAACATCATTCATTAAAGATTTGTAATTATTGCCGCCAGTAACAGCAGCTGAATCAGTTTTATCTAACATAGATATAACTTGCCAAGGATATAATTTAGCAACGGAAACATGATCTTCAGTGTAATAATAATTTGGATTTCCAATGGCTGTTTCAACATTAATTTTTCTAGGTTGATTTCTATTGTCTGTCCAAAACAATAAGTTTTCTAGTAAGTTTATACCTGTTACAATGTGAGTGGTAGAAAAGTTTAACCAAGGACCACTGACAATTATACTACCATTACCTGTATTAGCATCAAAAACTCCTATAGCGCAAGTAGCATCACCTAGATTTGTTGAAGTGTTGTTTATTAAGTAAGCTTTATTAGAAAGCTTATCAGGTGAATTATCAGTGTAATCTGTTAATAAAACGAATATTCTATTGTTTATTTGATCTGTTATTTTACCTATTATTTCTACTTTACACGTGCTACTTAAACCAAAGTCTGTAACTTGAATAGTACCTAGCGTGTTTTCTAGTGCTCCGACATCAGAACCTTCTGATCTACTTATAGAAACATTTTCAGCATCGCGGTAATCTCCATTAGGAACTAGACGAGAATCTAGGTCCTTGTTCATTTTTGAATTTATAAAAGTATTTGTAGATTCTGCCATTTTTTAATGTTTAATCCATTTAGATTTACCACGCATCACTTGTGTAAATGCTTCTAATTTAATATTACTTAATCTTATTTTAGCGTTTCTAAGTTTAGCTGATCTATCTCTTTTGTATCTTTGAACAATGTATTCTGGTATATTAGTTTTAGAACTAGTTATTGCATAGACTATATGTGCATACATAGCCTCTTCAGCCATTTTAGGAACTTTAGTATCTTCTTCGTACGCTAATCCATCAGATATATAATCTATTATTATAACTTTGTCTCTTAAATCGCTACTGAAAGAAAAACTACCTTTTCTACTATCTATAGTAAACCAACCATTCTTCTGGCTTATCTCTGGGTTTAAACCATATCTTCTTCCGTAAGCTAATTTCCACCAATCAAAATCGTAAACAGAAAGTGAGTCTACATCAAGTTGACCTGTTAAATTATTTTGATTTAAACTCTGCCATCTATCTGTTGTTATAGATTGTGGTGACTCTATGTTCTCACCTGTTGAACTTTGAGTAGGTATACCATCGTTGCCTTGGGTTATTGGAGTTGGATTACTAGTGAGTGTAGTAGGATATATAATATGTTTAACACCTGAAGCATCTATCCATGAAAGTTGAACATAGTTAACATAATCTTGAGGTATAGGTAAAGTTAAACTAGGAGGTATAGTTAATTCTTGAGACTTTACAGATTTTAAAGTGTCATAACTAAATTCTTGTAAACCTCTTTTAGCGTGGAATATAACATCAGATCTTCTAGCGTTAGATATTACTTTGTCGCTACCCACGTATATCATCATGAAATTTGTTATTATTTCATTTAAGCTTATATACTCATAACCTCCATAATTGTTCCATCTAGCTTGATCTATTGCTCTTATTCTTATCTCTGTTGTTAAAGGAATTACTGTAGTCAGAGTTACTACGTTTCTGCTAACTAAAGAATAATTAGCGAGAGGATATATAGAGAAATCGGAAACACCAGCTGCTCTAGTTTCTACTACATAATTTGCTATTTTATCAGAGCTAGCATCATTCAACACTATGTCAGCTGTCCAAGTTAAATCTTGTGTAGCGGTGTTGGTTCCTGAATATAATTGACTTCCTTGGTAGTATTGATAATTAGTTTCTGTTATTAGTCCCATTTATTAAGTTTTTTCTATCTGATCATCTTGTTGTATTAGACTAGACGCTGTTTGTATAATCTGTGGATCTCTTATTATTATACCAGCATATTGTAATATTCTTAATATAACTTCTGTTTGTTCTAGCTCAGATAATTCAAAATTAACAGATCCACTCGCAGGTACCGTGCCCGCTGGAGGTGGAACTGTTCCTTCATATATGTATTGACCTAAAGTACCTATTTGATAAGCCCAAACTACATCAGCTGGTTTTCTTAAATAGTTTATAGTTACCTCTGTTATATTAGGTGATATTTGTAATGTGTGATTTCTTATAGTGAATACTGGAAAATTAGCACTAGGTCTTGTTAGTGGAGATTTGTTTATTAAGTTAAATTCTCCTTGTGTTATTTCTTCAATGACAGTAGGATACTCTGGACCAAAAGGATTATTTCCAGCAGCGTTTGTTCCTACATACGTTACAGTTCCTAACTTGTAAAATCTAGTTAATTGTGTTAGATCAAAGTTAGTAGTTGTTGATTGTCTTTCAAATACAGCTATTTTTTCTTCAACTGTTTTAATTTTGTTAGCATATTCAGTACTATTATTAGCTTGTCTTAAAAATAAATTTAAGTCTTCAAAATATTTATCTAATATTTCTAACTGAACTTGAGTAGCTAAGCTATTAAATTCAGCTGGAGTCATGTACCCTCTCTGTTCTTTATTTAAAATAAATAACACAGTTTGGTAAACAGTGTTTACGTTTATTGCCATATTTGTTTATTTAAAAAAAAGGTGGCGTTTAAACCACCTTTAATTATAATCACTTGTTATTTTAGTTTTTTCTGTATAGAGTTATATACTTCTAAACCTTCATCAGTTTTAAACCAAGCAGCCATAGCAGAGTATGGATTTTCATCAAATGGAACATTCAATAATTTTCTTCCATTTGTAGCCCATTTAAAAGATCTATTGTCATCAGATAATATTATTATTCTATCTTCTGTCGCTCTTATAGCTACATTTCTTAATTCAACATTTTCATCTTGAGCTAATTCTAAGAATAATATTGGATTTCTTTTAGCAAACAAAAGCAAGTCTCTTCTAAGTTCTTTAGATGACAACTTAGAAACACTAGACCCTACTTCAACTCTTAGTATAGCTTCTGATTTATCTACTTCCATTTCATAAGCCATATTCATTGCTGATATTTCAGCTTCTAAATAATCAAACTGATCTTCAGCTACAGCTACTCTATCAAACTCTGTAAATATTAAATCTTTATGAGGATGATGAGATAAAAACTCTTGTAAATTTCTTTTTTCTTTAGGAACCATCATGTGTCCATCTTTAAACACAATATGTTTCATTGTTACTTGACCTTGCTGCTCATCTACAAATATTGACTTTTGATTTGTAGCATATCTTAATTCTCTTTCATAACCTTTGTCTTTGTCAAAATAGACTAAAGGATACCTACGAGAATGCCTGCTAGGTAGTGTATACGTTAATGGTTCTTTACCATTTAATAAATAGTAATTTCTATCTTTATACTCCCAAGTGTCTACAACTTTTGGAGTTTCAACGACTTTGTCAATCGTTTCTACAGTTTTTGCTGTAGGTTTTTTCTTTGTTTTTTCCATAATATAATATAATATAATAATTAAAAAAGATCCTACCTAAGTAGGACCTTGTATTTATTTTGTATGCTCACTTACATGCCAGTTTATAACTTCGTGACACCTACATAATCAGCTAACTGTGAAAATTCTATATCTAATGTTGTACCAGAAGAACCATTAATAATATTAATACCATTAATAACAGTATTAACATCATCTTGCCCTAATCCTGCACCAGCTTGATTCTCAATTTCCACCACGTATCCAGCGCCATATGTTATTTGAACTGCTGGGGTGTTATCTTCAACTCTAACAACATCTTCTGTTGAAATCAAATTAAAACCAACAGCATTGTCGAATTTATATTTTAAATATCCCATAATTTATTTTTTTAGATTATTCTAGAAGCAGACATACTTGTTATAGGTGCACTTAACTCACTTGGAGCAATACCTTCTCCTGAAGCTCCTTCAATTTTTAAAACAGCGTCTAGTATTTTTTTAGTATCTTCAGTGTTAATACTTGAAAAATTAACTTGTAATATCGTTCCATTTGAATAGTTAAATACTATACTAGTGCCGCCACTTTCTTGAACATCCATTATGTTATCTGCAGGCAATAGATCAAAAGTTCTATCAGCCTTGAATAATTTTACATATCCCATTTTCTTATTTTTTAAATGTTAATAAAGTGGAGAGCGTTAACCCTCCACATTTATATAATGATTAAGCTCCTTTGAATAACACGAAGTTATTAGCAGCTTGTACGACTAAACATCTTTCAGATAAGAAATTAACTCTCATAGTGTCAAGATCAGAAGTAAAGGCTCCACCTACAGATCCAGTGATCCAAGATTTCATTCTTCTATCTTCAGTTTCAGAAGCTCTATATCTTACATGTAAGAAAGGACGTCTGATATTTGATCCTAACATTTGATCGTATACTGTAGTAGTTCCAGCAGGAACCATTACACCATCAATCTCTTTGTCTAAACCTCTAGTTGTAGCATCATTTAGATATTTCCAATCAGTCTTGTAGAAGTCATAAGAACCTCTTCTAAAACCAGAAAATCCAAAGTTTAACGCCATATCACCATCGTTCTCAAATAGACCATAAGAAGCAGCTTGAGCAGAAGCAAATCCACCGTTAACAGCAGCTATCATATCATCAAAATCAAGAGCAGTAGCTCTAGATAAGAAAAGCATGTTTTCTTCTATAGCACCTTGCTTGTCTAGGTTTTTAAGGATTTCATCGAAATCACCTAAAGCACCAGAACCAGGAGCAGCAGCACCAGCAAAACCAGAGTATATATTACCTCTTGTTTCAATAGCAGAAAATAAACCTTCAGTACCTTTTACTACTTGTCCAGGAGCAGCTAATGTAGTTGCAGGTGTAAATTTAGGACCGAAAGTCTCACCAGCTGTAGCCATTTTCTTTCCTTCAACCATTGACATTTCAAGATAATCTTCGAAACGTAATCTTGTTTCAGACTCAGCTTTTAAATACCATAAGTATCCAGATTGACCATCTTCAGTAGCAACTTCAACCCATCCAATTTGAGCAGCATCAGAACCAGCTAGTTCATAGTTGTCTTTCAATATAATTGGAGAATTTTTAAACGTACTTAAAGTTGGCTCAATAGCTCCACTCATACCGTTAGTTCCTTTTGGAAATTCAGAACCATATACGAATAAACTATTAGTAGCACTAATTAAAGTAGTACCTGCTAAAGTAGCGCCTTCATAACTAACACAAGATAAAGTGTTAAAAGTAGCACCAGTAACATCTTTAACTAAAAGTTTAGCAGTAACTAAACCTGAAGCATCAGAAACTAATATAGTATTACCTACTCTTACAGCACCAGTGTCTTGACCAGCAGGTAAAGCAATAGTTACTGTATAAAGTGGATCAGCAACTTCTGCAACAGTTACAGAGTCATAAGCAACGTGTAATCTATTTTGCTCAGACCAAATAACTTGATCAGAAGTCATTGGCATTTCTGCTCCAACCATTCTCAAGAAACCACCTAAAGTTCTGTTTCCGTATCTTTCTACTTCAGCTTCGTAAAGCTCAGGTAGATATTGTTGTCCCCATTGTTCAAACCCAGCTCTCTGAAAGTCAATATAATTGTCTTGTACAGTTACTTTGTTTGGCATTGGAGTAATTTGTGCGGGAAACGCACCTATTCCAGGCGCTGTCCCATTATCTACAAATCCCATTTGTTTTTATTTTTTAGTTGTTGTTTTTATTTTTTCTTTTAATTTTCAACCTAGAACTATCTGCACCGCTAATTGCTCTTACTTTTAAACCATTAATAAACATATCACCATTAGCTTGTGGCCTAGGCTCATTTGTTATATTATTAGACTTAGCCATAATATCTTTAGTAGCGTCGGCTTTACCTTGCTCATAAAAATGTTTAGCTACAGCATCAGCATTATCAGCAGCATAAATAGCTTTGTGGTAGTTAACAGCATCAACAACTTCTCCTTCTTTGTTTAAGAACTTCTTAACAAATGTGTTTAAGTTAGACTGTTTTGCTGCGACATCGCTAGAATTGTTTACATTATATTTAAAAGTTTTATCTCCAATTTTAAAATCAAAACCTTTGAAATCATTGAAAATATCTTTTGTTTTTTGTTGAAACGTTTCATGGCGTTGTTTAGCTATTTCTTGTTCTTTGTTGTATGTATTGAGAAAATCTAAAGCTTTCTTACCTTCATCACTAGTATTAGATTTAATTTTAATTTCATCATAATACTTTTGTTTTGTCTGGTCAAAGAAAGTTCTAGCTTTCGCAAGTTCTTCTTTAGCAGCAAGCTGCTTTTTTTTAATTTGTTTCTCTTCTTCTTCATCTTCGTCATAAGAGAATTTATCTTCTATTAAAAATTCTATTTCTCCTTTGTCTAGATGAGGTTTAGTAGTTTTATAATACTCTAGTAGTAGCGCATCTGGATCTACTTTAGAATAATCAGTGTTTAACCTTACGTAATCTTCAATATCACCACCAGTATCTTTCATAAAATCTACTAGTTTATTTATATTTTCTGGTAATACTGGAGCTTCTACTTTTTGTTCCACAGGCTTTTCTAGTTGCTCTGTTATCTCAACTATAGGATTTACTTTTTCTTCTTTACTCTCAACGGCAACGATTTTTTCTTCGTGTGTTTCTCCCACTTTTTCGCCATCTCCGGATTCGTTGCGTACATCCACTTTCTCTGTGCTTGGCTCTTGAACGGCATCTTCTTGTTTTTTAGTTAGATCAACTTTAAAAACCTCATTTTTAGGTTTTTTATAAGAAGGCTTTTTTATTTTTAAACCTTCTACTTTTTCTTCTTTTATTTCTGACATAATATAATATAATAGTTAATAAAATTATTGTGATAATAAGTCACTGTATTTTGCATCAAAATTTATTGGAGGCCCATCCATTTGTCTTTGTTGTATCATTTCACTTTGTTGTGAGCCTTCTAATTTTGTTCTTTGATCTTTCCTATCTTCGATCATGTTTTCTTTTTGACCTTGAGCATCTATTTCCATCTGCTTCAATTTCATGTCATAAGTGTATCTAAGATCTAATAGTTGCTGATCTATTTGAGCTTTTTGCTGCATTTGCAATATTTCGAAATCACTTTCTGCTTTTGCTAATTGCATCTTTTGCTCTGTTATAACTTGTTGTTTTTGTGTTTCAGCTAAAGCTGTTTGTTCTGCTAACTGACCGTTTGCTTGAGCTTGAGCTTGAATATTTTGTTGTTGAATCTGTTGATCTCGTTTTTGCTTTCTTTTTCTTCTTTCTTTAAGCATTTGATTAGCCAACTTTATGTTGTTTATTTCTCTAAGATCAATTGCATCTTCTAAATCAATAGCATTTCCTTTTAAAGCTATTTGTATATTCTGTTCTAAGTATTGTCTTTCTTCTTCGTCTGGTTCTAAATTTAAGAATATACCAAAATCATGCATGTTTAAATTACTTATTTCTTCTAAAGTAGAAACATTATATCTTGATATACTATTTTCTAAAGCAGACTTAGTAAATGGATATTCTAAAGAGTCTGATATTCTTAAACATATATTCTCACAAGTTCTTGATGTTAAATATAACATAGCTTGCAATAAGTGTCTAGTTGCTGTATTAGAGTTGGCAGCAGCTAATTTCTGTAAACCAACTAAAGCATTTTTATCTGGAGTACTCCCGTCTCTAGCTTCATTAAGACCCGTAACGTCTCTAATCATTTTTAGATAATACTCATAAGTCTGTATAAGAGATTGTATTTTAGCACCACCTGAGCTAGACTGTAATTCTTGTATAGGAACTTTACCTCTATTAGGATCACCGTCTTGAGTTAAAGATCTACCTACAATACTACCAGTTTGAAAATACATGTTTAATGCCTCAGCAGGATTGTAATTAGTTCCATTACCTAAATCAACCTCTGCTAAACCATCCATATCTAAATATACACCATCTGGTACTATTCTAGACATCACTTGTTGTAGCTTTAAATGTGTTAACTGTATCATATCAGCAAAACCTGTTACTCTACTTACTAAGCTTTCTATTTTACCTTTATACATTCTAGGAGCACATATGCTGTAATTCATTTTAACTCTAGTTGTATCTGCAAAAGGTCTTGTCATGTTTTTAGATAATTCCCAGCTCAACATCATAGGGTGTCCTAGTATTTTAGCGCCACTATAAAGCGTTTCTATAGTTCTAGAAACTCTTTCAAAGTTGTCATTTTCTGGTGGATTAAATGTATCAGGCTTTTCTAAAGCTTTTTCTAAACCTGTTGGTGTTTCTTTTATTTTAAAAACTTGATCGCTATACGTCTTGTATTCAAAGTAAAGTACTTGAACAGTTAAGTTATCATTTTTACCATTAAAACCTCTTAAGTATTCAGAGTTTCCATCATATTTCTGTATAGTTTCTAATTCCGAATCTGTTAAGTAAGGAAATTGCATTTTTAAATCAGCCAAAGATATTGACTTAACTTCGCCTACGTAATATAAATCTTCAAAGTTTGGATCTTCTGTATATGAGTAAACTAAAGTTGATGGATCTACATAGTCTACAGTAATTCCTTCTGCTTGGTTCCAGTTTGTTTTAGTACAAGCAATACCTAAAATTGTTAAATCTTGAGCTATTCTTCTTCTAGTTAAGTCATATTTGTTTCTCTGTAAAACATCATTTATAACTTCTTCTTCTGCTATTTCTATAGACTGCTTATAATCTAATTGTAAATGCAGTTTTATTTCTTCTTCTGTTTCTAATCCTAACTCTTTGTACTGTGGTGATTGAACTTTTTGACCAGTGACTTGTTCTATTTTCTGTGCTAGCTCTCTTTCTCTAACGTCCCTCATTAATTCTTTAGCATAGTCAGTTCTTTTTTTAGTAGAAAAAGGATCAACAGCAAATGCTTTTATTTCATAATTTCTTTGAGACATTCCATTAACAACAATATCCACAAACTTAGGTATCACAGGTACAGGTTTCCAATCAAGGTTTAAATAACTTAAATCTCCATTTATAGCAAGTTCATCTTTGTATTTCTTTGTTGGTTGCTCTGCTCTTGCGTATAATCTTAAACTATGATAGTTATTGTAGTTTACTGCATAACCAGGATTATTAGTACCATATCTATAGTTTTTAAACCATTCTCCCTCAATAGCTCTAGCAACAGCAAGCCCATATTCTAAAGTAGCTTTCTCTGCATCAGGTACTACCTGATCTGGAAAAGAACTATTATTAGTTGTGTAAATCATATATTATTGTATTAATTTAGAAATTGCTCCTTCGTTATTATATCTTTTAATTCCTAGGTTTATTTTTTTAGAAACCTTATCTTGAACAGGTCTATACTTATTTTTATTACAAGCCATTATAGCTAGTCCAGAGCTTATAGTAGCATCAAACTTTGTTCTATTGTTTATGTTAAACCTAGACCAATCTATTAGTGTTTTTTGAAAATACATATTACCCATTGAGTTTTGTAATTGACCAACATTGTCGTTTATGTAAGACTCTATAGCTGCAGCATGAGCTTGTTTAATATCTTCACTTGAGTTAGGTATTCCACCTATCTCTCTTTCTGTAGTAGATAACTTATTCCACACTTTATCAGGTCTATTCATGCTAAAACCTCTATAGCCTCTTCTTTTAAAATAATAAAGTAATCTTGGTTTATTGTTTTCTACTAAAATTGGCATGCCGTAAAATATACAAGCCATTAAAACATCTTCAAAAAATATCTCAGCTGTTTGTGGCCTTGATATATATTCTAAAAAGAAATGATTAGGCGGTGCATCTTCCATGCTAAATTTTGTTAATCCATGAAGTGCTCCTTTAGAGCCGCGACCGTCAACAGTGCCAGAAATATCATAACTATCACATCCGAAAGCTCCCATATGATCATTGCCTGGGTATTTAATTCCATTTTTTATTATTACATTATTTTGTATAGAAACTTCAGGAACCCAACTAACTCTAAATCTACCATTAGCATTAGGCATGAAACTAACGCTAGTATCTTTAATCCCATTTTTCCATTGAAAATTACCTATGGATATAATAGCGTTGTTGTTAGCTTCCTCATTAAAATCTATTTGCTCGTATATTTTAACTAGATTAAACAAGCTATCTTTTGTTTCATCCCTAAAAGCATGCTGCTCTGTTCTTGGAAATTGTCTGTAATATTCGTTTAAACTGTCTTGATCTGATTTGAGTCCTTCAACTTCGTTTTCCCAGTGCTCAATAACTCCGACTGTAATTGGTTCACCATCAACTCCTTTGACTGGACTCTTTTGTCCAACGAAGACAGGAAATCCAAAAGTATCCATGAATCCTTCGTAGTTCCATTCCATAGGGATGAAAAGAGAGTAGAGGCCAGAAGATGTTTGTCCGTTTCTATTTCTTTTAGTAACGTCTGAATTGTAATATAATTTTTTGAAGTTGTCTCCACCTTTATCTAAAGCATTTGAAGTTGAGCCCATCATACACTTGCCTACAATCTTTGATCCTAGTCTTAATGTAGTTTTTGTAACTCTCCAGTTATTTAATATATTGTCAGGTCTTTCCCATTTACCACTCTCATCGTGAGCTAATAGTTTTAACTTTTCACCATCATAAGAGTTATCACCTGTATTTTTCCAATCAATAGTTGTGTCAAGTCCATCTAATTCTCTAAGCTGTTCATTCGACTCAAGCTTTCTTCTAGTAAGCTTTGATGCCGGAACACGATATGCCAGTTCAGTTTTTGGCCTGTCCATACCATCTTGAATGGGTTTAAAAAAGAACGGGTAGTTGACTGATATGGGTACAACTTTATCTGTAAACATTTTTTTGGCATCTGAACCAGACTTGGAAAGTATCCCGAATCTAGCATCGGAAGATATTGTAGCTTGGTTGACAAGTTCCGCGCTTGACATAAAAGAGAATCCAGATCGTCTGTTTTTGAGATAGCACATTCCGTAACATCTTGTATCAGCTTTACATGCTTCCCAAAATATAAAGAAGAGTCTGTTTGATTCCCTGTAATCCGGTGCTCCAACGTCGATTTTTGACCACTGCAAATACATGTAATGTGTGCCAGTAATATAAGTAGGAATATTGTTATTATAAAACCAGTAACCTTGTTCTCTTCTTTCGAACTCTTTGTCGATATAATCATACCACTTTTCTTTAAATTCAGATGGATATTCTTCCCAATCAAACCTGCTTTTAATTTTTTTTAATTCTTTCGGATATTCTTGTCTTTCCCAGTATTGCTCCGCTTTCTTTTCGCTTCGTTTAAACGGTTCACTTGTTGCTGGTAAAGCAATCCTGAGATCTTGTATTTCAATGATTTGTCCAATTTTTCCAGTTTTACTTATTACTATAAAATCATAATCAGAATTATAACCATAATCCCATTTTTTAAATCTATTGTTTTTAGCTAAAATCTTAGGGTTTACAACATCTTTAATCTCTTTCCAAAGTGTTTGCTCGTAAATCACTTGCTTCTCCCTTCTGCAAAACCTTTAAAGGTTTTTTCTATTTTAATTTCTTTAGGCTTTTCATTTAACATATCTTCCTCTTGTTGAATACGATTAAGTATTTCAAAAGCATCAAATATAGCTAGCTTTTTAGTAGCGGCAGCATTTTTTAATCTATCAGCGCTTACATCATCGTCTGAGTCAACAATCTTTTCTTTTGCTACCTTAATAAGTTCCTCAACTGCTTTTTGCCCAGCTTGGATTATTTTCTTCTTCGTTTCCTTGGTATTCATGAGTTAAAGCTATATCATTAGATTTCATACAATAAAGTCGTTCACCTTCTATAACAAACTCAAATTCAGAGTTTGGTGTGAACGTAATAAGTGTTCCAGGATTGATTCCTAGAGCTTCTAAGGACTTATTAGAATATTTAACTATTCCAACATTGGGTTGTTCTTTTCTGTTCTCTAAGAAGCTTTGGTTTTTTAATGGTTTTATAAAGCAGTATTCTAAATGAGCTTTTAGATTATACATGTATATTTGTTCAGGTGAAACAAAATAAAGATCATTTTTAAAATGAGTTGAACTATTTCTTTCTCTACCTTTTTGATCATACCATCTTCTAAATATATTATGATGAACATATAATTCATCTCCTATGTTTATTTTAGTATTATAAGCTATAGGAGTAGAAACTACTAAAGCTTTTTTACTAACAAAAGAATGATCTTCAATACTTGTATTGATTATTAACTCTTTACCATCAACATATTTTTTATTGTTATACCTTTCTTTAAATGGTTTAACAATAAAGCTGTATAGGCTTTTCATTAATAATTTAAATCATACTCTACAGAAACAGACATATTTGCATTAAACTTTTTCCAAGGCAAGACTTCTTCATTTTTAGTAATATAAATATTATATGATTGATCTTTGTCTTCAAAAAGAATATCGCTAATAGTATGACCACCATACACTTCTTGACCAGTAGAATAATGCATAGCTTCGTTCTTGTAGTCAGAACCTATGCTAATCTTTCTTATCTTGCTCATTTGACTCTACTTTTGTGTAAGTACCATCTTCAAGATTAATATTTATAGAACCATACTCAGACTGTAATTCGTCTTTGTTTTCTTCTATTTCTTTATTAACAACAGCTATCTCATGTAATAAGCCGTGCTTCTGCGCTTCTAATAATCCAATATTATTAACTAATTCGTTTAGTTTTTTTTGATTTTCTTGAATTAATTTTAATTCTTCTTCTTTAATTTTCATTTGATTTAATTTAATTGCTTGTTTTTGTTTACTCTCCTGGCTCTGGCCCATCAGGCGACCATTCTGGAGTAGCTAATAAAGCTATTGCTTCATCTTGATTCAAAGTAGCTAAAGGATCTACAGAGCCATTTGTTATAAAACTAGGTGTAACTTGATAACCAATCATAGCTTGTGTATTAGCTAAGTTTCTTGGCATAGTTTGAGAACTAGTTGTATTAACTTGGCTAAAATCTATTAATCTAGTTTGTGTCTCTATATCTATCACTATATATGTTGTCATTTTACTTATTTTAAGGTGTATTTGTTGATCTACCTGAATTAGCTGGGTTAGTTATGCCATCAGCATAATCAGCCATATTAATACTATATGCGTTTTTACTACTAATACTCGTGTCTCCTTTTAAATCTAGAATATCAATATTATTACCAGTTCCATTTGAAGTACTGCCAGGTGCATCACCTACTATATTTTCTTCTTTCAAATTTATCCCATTTCCATCTACATTATTTATAATGTCTCTTGCTTGCAGAGTAGAACCATTGAAATAAACACTTCTTTCATCTAAGGGTAACCAATGAGTAGGAGCAGTGAAAGTTAAATTATTTAAGTCAATTGTTTTTCCATTATTGTAAATCTCTTCTGCTTGTGATTCTGTTAAAGCTGTATTTGTCCAATAGGCAACATTGGAGATGTTACCGTTCGTAAAATCAGATCCAGTATTATAAACTCCAATCTGGTCTTCTCTATTAATGTTAGGCATAAGAGATGACAAAGTAGTATCGTTCAAAGGTGTACCAGCTTGTACGCCATTTATATATACTCTTGATTGTCCACCGTTTGTTATAGGGTCTTTAACAGCTACAACGTGTGTCCATGCACCAAAGGTAGGAGTGTAGCCAGTATCCAACCTACTAGTAGTCCCACCAGAGTATATGTACCATTGTATTCCAATAGGATTTGTTGATTTATATCTTAATAAATAATTCACACTTAAACCACCATGCCAATTACTAAATATCGCACCATTGGCATTTACATCTAATTTAAACCATGCAGAAATACTATATGTATTTTTACCTACCATTATACCGGAAGCGGAATTACCAAGCCCAAAAGAATCAAAAGTTGCAAACTTAATACTATAGTTACTATATGTAGCTGCACCTCCAGCTGAAAGATTAGGAAAATTAGGTAAAGTACCTCCTGAGGTAAGATTAGCATTATCGCCTAATTTATAATAAGTGATAGGCGGAGTTGGCAAAGCATTTGGATCACCTGGGCCACTAGTTGAATCACCATACAGTTCCTCTACTTGGCTTTCTGAAAGATCGTAGTCGAAAATGGAAGTAGTTGAAATTTTACCTCTAAAATTCAAACCATAATGATTTTTACCAATATAAGAAGGAGTACTTTGAAAATTATCTGTGTTTCTAGCTACGGATGAACCGATAGGGCTGCCATTTAGATATAAGATCCAGCTTCCGTTATATTCTCTTGTTAGGCAAGCGTGATTCCATTCATTAAAATTATAATTTGCATTTCCTGTTATTAGTAATAAACCACTACCATTCACATTAGTCCAAACTAAAATTTGATTATTCGAACCGGTTTTATATAAGTAAAAGCTTAAACCAGAGTTACCTGGACTATAACCTTGACCAGCAACTAGAACTTGAAAAGTGCCGTTTGCCATAGTTTCTTGATAAAACCAGGTAGAAATAGAAAAACTACCACTTCCAAAGTTTGTAGAAGGAAATTGCACAAATTGAGTCCCTGTAAAATTTAAACTATAATTTGAACTTTTACTTTGGTTGCCGTTCTCTGGCATTCGCCACGTTGGTGCTATATAATTTGTTGCCATAATCAATCTCCCATTCTATACCAAGCCAAAGGTGGCGTTGGTAACGCATTTAAATTTGCTGTTTTACCCGTTTCAGTAAGTCCATATATAGTTTGTATATCTCCTACTTCTAATTTATAATTGTAAAAAGCTAACTCATCTATAAAACCACCTAGTTGTCTGTTAGCAGACGAGTCGTCATTTCCAATATTTAAATAATCAAAAGTTGGCCAAACAAAACCCGAAGCATTAAAGGTTAAGCCAGCTATACCATTGTTTTGATAACTTCTTATTGTTGTGCCATCATATGTAAAAACTACAAACTGCCAAGATCCAGGCGTATGTGGAATACCAGAAGTTAAGGCTTTAAGCCCTCCTGTAGTATTCTCAAATAATATTCTCCAACTAGCGTTAGCTTGCCAGTATAATAGTATTCTAGGTTTTTGAGCGCCCCACCTAGCTACAATAGGGCCATCAACATTAGTTGCGTTTAAATTTGCCCAAAAACATATTGAGAAACTTGTAGCGCCTCCTAGTTCAAAGTCAGTTAATCTAAATTGACTAACATCTGGTCTATTGAACTCAAATGAATATAAGTTATCTACTTGCGATGGAATACCGCCTCCGCCTCCGCTGCCTTGTCCGGGTAAGTTTGCTATATTTGGTATTGTATTACCTAAACCAATTAACATATCTTAAAACAAAGCTAATATATCAGTAGCTGATGTTCCGCCTGTTCCGGTGCCAAATACTTTTAATACTTGTATTGGTAGAAAAGATCCAGCTGCAACTCCAACGAACACTACTTCGTCTCCGCTTTCCATGCCTACTTTAACGTCTCCTGCTCCACCTACGTATAAGCAAGCTCCTCTAGATATTACAGATACTGTATCTCCAGCACCTGCTGCACTTAAATCAAGTACATCTACCGAGTTAGTAGCTCCAGTAGGAATAGTTAAAGACTTGGCTGAGTGAGCAAACACTCTAGACTGAGCAGCCATATTGCCTTCTATACCGGCTATGTCTATTTTATTTTTTTGCGCCATTTTGTTTATTTATTTATTTTTGTAATTTTTTCAGCACCTCTAGAACCAAAGTATGCTACGTATACTGTTACCAATAACGTTTTTAATAAGTTTATCCAAGCTTCATCAACGTCGAATTGTAAGTGGAAAGAATCTACAGCCATCATAAAAACAGCTGATAAAGTTAAAAACACTAAAGCTAACGGTCTAGTATTCTTGCTAAGCCATGAGTCTGATTTCATATCAGATCTCCATCTACTGGAAACTTCTTTCATTTCAGCTATATCTTGTTCTATAAGCTTCATCGCTTGCTCTTTGTCAACAGCTTTGATCTTACTATCACTTGATATAAGATTTTTTACTACACCAAGTGTACCTTGGTTAGGTAGTATATCTCCTATAGCATCTAAAACTTTAGGAGCTTTACTAGCTAGAAAAGCCCCTACTTTAGTTTCTTTAAATGTTTTTTTACTCATAATTAACTACTTCTAAGCTCTTTAAGAACTTTGGTATCTCCTCCAGTTACTATATCAGATTCAGTCATCTTAGTATACTTTTCTCCAGTAGCTTTATCACCTCTAGATAGCATATCTACATATTGTTTTTGATTTATTTCAGTCATAGAAGCATTAGGATTTTTCTTACTTATATCATAATATCTAGCTTTACCTCCTGCAACGTTAGATTTTGGAGAGTACTTTTTAATACCTTTACCACTTTTAGTAACGTAAGTAGTACTATTGTAATCATCCGTCCAGGTTTCTGGTTTTTCGGATACTGTAGAAGGTCTATCTATAATAAACCTATTAGTTGTAGGCTTGGTAACAGAAGATGTAGAAGAACCACCAGAACTAGAAACAGTGTTACCATCTAGTTTAACCGGAGAATCTGTTATTAATCCTCTTTTCTGCATAGGAGAATAAGAACACTTCTTCTTACCTATTGGTGACATCTTGAAAGCCATTATTATCTATTGCTTTTAAAATGCTTAGATAATAAGCTTCCTAATTTTTTAAGTTGTCTAGCTGGAGCTGCAGGATTTTTAGCTGCATATCCACCACCTGATTGATTAGTCTTCATCATAGAAGGAGACTTTTTCATTTTAGCTGGGCCTTCAGGAAGAAAACCATCATTAGCTTTAGCAGCTTTCTTTGCTTTTCCAACACTTTTATATCCTCTTTCATCAGCTCTTTGTTTTTTGTAAGCTCTAGATTTAACTAGTTTATCATAATCTTTTCCATAACCTAATCCTTTAGCTCCAGCATCGTCTGGAGTCATTTCGCCTTTTCGTACAGCTTTTTTAGCTTTACTTAGCTTCATTTTAGCAGGAGATTCACCAGCTGCTACTTCTAAAGCTTTTTTCTTTTCGTACTTAGCTTCTTTTGTTTTACCAGATTTGTAATCTGCAATAGCATTTCTAGCATAGTCTTGCTCAACTTTTTGTTTTGATTTTTTCATTGGTGCTTTCATTTTAGCAGGTGATTTACCCATCATTTTAATTCCTGACTTAGATAACATTTTAGCAGGAGCTTTTAATATTGCTTCTTGTAATTCTTTTGGTAATTTCTTTTGTCCGCCAACTAAAGGCTTTTTAGCAGGTGATTTCATTTTACTTGGTGATTTTTTCATTGTTGTTGGTGATTTTCTTGTTATAGTTACGTCAGAAGAACCTTGCTTGTTTTTTCCTTTAGCAAATTTAGTATGGAGTTTTTGTGATTTTTTACTTCCGCCTGCAGCTCTTTTAACTTTAGTTTTAGTAGTTCCGTCTTTTTTTGTTTTTGTTTTATGTAGTTCAACAGTGTTTGATAATCTTGAAGATTTTCTTTTCATACTAGGCTTGTTAGGATCATCTTTAACGCCACTGTCGTAAGCTTTTTCGTAATTGAAAGTTTTTATTTCTATTTTTCTACCTTTATTGTCAGTATAAGATTTGCTTTTATCAGCTACTCTATCTTTATCTCTTATAACAGCTTTTGGCTTATCTTTTTTGGTAGCTGGTGACTTTGCTCTAGCTTTTTGCTTTGCAGTTGGTCCTGAACCAGCGCCTTTCATTTTAGCATTAGCTACAGATCCAGCAATTTTAGTAGCTGCTGCTTTGCTTTTGCCTTCTTTCATTAATTTTTTTACTAAACTTTCAAAACTCATTTTTTCTCTTTTTTGTACGCTTCCTGTTCCCATGGAAAAGATTTACTACCTTCCACAATCCACTTGCCTTTGTATTTAATTTTACCGTTTTTTCTAGGATAAGACTTTCCTTCCCACTCTATAGAAGTGTCAGAGTAGTTTAAACCTTTTTTACCATTTGATTTTTCAAATCTTTTAAATTGATCAACATGAACTTCTTCATGATCAATAACGTTTTTAAGCTGCTTTGGATCATTCACTCTATTATTAATAGTTATAGTTCCATTATTATTAGCTCTACCTAAAACATCATTATCTTCGTCTACCATGTATATTGGCGTTGTTTGTATCTTATATGGTGATTTTAATTTAAACGGCATAATATATATTTAACAATTCCATCTACGTCTAGCAGCTCTACCTCTTTCGCTTTTCCATGATTTAGATCTAGCACAGAAAGATTTTCTACGATTTGCATCTTTACTACCAGGCTTTAATTTAGAAGGATCTTTAGTTACTGCAGTTTTTAATTTACTTCCAGGGTTTTTTCTTTTATATTCATTAACACCTTTCTGCGTCATACCTCCTCCAGCAGCGGCGCCAGTTCCAGTAGACTTAGCTTTGTTAAAGTTTTTACCTTTACCAATAGTTCTTCTTACGTCACCCTTTTTCTCTGTAGGTGATTTCTCACCACATTTCAAACTAGGATTAGCAACTTGTCTCCAGTCTTGCTTTACCCAAGTTTTTAAATTACCACCGCTACTTGTTCCAGTAACGTTACTTTTTGAAGATCTTTTATATTTACCGGCAGCTCCTGCAGATCTTTTAGCACTAATAACGCTTTGTCTTTGCTCTTTACTCATGCCTCTTATTTTGGCTATGGGTAAGCAAACTTTTTTAGTTCCTCCTCCTTTAGCTTTTGCCATCTTTGATATAATTATACATTGATTCACCTAATTTTTTACCCATATCTGAGTCAGACTTGTAATGAGCTCTAGCAACATTTCTAGCATAAGATATTTCGTTTCCTACTTTTTTAAATTCTTGATCGTTGTGTTTGTCTGCTAAATAATTTCCTATTAGTATTCCTTGAGCAGAATGACCAGAAGGATACGATGGTGTTTTCATCGAAGATAACTCAACGTTTTCTAAATCAACACCGTATTGCTTAGCTTGATCTTTTGGCCTAGGCCTATTGTAGTATTTTTTAAGTTTTAATATAATCTCAGCAGAGCTATCGTTTAGATTATTTATTTCTTTCTTGTCTAAAATTATATTTTTTTTATCTGCAACTTCTTTAAAAGACTCATATATGTTATCTCTTTTTTTAACAAAGCTTTTATTAATTGGTATGTTTTTTAAAGCTTTTATTTCAGATAAAGTTCTTAACGAACCATCTGCAGGAGGAGGCATATTCTTAAATTGAGAATAATCAAACTCTTCAAACATTTTAACACTTACCTTTACCTTGTTGTTTTGAAGCCCACATATTAGCATATGCAGATGGGTATACGTCAAACTTTTTTCTTGCAGCGGCTTTACATGATGCTGATAATTTTCGCAATGCTGGTGAATTATTTACTTTTTTCATAACTATATTTTTCTACCTTTTTTATCTACTTTAATTTCTTTAACTATAACTTTAGGTCTTTTATTTTGCAAAGCTTCTAGTTGTCTATTAAGCTCCTCAAGTTTACCGTCAGCTTCTGTACCATCTTTAATCATACTAGATGTTATGCTAACTTCTTCTTTTAATATGTCTTGAGTTTGAGCAAGCATATCTACTTGATCTTTTAATTGCATGATCATTTTTTCATTCCACTCTTCTTTTAGCTCGTACTCTAAACGAGATACTTCAACTGGTGGTAAAGTTTTAGCTTCTGCTATGTCTTCTTGTAAAGTATAATACATGCCCACTATTGTAGTGGTAAACATTATTATTCCAATTACAGTTTTTATATCAATTTTAAACTCAGTGTTTTCAGATATTTTCATACTCCTCTGTAGCGTTGAAAGATGGGCAAGCCTTATTAGCAAACTCATTATGTGAATAAATAATAGCGCCTGGATACATAGCTTTTAATGTTTTAAGCACATGTAACAGACTTTCTTTTTGATCTTGTGTTCTAGTATCCTTCGGAGTCTTACCATCTGTCTCAACGCCTCCACAATAACATAACCCTATGCTATTTCTATTATGCGACTTGCAATGAGCTCCGACACGATCTATATCTCTACCTTTTTTAATAGTTCCATCTAGTTCGATGTAGAAATGATAGCCAATGTCGCTCCACCCTCTAGAGTTAACATGCCAGTCTCTTATTGTTTCAACTGGTACATCTTGACCTTCTCTAGTAGCAGAGCAATGTATTATAATTTCTTTTATGTTTCTCACTTTTTATTTTTTAACAAATACCACTTATGAGCAGTGTATCCTATAGTTGTTAACAATAATAGTATAGATAATACAGGTTCTAGCCATCCTAGACTAACAACCGTAGCTGATGTTATGTTCAAACAATACAGCTTTAAATCATCTAATGTATTCATCTTTGAGCTAATAACGCTGGATTACCTTTGTATTCGATATTGTCGATTTGTCTTAACGTTGGCGTAATTGTAGAATTGTTACTTTTCATAACTCTCGTACCTATCTTACTGCATCCACATTTTAGTTTTACTCCTGTTCCTGTAATTGCTTTCATTTTAATTTTTTTTAGTTTGAAATTTATTTTTGATTCATAAGAAATTTTATTAGCTCTTCGTCGTCTGATGCGCTATCTTGACTAATTTTATTTTCAACAGTACCTTGCATAGCCTGACCTGCTTGAGATAAACCACTTCCGCTTTTATCAATTATCATTGCCGGCTTAGCATAGTTTTTAGCAGGTGAGCCATACTTCATAGCTGGCGGCGGATTGTATTGAGCAATGTTATTAAATTTTTGAAAAGAGTCAGCTTGTTGAGCAGACTGCATACCTGGATCTTGTATAGTGTTTATGTCTTGTAAATCATTTATTGACCTACTAGGTACACCTGCTCTATTTGTAATAGGCTGAGGTTGTAACATTTGTCCAGTTGCTGGATCAATTTGTCTCCGAATATTTTTAGCTGGAGATTTAAATGCAGGGTTTAATTCAGACATCGTCATCACGCCAGCATTTAATTTTCTTTCTTTTACATACTCTGGGTTATAATATCCTGAGCGCGCCATGCCATCTAAGTGATCTGCTCCTTTTATATTTTTTTCAAACTTAGGGCTAATAGCTTTATTACCCGCCATATACTTAAATTGCATAGCTGGTTTTTCAACTCTAGTGCCATCTTTGGCTATTTTTTTTTCTGTTGGTTTTTTCATAACTTATCTTTATTAGCAAAGCTTACTGCTTTTGCTGTTACTTTGTAAATATATCTATTATTCTTATCTAACTTCTTAGTAGGCATTTCTTCTTCGCCTAACATGATACGGTAAATTCTACTTATTAGCTGTTTGCACTTATAGGATACTTTATATATATGATATTTTTGGGTTGTGCGATTTCTTTCTCTCCACACTGTTATCCACCCTTGTTTCAATAATCTGTTCCAGCGCCTGTTGTCCCAGCTATAAGAGTACGTACCTTTTTTAAAATCATCTTTTGTAAAGAAGTTAATAGCATCAAGATATATTAATAACTCAAGGTCTGCATCCTTAAGATCACACGTTTTTGATGCCCATTTACGTATTATTCTGTAATGTTTTAATAAATTAAGATCTTTAAGATCAGAAGAAGTTAATTTTCTCAATATAAATTTAATATTTTAAAGTAACTATATTTTAGCTATTATTCTATTAGCTTTAGTTCTTTTTCTTGCAGACTTGTTT
>Ga0098058_1000184_pt1 | contig 21970 bp, 25 predicted proteins | sample 19_taG_FD_75061 | JGI IMG/M metagenome (GOLD analysis project Ga0098058, IMG submission 75061) | Marine viral communities from the Subarctic Pacific Ocean - 19_ETSP_OMZ_AT15317 metaG | ecosystem: Environmental > Aquatic > Marine > Oceanic | place: Pacific Ocean | collected 2015-01-19 | reverse complement strand
CACCCTGAGAGGTAGATTGCATCAAGTCCTGCCTTTGCTTGTTGCATTGCTTGATTACCAGTTAATGCACCCAATGCACTAACATAATTTGTATAATGTAATTTGTTCCAGAGTTTTTCTGCACCCTGTTTTGCAAGAGTGTGTTCAACCCTGACAGAACCACTTAATCTTTTCACATCTGCTGGAGTATAGGGTCTTTCAGTTTGATCCCACCTTCCTTCTTTACTATATACCATTTTATTCACTTTCTATTTTAAATGGGTGTGTTCCATCTATATAAATTCACGGTTTAAACTCCTTTTGTAATTTTCCATTTTTAAAAAATTCAACTGGTATTTTATCTTTTACATATTTTTGATAAAGAATATCTGCTTCATTTTGATAAGGAAATGTTGTAGAACTACTTTTAGTTTCCACTTGAAAAGTGGTTAGGTGCTGATAAAAGAACATGGGGAGACTCCTATCTTTTTGTGAGGTTACACGATATTTAGGAAAAGGGGGTGCTAGCTTCACAGCCCGCTTCCCCTCAATTTTACGAGGTTCGCTCTTTTACGCCGTGTCGCTAAGCAGATGACGAATCCTGCCATGTCTCCTATGAATAGGTAGTCAACCTAATGACAGAGATCACAACACCCCCATTGCCTGTTCTATATTAGTTTTAAATTCTGAAATGGCGCCCTCTGTATCCCTACGGACACCAACTGCCTTATCATCAATCCAAATATCATAATTTGGTTTAAACACTATACATTCATTATATTTTACATTCCATGAATCTAATTGTTTTCTAGTCTCATCTAAAAAATCAGTACCACTTTCATATCCCCTCGCAGACCAATATATTATATAATGTCCATCTTCATGGAGAGAATTCATATATTCAATTCTTTTTGAAAAAGGTTCTGCTTCACGAAAAGATACTTCATCATCTGGAGCCCTTTCTTTTGAAAATACTCTTTGTGAACAAATTGTACCATCAATATCACAAATGATCACCTTTTTATCCATCTCATGAGCTTTATGAAATATCAAATTCCGCCGAGCAAGTTCTGCCATAAAATGTGCAGAGAAATCCTTTTCAAGCTGTTTTTGTTTCTCAGCTTGTTCTCTGTGTACCTTTTCTAATAGTTCTCCATTCTCATCCATTCTTTTTCCCTTTCAAATTCTTCATACAACACATCATCTTCATGTTCTTGCTCTTGAATATCTCTATAAGAAACTGTCACATCCTTCAAATGTTGTTTTTGATTACTCCTTTGTTTTTTGTTATGAAATCTTTTTAATTTTTTACTTGAACCAAACTTTTCAATTCTTTCTTCCATTTCTTCTTTCTTTTTTCAAAAGTGTTCTCTGTTTACGCCTGGCAAGCCGCAAAGATCCCTTACTTACTCTATCCAAAAAAACAGTCCCATTCATATGATCCATTTCATGTTGAAAGGTTCTTGCAGCCAATCCCTCAAAATGAGCATCAATTTCATCACCATCTGCATTTTTATATTTGACCCAAATTTCTTTAGGTCTTTTTATTTTTAAAAATAACAATGGATAACTTAAACATCCTTCCTTTATTACTATTGTTTCATCTGATTCCTTTATAATTTCAGGATTAAAGCAACATATAACGTCTTTATCATTTACCATCATAGAAAATGCCTTGAATGGTATTCCTATTTGATTAGCAGCTAATCCTAATCCCCTATAATAAACCATATGCTGTACTAATATATTATATAAATCTGGTGCTTTCAATTCATCTTGAACATCTGGTGTATCTGTAACTTCCTCAGTTTCAAGGCGTCGAATAATATTAAGGGGATTTTTAAAATCCCACAAGCTAGGTACTTTTTTTAAATTTGGGTCTGATTCAGGGACTAGATTAATCACGAAACTATTCTTGAGAAGTTTTTATATTTCTCGAATTTAATAACTTTATTGAATTTATCAAATAAAATTTCACCTTTATGGCTTATAACAAATGTATTTACATCACCAGCTAAATCATTTAAAATTTTTAAGAACTCATCAGTTCCCGCAGCATCAAGAGAGCTGTCGAATACCTCATCGAGCACCAGCAGGTTAGTGTTCACACTATTTTTGAGTTTAGCAACAGCTCTCCATGTAAATAAAAGAGCAAGATCAATCCTCATCTTCTCACCTTCACTAAAAGAATCATAGGTAAACTCATCTCGATATCTAGATCTAATAGTCTCATTAAAAGCCTCATCCAGCTCAAATGAAACATAAAAATCCAACTTGCCAAGATGAACATTGATTAATTTATTGATAATTGGCAAATACTGCTTGATAATACGTGTTTTTATGCCAGTATCTTTAAGAAGGGTTGCTGCTGTTTCATACAAATATTTTTGATTTGACAGGTCTTCCTTCTCTTTATTATATATGTCAATATCATCTTTTAAAATATCTAAATCTTTTCTCTTCTGATCTATATCCTCTGTCATCTGCAGAAGTTCTTTATTTTGTCCAGTAACCTTTTCTATGTACTGAACACACGCTTCTAAAGAATTCTGAGCATGAGTTGCTTCAGTATTATGTTCATTCATGGTATCAAGAATTTTATCAATCTCCTTAACTCTTTCTTTTTGATCATGTAAATCTAGTCCGAGTTTTAAAATTGCTTGCCCACTTTTATGCATTTTAGCGTGGAAATCTTCAATCATATTCTCACGAAATTCTTCAGGAATATCTTGTCTACATACACTACAAGTTTCATTTTTTTCATAAAATTCAATCTCATCTTCAAATTTCATTATATTTTTTTCAATGCCCCGCCCATAATCAGATAACGTATTAACTTTCTTTCGGACGTTTTCCTGGTCAGATATGGATTCAGAAAGCACATGATTTTTATCAGAATAGTCCTTAATCTCCTGTTTGTACTTTTTAAGAAATTCTTCATGTTTCTCTATATCCTTTTTATTTTTAGTGATTTGTATTGATTTGTCTTCTTTGAGTTTGTCAATCAAAAATTCTAAATGCTCTCTCTCTCCCTTTGATAATCCAAGAGCAATATCAACTGTTCCCATATCTTCTTTGTTCTGTGCAGCTCTACCCTTTAAAAGTAGATTCATAACAGAAAAAATTTCTATATCAAGAAGATCTTCAATAATTGCTCTACGCTCAGATGCTTTGAGTCGCATAAATGGGATAAAAGAAGAACTCCCCAAAATTACAATCTGAGTAAAGGATTTGTAATTTAATTTGAGAATAGTTTTTTCTAAAAACTCTTGATAGTCTCTAACCGAGGCATCTTGATTAAGAAGTTTTCCATCTTGATATATGGCAAAGAAGTTTTTACTTATCCCCCTTTTAATAACATATTCCTTACTTCCAATCTCAAATTCAATTTCTACCTCAGTTCCTCCTTGATTAACAGAATTAACTAATTGATTTTTATTAATAGAACGGAATGGACGCCCAAATAACCCAAAGGTTAGAGCATCTAAAATAGTGGATTTACCTGCACCATTCTCACCTATTATTAATGTGGAACTATCAGTATTAAGTTTAACTTGTGTAAAAGCATTTCCGGAAGCTAATAAATTCTTCCACCGTATAGTTTTAAATTGTATCACTTATCTTCTGCTAAAAATTGAGGTTTGTTATCATGTTCAAATTTATATTCCGCAGACTTCATTCCATCTCGTATAATAAGATTACACATTTTATTAAATGTAATGTCTCTTTCATGAGCCTGCAGGGCTATTTTCGAAAATACTTTATCTGCAATTTCCAAAGTAACCGCAGTTGCCAACTCTTCACCAAGTGAGACTGATTGCGCTTTAATCTTCTCTCTATGTTCCTTTTGCTCTTTCCATATTTTTTCTTCTTCTTCTGCATAATGGCTAGGCATATCTTTTTCCCTTTCCGCTATAACTTCAGCATAAGTTTTTATCATATTATTCCCCAATCTTTTTATTATACCGTCTCTACAGCCAAAGATTCAGTATACAAAGATTTCATTAAAGTATCAAGTTCTTTTTTATTATCTATATTAAGTGAATTTACATATTTTGACAATATTGTCATAGTATCTTCAGCCTCATCTATCAAATTTTCATCCCCTATAAGAAAATCTTCATCAAAATTTTCAACAACAGAAATGTCTCCAGCATCCACCTTATAAAGATTATCAATCAAGGTGTCGAACCAAAAGGGATTATTCTTTTTAACTACTACCACCTTTATATAACAATCTTTATATTTTGAATAGTCCTCATTCTGAATTGATTCTAAGGTCATTTTATCATCATCATAATAAATCTTATGAAACATTTCCAAAGGATTAAGAATAAATTCTAGCTCTCTGGTATCTGTATCAAATATATGAAACCCTCTTGGATCTTTATAATCTGACCAAGTAATTTGATAAGGGCTTCCAAGATAGTAGATATTTCCATTATCAGATTTATGGTGAAAATGTCCACTCATTGCCATATCAAACTTTTGAAATGTATTAGCTTCCACCCCCTCACGACTAAAACTTCCTGTATGCATTTCAAACCCCCTAACTTCCAAATGACCAAAAAGAATCTGTGCCTCAGTATCTTGAATTGCTTTAAGGGATTGCTCTCTATTTTCATCACATATCCAAGGTTGTAAAAATACTTTGGTATTGTCTAGTTCAATTTCCGTAGGGACTTCATATACCTTGATAAATCCACCACCAGCACCTTCACTGCCAGATCTCATCATCCTAAGACTGTCCATACTGTTTAGTTCATTTGTATTTTTATATGCCGTATCGTGATTACCAATCAAAAGGTGTAAATTGATATAATGTTCCCAGCACTGATCAAAGAAATTATGCCGCATTTGATAGAGAGTTTTATAGTTAATAAACTTTCGCCTATCGACAATATCTCCCAAATGAACAACTGTATCAATACCCCTCTCTAATAGAGTAGGAAAAAATATCTCTTCATAAAACTTTTTGAAATACCCCGCAAAAACTTGACTGTCATTACGCGCACCAAAATGTGTATCCGTTATTACTGCTACTTTCATACGCTCATAATCAATTCTAAATTGGTGCTATCATCAACCTTTGTTGTTTTTTTCTTTGCTGTTTCTTTTTTCTTTTTCTTACTCTCTTCGAAATTAGAAATAAAATTATACATATTTACTTTTTGATCTTGAGTCATTGTCTCATAACTATATCTTTGTTCAGTATCATTTTGTGATATTTCCACATTTTCTGACATAGCAGCCTGAGTATCCATTGTTTTATATTTTATATACAATTGTTTTTTCTCTTTTTGTATCCTTCTAATAAATGCATAATAGATAATTTGAGTAAAATAAGCAAATGGATTAGATGACTTTTCTGGATTGAAATTATTCATATACTGTATACAGTTTTCAATACCATCTGAAATCATATCCTCTCTAAATGCATAATTAATAAAATTAGGTCTAAATGATAATCTATTAGCTATTTTCAAAAAACATTCACCTATATATTCTGGTATAACTGGAAGGGGCTCATCAGCTTCTTTTGCTTGCTTAATTTCCTTTTGATAATTAATCATAGATTCAAGAAACTGTTCATTATCTACATAATGCAATGGATTCTTTTTCATTATTTATCTCCTTATTCTAAAACAACATAACATTATTATAACATATAATCACCAAAAGTCAACCCACTTGACAAATCACATATCACGTGTTATAATTACCGTGTTAGGTTTTAAAGGGAAGGCAGCTGCAGTTGCTGCAGGAATTAAGTTTTGAGGGCAATTTTGTAAACACGAAGTGGAAATTTCTCATCTTTATATATTTCTATTCTTTCTTCAAAATGGTCTAAAGTATAATTCTTCTTTTCATTATAACTTAAATCATCAGCAATATCATAAAGAGTGGCAATATTCTTTTTTGCTGATTTTCTTAATCCTCTACCTATGGATTGTAAATTTCTTATACGCGACTTAGTAGGACTAGCAAACACAATGTTATGAAGATTCCTAATGTCGACGCCAACACTAAATACACCATAGCTGGCGACGATAATTGCATTTTTTTCTGATTCAACAATATGTCTGATTTGCTCTCTAGTATCTGAATCAGTTCCTCCGTGTACAAAGAAAGTTTTTCTATCTGTAGCATCTGTTTTCTCCTTTATCATGTTGTAAAGTAACTGTCCATGTTTTTCTACAAAACGAAACAAAAGAAGAGTATTTGTATTCAAACCTAATACTAGATTTTTTATAAAGATATTCCTTGCTTTTGATGATATTAAATACTCTAGCTCTTCTTGATAGTTAGATTTTCTTAAATCAAAACAAATTGAAGCTGGATGTCTAAGCACTAAGGCCTTAATTTCAAATGGTGAAAGGTGTTTATCATCTATAAGCTTCTTAGTAGAAGTTACTTTAAATACTTTCCCGAAAAGTCCTTCTAAAACTAGTTTGTGTGTTTGAGTCCCATCTAAAGTTCCAGTAGCTCCAATTCTATATTTCGCATTAATACACTTTGTCATAATAGAGGTGAGTGATTTAGACTTAAATCCATGTGCCTCATCACCAATTATCATTTGATATTGCTCAAAGTATTTTTGAGGCATTTTATAAAGAGATTGCCAAGTACTAATTACTATAGGTAATTCTGACCCTTTATCCCTCCCAGCATAAACTGTATGACAATTATTAGCAGCATCCCAACCATAACTCCTAAAGTCTTGAAACATTTGAGTTACTAAAGAAATTGTTGGAACAAGAATTAATGTTTTGAGTTTTAGATATCTTACTAATATATAGATGACAAGAGATTTCCCAGATGCCGTTGGAGAAACTAATAAAGTTTTTTGATGGGAAAGTGCATGATTTATGGCGTCTAATTGGTAATCTCTAATAGTATGTGGTAATTTTAAAGAATCAATAAATTTGGATTGGAGATTACATTTTGCGATTTCAAAGTTGGATTGAAATTTAACCTTGTAATTTCTAATATACAAAAACTTACAAAGATGTTCTAGTAATCCTCCATACAACAATCTATTATAGATGTTAAATAGGCGGATTTTACCATCCCATAAACGCTTTCTATAAGCAGGCATAAAAGTATGTCCTGGAACCAAAAAGGTAAAGTGATCACAAATTTCTTGGGCGATGGAAGGTTCACAATCAACTTTAATATAGACTTCATTTTTTTTAGTAATAATTACATCATGTGGTTCCATGAGAGAACTTTAGCCAATCTAGAGCGTTTTTTATCTGAAACCCTCGATTATTAATCATTTTAATAATAGAATCTAGATAATTAATCTTTTCTTGTAATACTATAACTTGCTGTTTAATTTTAATAACATCATCATCTGATTCAATATAGTTACTAATTTCATTTTTGAGAAGTCTACCCAAAAATGGTTCCCATCCACGCCTCTCCAAATCTTCTTGAGGCATTCTACCAGAATAAAAATCTGTCTTAGCACGGATCAATTTTGCTAATTCAAATTCTAATCCCTTAAGCCGGATTCGCTCATCTGTATAAATTTTTAAATATTTGTCATGAATTTGTGGAATTCTAATAGATTCAGTTCCTAATTCTGAATAGTCAATTTCACGGTCTTTATGCCAAAATTCTTGAATCTCTTCAAGTTTCAAATCACCTCCTAATTATTATTATTCTGAATATACTGGTGCTCCATCATAAGATGTTTCATTTTGAAGTAAATTTTCTATTTCATAGAGGTCATATCGAAATGACACATCAGCTGAAACGTATTCCACATCAGTCGCGCCTGAATCAAAACTAATTCCTGATAGTGAAAGTGGAAATAAATCATGGAATCTTACATGCATTTGAGGATTCATATTACCAGTAAGTACTGTTAGGACTCCCTCTGTTGTAAGTTCATTATCCTGTTTGAGTTTCCGATAATCCCTTTCATCCTCTGCAGTTGGAGTTCCTAATGCTCTTATCCAATTATACAAAGAAGTCCAATTTTTTAAATTTTCATCTACTATAAAACGGACAGACAATTCATCAAAAGTTACTTCATCTCCTGGAAAATAAGTGGTTTTCAATGGAGTTGGATTTTCTACTGAACTAAGAGAAATTCCTGGAATATTAGCTGCTTGACAAAAATAAGTTACCTCTGGAAGTTTGGATAAAGTAAACTTAAATCCAACTGGAGAAAGTAAACTGATATTTGCTGGTAAATTTTGCATTGCTGACATAGATTATTATCCTATTATGCGACTGCGGCTTCAACAGATGGAAGATCACCACTTGGTGTAAATGCTTCACAAATCCATTGTTCTGCGGCTCCACCCTTCATACAAGTAAATTTCATCAATGTTCCTGCAACTGGATCAGCTTGTGTTCTAACAACATCACCACCAGCGACATCTGCACCAGAGGTTCCAGCATCATTTCCATATAGATAAATTGTATCACCCGAATCGCCGTTTGTTTTAATTTCCAAGTTATTTGTTCCACTAAATGCAGTAGTAATAGCAATGTCTACAAACCACCCTTCTTCACCAGCAGCAATTGCGGGGAGAATTATGTCCAAATCAAATGCTGCACCAGTTACACCAATAATTGAACCAGAATGAGCCAAAGAGAGTGTTATTGATTCATCATCAGCAGCGGCGGTTACACCATAGAATGGCCTTCGGAAACCGAATCCACCCTTTCCGGCAGTACCCGCTAATGAAGATGCTCCTGTTCCCGATGATGCTACAATATTTGTGGCTCCATCGTGAATACGTGCAACTTCTGCACCATCATATTGATTAATAAGTACATCTGTTGTATCAGTTATACCTTGAATTACTCTATTTGGAGTTAATACTAATCCATGAGTAGTTTGTGATAGAACAATCCATCCAGAATTTGAATACATTAAAGTTGCTGATTGTCCTACTGTATTAAAAGTAATTGTATTATATCCATCATTAGCAGTAGCAACAGGAGTAAGTGTACCAACTGGATTTGTAGTCCAACTATGAATTCCACTACCAGCATTTGTATAAGCTATTGCTGTTCCACCTGAAGTTAATGCTAACTTAAAAGTATCATCTGTCTTATCTCTTACAAAATAATCTACACCAGCAGATAAACCAGTTGGTAATGTACCAGCGGAGGTTACTTGAATTATCTGTGTATCTATCAATCCATGAGCTTCACTTGTAACTAATAAACCTGATGAAGAGGTGACAGTAAAAGCTTTTGCTGCAGTGGTTGCAGCAACTGTACATACTAGAGTTTTTATCTGTCCTTGAGATCCTGCCGCGAGTGTAAATGCTACTGTACCAGTTACAGAAAGAAATGATATTGGTGAGGTAATATCTATTGCACCACTAGTATAAGTGATAGGAGCTTGAGAAAATCCTAACCATGATGGTATCTTATTAAAAAGGGTTCCTAAAGTTAATTTTTTATTCGATGGATTAATTGATGGTTCAGCAACAAGAAGTGCTAAATCTGTAGAAGCGGGCGCTTTTGCCTCTACCAATTCTATGATTTTATTATCTGCCATGCTCCACCTCTTTCTGATTGAATAAAATTATTGGTTGTTGAATACGTTCCCTTCTATATTATTTAGTCAGCATAAAAAAAGGGGCGGACACAAATTGTGACTCGCCCCTTTGATAGAACCAATTGGGTCCCCCTCTAGAATTACATCAGGTTAGAAACCTTAACAATTCTGTAGTAGTAGTTGGTTCCAGCTGCAATTGTTCCTGCACTAGAAGCAGTTGCAAATGGATTTCCTACCATACCGTAGCGGGTTTTAAAACCAATCTTAGGCTGGAATGAATTTTCACCAACCGCACGCACCATTTGTAGTGGTACATATGGGCAGTAGAAAATACCTGCGTCATAAGCACTGGCTCCTTTATATCCAACAACAAAGAAATTTGTTGCGGATGAACTGAAATATGGATCTACATAAACTTTGTAGCGACCATTCAGTGTACCAACAAAGGAATTACCTGTGTCATCAACTCCTGATCCGTCCATCACGCCTGCCATAGCAAGTGCGGATGCGACATCTGAGGAAGTGAGTATGACGTTACCTTTACCACGTCGTGTTGCTTTTGCGACTGCATTAGCTTCACGCTCAATCTGGAACATCAAACCTTTGAATTTCTCAACTGACCAACGGCCATTAGAGTCTGTGTCAAGGTCAAAAATACCAGAACTTGTGGTATTATGAGCAGCACCAGTTGTAGCAGCAAAATAGATGTTGTGAACAACCTCACGGTTAATCTCTGCAAGAATTTCTTGTGAGAGAATATTTGCGAGTTCTGTTTCAGCATCTAGACCATGAACAGCTTTCAGGTCTTGAGACAATTCCATTGAATATTCACCCTTCAATGCTCTTGTCTTTGCTGTAACGGCAACTCTCTCAATTGAGAATGCCATTTCCTGGAAATCATCTCCATGAGTTCCAGAAGTTCCAGTAATACCCAAGCCTTCACCAGCAGCAGTTGCAACGCCGCCAGCTACATTGTCTGCAGAACCACCTTGAGCAAAGTCAGTACCGGCTGAGCCCGCACTTGCTTGTGTTCCAGTAGTTGCTGCACCAGCATGTGTAACATCAGATTCATTGTAGAAACTTTCAGTACCGGTTGATTGTGAATCATAACGTGCTCTCATTGCGAAAATAAGTCCTGTAGGTCCTGTCATAGGCTGGACACCACAGATATCATACGCAATAAGATTAGGCATTGCTCTGCGAAGCATCGAAATCAAGACAGGATCTTGATACTGGATAACACCAGATGCAGATGCTGTAGCAGTAGCGACAGTTGGAGTTGCCTCTGTCAACATTCCCCAGGAATCTGACGAGCCTTGCTCCTTCATTGCCTTTTCTTGGTTTTCCAAAAGGACAGCTGTCACAGCCCTTCTGTACGGGTCTTTAATCTCGGGCATATCATCATGATCCAAGACCGGGCCCCATTTTTGTTGAAGTCCTTCAGCTAGATACATTTTTATCTCCTAAAGTTGTTAAAATGTTTAAAAGTTATAGTAAATTAAAAATTAATTATGTCTTTTCATTGCATTGACATAACGACTAATAGATGGATCAATAGTCTCCCCTGTCTCTTCATCTGTTTCAGTATTTTCTACTTCTTCAGTAATTGTTTGAGGAGTATCACTTGTCTTCGGAAAATAATTTTCCTTTAATACTTCAAGCTTCTCTTGGTATTGAGAATCGTCTTCATAATCGATACCATCTGCAAGTTTTGTGAGTTTTTCTTTTTCTGTTTCAGCAAGTTCTTCCGAAACATTTCTTAAAACCTCTTCCCTTTTGAACTTAGCAAGTTCCTTTTTGACATCCACATTAGTATTAATGGATTCATCAAGTTGCTTTTCAAGTTCTTCGACTTTTCCAAAAAGATCATCAACTAAGTCAACTTTCTCTTCTGGAATGTCAATATAATGCTCTTGAAAAAGGTTTTTAAGTCCGGTCATAAAATCTTCTACGAGTTCCGAACGAATTCCTTTTTCTAAAGCTATTTCATTGTCTTTCATCCACTCTTCTACAACGTAATTAAGATAACCATCGACTTTTTCAGACATATTGGTCATATATTCGTCTTTAGCTTCAGAAAGTTCTTTTTTGTATTCATCTTCAAAAACTTGCAGTCTCTCATTTACCTCGGAAATAACTTTAGTTGATACAGCCGCTTCAAATATAGTAGCCGCTTTAGTCTTAAAATCTTCTGAAAGTTCTTCCCCACTAACAATGGCATCAATGTCTTCTTTGACATTAATTTCTAGGTCTTCCTTACTGAGTTTCTTCGATTCTACTGGTTTTTCTTCTTCATCGCCTTCTTCCTCTTCCTCATCATCATCTTGTTCAGAAAGAGTAGCTCCTATAATTTGAGCAAAAGAATCCTGAAGTTCAGATTTCTTCATTGTATTAAGAGAATCATAGATAGCTTACATCATTCCTGCTTTTGTTTTAGGAATTTCGACAGCTTCTTCTACCTCTTCTTCATCATCTTCTTCTTCACCTTCATCATCATCTTCTTTTACTCGAGCTTTGGCTTCGTTGATTTCTTCGTCTGAAGATTCCACAGCTTGTTGCTCTTCTTCCAGTTCTTCAGACTGTTGTTCCAAAATTTCTTCAGACATTGAAAATCTCCTGTGTGTTTAAAATAGATTTCTTAGTATTATTTATAAAAATATAAACTTACAAATTGACAATAAAGTCTTCAAATGCTTTAGTAAGGGTCTGTTCCCTACTCTTTCTTGAAGCTTTCTCTATTTGATTTTTATATTCTTGTATTTTAGTCTCTTTTAAAAGACCGTTATCCCAAATCCACTCCTTGCCTTCCATAATTCCAGCAACAAATGCATCGGGTGCCGAAGGATCAGCAACAATATCAGCTGCAGTAGCAAGATAAAAATCTCCCTGCACCTCTTGAATACCATCCTTTACAGGTTTTAATGAACCCATTCCTCTCGATGAAACTCCTAATCGAGCTCCTTCATCAATCAGATTCTTTACAATTTTTCCATACGGTGTATCCAGAATCTTTGCTCTTCCCATAAAATTCTGTTCAACTTCTTGTAATTCTTCAATCATATGTGAAACCCGTTCCAAATTAACTGTTGGACCGTCTGGATGACCCAGCTCACCAAATGCTCTTTTCTTCTGAATAAATTCCGTATTATATCTTTTTGCTTCTTTTTGAAGAATTTCTTGGGGATAGATTCTACCATTTCTATTCTTCGTATTGGCTTGCATAAAAATACCTTCAATAAAATAATTCTTACCACCCTTCTTTGTAGTTTCAGTAAGAAATTCTACATTAGATGCTTCTTCGCTAATAAGTTTCATAGTATCTCTCCCTATTATCCTTCTGGATTTTTAACATGCATACGTTGTTTAAACGCATCCTTCATTCTTTTTCTAATTTCTGGTTTAAGCCTTTTTTCCCATTTACTACCCATTCTCTGTACTTTCATATCGGCTTTCTTTTCTAACCCCGCTTTAACACCAGCAGATGCTGTCTTATATATTCCCATCTTATCCACTATATGCATAGCTTTACTTCGTACCGCTTTCTTAATCGCTCTCTGAACCTTTTCTGGAGTAGGGGGTTTCCTCATAGAAATCGCCCGCTTTCTCGCTATAATCTTTGACTTCTTTCTCATAGTCAAAGATTTTTTCATTCTTTGCTGTGTAGTTAGTTCAGCTATAAATTCAGAGTAGGTTTTCATCTCTACCGCTTCTGAAGCTCTTGTTTTCTTTCCTTCGCGCGTTGAGCTGCACCAGCACCACCTGCTACTGAAATATCTCTACCTGTCGCGGTTTTGCCTTGTTTCGCCATGCGGTCACCCTTCTTTTGAAGCATTTTAGCACCAGAACTTCTCCTGTACTTTTTCATATATGCTTTTTTCTTCTGTTTATTTTTTCTATATTCTTGCTTGGCTTTCATTCTATCACCGGAAGTTTTTTTCTCCCGTTGACCTATTGTAATTTCTACAAGACTGTCTATTAATTCTTTAAAAGTTTTCATTAATGATTCCCTGTTCTATATGCATCATAACCAAGACGCGCATTTTGCTCAAAGTTTGGTAAATTAAATCCAGAAACTTTTTGTATTTCTAATCCTATTAAATAAGTATCACCACTAGCAACTCCAACAGTAGTTACTCCAAGATCTCCCAATACTCCACTGGAATTACCTGCCGCGGCACCCATTGTTAAAGAGCTTCCAAATACTTCTGCTAGATTCCATGCTCCAGTTGAACCACCCCGTAAATACATAAGAGTTTGTTCTGTTCCACTTCCGTCAAAAAATATTCTACAATGAGTAATACCAGATGCTAAATCCCACCATATATGTCTAAGATTAACTTCTTTAGCTGTAATTGCTAATGCTGTAGAACCATGTGTAGTTGTGGATGATAGACCAGATACACTTCCTGTCAATGTTTTTCCAGTTCCAACTCCAGTCGCAACGCCACTTGCCCATCCCAAAGGAGTTGGATCTGTAGCACTTGTACATCTATAAACTGAAACAGTAGTCGCCGCAGCGTCATAATCTTGTACAACCATGAAAATTGGTGTACCATCATTTGTTGTTAAAGTTTCTCCTATACAAAAATTTGTACTGGGTGCAGCAGCTAGAGTTAGGGTAGTTGTCGCATATTTTAATGCTGAAACATCAACAAATACATTACTTGATAATTCTGTAGCACCATCAGCAAGACCAGTAGTTACCACTCTGTGTTTGCTATGTGTATCCGTTAGAGTGTTTACTAATTTTGTAATTGCCATTGGTTATTCCTCATGTGCTTTACCAAGGACTTTCATGAAGCCTCTTTCTGTCCGTTGGATCTGTTTAATTGTTTTGTTTTTCTCTGAAGAACCTAGTCCTTCTATATATTTAACAAAAATCTCCGCTGTCACTGGATCAATAGGTATTTCTGACCCATCATCTAGTTCTATTTCACTATCTTTTTTAGACTTGATTATTTTTTTCAAGTCTTTTATTACATCTTCTGTGATAAATTCCCCAAATTTTAACATCGTACTTTCTGTTTCTGCCGGAGCTGGTTTAGAAGTATCTTTTCCCCCTCTTCCTATTGTTCCTACTTTCCTTTGACGCTTTTTCTCTTTTGCAGCATCTGCTCTTGTCATAATTTTACCTTTGAAATCCACCCCATCTTCTTTTTCTTTATCAGTTCTAGTGTCTGCCCATCCGGTAGGAGCTTTACCTTTGTTTTTAAAATATTCTTCTGCATCTTCAACATCCTCTATTCCACCTCTTTTTTCTTTAGCTCCTTTTTCCTTTTCCTGATATGCATTCTTTAATCTAGTATTTTCAGCGTCTAACTTTTTTTGTCTTTTCTTCTGTTCTTTAGCAATATCATCAGCTGACATCGCCGCATCACTTGTACCAGGTTTGGCAATCATTTCAGTTTCCACATCCATTTTTCCGGTTTCTGAATTAAATTTTTTTAATTCTATGGAAACTCCGGCTTTCTTATTATCTTTTTTTTCTTGTTTTGTTTCTCTATATCCTTTAACTTTTTCTTTAACTTTTTTAAAAGCCTGATAACCTCCCCAAAGAGCCATCGCACCCATAAGAGTCGCAGCTATCGGCCCAATTTCTGCTATATATTGTTGCTCCGATTTGAACTCTTTGAATTTCTTCATTCCGCTTCAACTGTATTTACCTCTGGTTCCACAGGTGCTGTCTCTCCACTTGGTTCTTCTACAGGAGGCTCTGAATTAACTGCAGAATTGAACATAGATTGAGCGACTTCTGCTTTCTTAGCTTCCATCCCTTTCATAATCTTATCTGCCAATACTCCTGTGATGGCTTCTTTAACTCTTGCTCCATCTTGAGTAAGAGAATAATTCACAATATCTTCTGGTGTATAATCGCTCATAGTTTTCCCTATATTAAAATTATATCATTAGTATTTATATTTATTTAAAAACCAACATCAATTACTTGCTCTAATCTGCTCTTCATCTATATCTTCTTCTAAGACTTTTTTAAAAATATCATTGATGTTTGATTTAAATTTTTCATCAACATTATCTTCATTTAAATTCTCTCCACCTTCATGTTTATATGATGCATATTCATCATCTTCTTCTGGTGGCCCTGCAGCTGCCTTTTCCAACTCAATTTGCTTATCAATCTCCATTATTTCTTCTTGTGTCTGTTTCAAAATTCTCTTTCTAATATACTCTTTAGAATAAAAATTTCCAACAATCTCATCAGCAAAATTCATACTTTGTAAGAGATTTAACCTTTCCGTCAACATCTCTGCTTCTTTAAGTTCAGCAAATTGTGAATCTGTTTGCCATTCATAGTGGATTTTTTGTTCAATCATTCTCCAATCATTAAGTGTTAAAACCCCTTTAAGAATCAATTGCTTTTCCAAACAAGTATTAAACAAATGTCCAAAACGATTTCTTAGTCTTTCAATAAATCGTGTAAATTTAACTTCATCTCTTGTAATTTCTTGTGCTCGTCCCAGAACAAACCCAGATTCTTGTTCTAATCTTGAAGATGGTACATTAAGCGCTTTATAAAGTTTTTTCTGGAAATATATTACATCTTCTAATTCACCCAAATTTTCTCCACCAGGAAGTGTGGAAATTTCTGTTCCTCTTCCGCCCTCTCTCCTTGGAAGCCAATAGTCTTCCAACATACTCATATGCTTGCGGTCATCTCTCATTTCTCCTGTTTGAGCATCATATACCATCTTGTTCTTATACCGTGTCATAATATCTTTAAGATATTGTTCTGCCTTCATCTTTGGAAGGTTACCGACATCAATATAGAAAATTCTACGTTCTGGTGCTCTGGAAATTCGATAGATGACAACAGCATCTTCTATCATTCTAAGTTGATTAAGAGGTTTAATTGCTTTGTGTAGATAAGAAAGTACCATTTTTCTGTCTTCACTCAAAAGTCCAGAATGAGCATATGCTATTGAATCTGGGGCAATTCGTACTATTTGACCACCCTTTTTACCATCCATACCACCATCATTAAATGAAAAATATTCCTCTATTCTTGGGGTGGCTTGGAGATCTGATGGATTTTTGGGGGGTAAAATTTGTCTGACTTTTTTAATCTTTAAAGCATCTATTGGGCGAAGTTCAAGAATACCCCGTTTTGTATTATTGGGGTCTATAATGATGTGATAATATAACCTACCATCTACATACCACTTTTTGAAGGTATCATATCCACCATCTCTCATTCGAAGCAAATCTATTACTTCAACAAAATTCTCTTGGATTTTTTCTTTGATGTCTGGGGAAAGATTAACATTTTCTAGATTTATTGAAACAGGGGATTCTTCTCTATCACAAACTATTGCTTCATTAACAATATCATCCACCGCCAATTCGGCCTCTGGAAACAAAGCCATTTGACGATAGCGCTGAATAAGATCCATCTCATTCTTTGCGGCACCCTCCATATCAAGGTAGGTTGCAAAAGCTCCGCCAGGTGTTCCAGAAACATCAAGTGCTCCATCATCATATTGAGGAAGGGTGAAAGAGACTTTTTCACGTGCCTCTTTCTCTTTTTGTGTTCTTCCAATAGTAAAACCAAATAATTCAACTGCCATTCATAAACTCCTAGAGGTAAGGGGCTGAGAAGCCCCCCATGCCCCTAGTTAATTGGAAAGGTTCTTCTTCTAAGTATATTTATAAACTTAAAAAGTGTCCAATAATCTTAAAAAAAGATGTCCTGGTTGTTTAGCCAGGAGTATTACTTCCGTGAATCCAATAATCAAAAGCAAAATCAATAGTAAATTCTTCAATAGTATCATTAGAACCCCAATCAAGACCAATTTCTCCAAGTGCTACTGGAAAACAATTTGTAAAGTTCCAAGAACCGCCACCAATTGCTGAAGTTCCTCCCTCTCTTGAATAGTGGGATATTGTCATTTCTGCAAATAATCCATTAGGATCTTCAGATACATTGCCTACATGAGTATTCATTCTATTCATCCAATTTTCTATTGCATTCCTTACCATCATATCTTCATCATTAATAACGGTTACTGAAAGATTATCAAAAGTTCTGTTACCAGGAACTTTAACCATTCTTCCAAAATAAGGAACTTCTACTACCCCCATCGTGGATGGTGGAATTGTAGCAATTTTACAAAGATATCGAAAATTTGCGGGTAATGCCTGACCAGCAATAAAAACCTCAAATAAATTGGGTCTAGCTCCACCCTGATTCATTCCTGATGATCTAAATGTGGAAATTGAAAAAGCCATTATTCTCCTTTAACCCCTTTTAAGGGCCGGCAGTGATTTAAAAAAAACAAGGGTGGGGAAGTCTTTTTTATAAGTACACCCTTCGGCTACTGCCGTCTTCCCCCACCTTATATTACATTAACTATTTATACTACTAACCAATAATTTCTGAAAAATCAACACCAGTTCTAACTGCAACAAAATTGAGTTGAATATAGTTGATTGCACGATTTGGTTTGACATAAATGTCTCCCACAAATTCATTTCTATCAACAACATCAGAAGTATTATTAGAATCATCACAGACAACTTTAAAGTCTACAATACCATCTCGCCCTTGAACATTTCTCAAAAATGGTTCTACAGCCCCAACAAACTGGGCTCTTGTAAACGCATCATTGAACTCGAACAATTGGAATCTCGCAAATCTTGAGATTGCTTTTTCAAGAATAATGAACAATCTTCGAACATTGATTCTATCAAATGCACTTGGTTTTGCCAAAAGTGTCTTATCTCCAAACAGAACTGTTCCTGTTCCCATAAAGGTTGTTACAGGATTAACATTGTTCTTATAAAGAGCATCCCTCTCAGATTGTCTTGGATTAAATGGAAGTTTAACCACGTTTCTGATATTACCTCTAGTAAATCCAGCAGGTGAGTACCAAGCATCTCTGCTTGCTTCTGTTGCTGCAGTTACTCCCGCAGTATCTCCATTTAATGGAATATAGCGATATACATCATTGTAACGGTCATATTGATACTTCCATCCACTATCAAGCAAAGCATAAGAAGTAGATCCAAGACTGTTTCTGAAATCTACAACTGCATCTGCTTCTCCTCCAACATTATTAACAACATCAGATTTTTCTGGAGAAATGAATGCAACACAATCTTTTCTCGCTTCAACAATTGAAATGAGTTCAAGTGCTACTGTTGCACTAGATTCTCCACCCATCAAAAGACCTATTTCAGTCTCTTCAGCATTTTTGAATTTACCATAAGATGTAATCTTATTTCCATCAGTTACATCTGATCCATCAACACCACCAGTGAGACTTGCTGTGACAATATCACCAGATGATTGCCATTCGCTCGCTCCAGCATCTGCACCCCATGCAGCTACTGATGCACCGGCTGTGGTATAAGCATCTCCTGCTACATTGTGATCCATCCACCAGACATACTTAGATCTGCGATTAATTCTGTCAAGATAGAAAGCTTTACCTCCATCTTCGAATTTCGCACCCTTTGCTACAGAAACACCAGTATAGGCTTCAAGAACTTCGTTTCTATTTCCTGTCCATTCTCCGTCTTCATCTACTACGGCGACATGAACTTCATCATAGAGTCCGCCTCTTGAGGCAGTATAGTCTGTAGTAACTGGTTCTTTATCGAAACTTCCAGCATATTCCCATGTTCTTGAATGGGTTTGTGCTGTTGCTGTATTTGTGAATCCAGTATTAACTGTCATGGATGAGGAATTTGTTACAGCTGTAACTCTTCTTTCTTCACCATTAATCTTGATAATATCACCAACAGTATATTGTAGGTCAAATGCAGTTGTAGCAGCATCTCTTGCAGTTGCAGTTGTTGCTGTAACCGTTGCGACATTTGCTGTAACCGCTACTGTACCTAACATATTCCTTGAAGGTTCTGCGAATGCTGACCTTTTCAAACGAACCGCAGTACCGCTTGAAATTGCACCTGTTACTGGATCTCTATGGACTGTACATGCAGTATTACTTGCGATTGCAGAAATAATGAAAGTATTAGAACCAACTGCTATTGAATCTCCAACTCTGAGTTCAGTACCAAACAATGAATCTGTAGCGGTCATTGCTCCAGTTGACGCATGAATCGCAACTGTAGCACCACCTGTGAGTGTTACGTCTGAATTGGAAGCAACTACTGTATTTCCAGATGCGAGGTTTGCTCTGGTTGGTCCACAAAGAGAAACTTTAAGACTATTTCCTAGTGCTCCAGCCCATCTAGCATTCCAATCTCCAGCAGTTGTAATCGGTGTTCCACCACTATCTGTATCATACGTGTCATAATACACAGCATTATTGGAAATTAATACTGGAGTTCCAGCGGAAGAAGCATTTTTAGCGGCACTTGAGACCGCTCTAACAAAATGTAATTTACTTGAATAATTTAAAAAATTGGCCGCTGTGAAAAATGTTGTATATGTATTTGCATCAGGCTTTTGGAAAGTCTGAACAAGCAAATCCTCTGAATCAATCAGAGTTACATCATTTGCCGGACCCCATCGGGCAGGACCAGCTAACCCAGCATCAATCGAAGAGATCCCGGGTACTACAGTTGTTAAATCAATTTCCGATGTATTTACGCCAGGACTTACTTGAAAACCCATGTGTTCTCTCCTAAAAAAAGTTTAGTGAACTGTGTAAATCATTCTTACTTACTATGATTATTTATAAAATAGAGTTTCTTCATATACTAAATATATATTGAGATATAAATGATTTTGATGGAGATTAACATGAAAGAAATTGAAAGATTTCGGACTAAGTTTAATAATAGTTCAAATACTGGTTGTTGGACATGGATTGCCTCTAAAACACAACAGGGATATGGAATGTTTTCTTATCTAGGAAAATCTATCCCCGCTCACAGGTTTGCTTATATTCACTACAAGGGTGAAATACCAAATAAACATATTGTACATCAAACTTGTCAAAATAATGGGTGCGTAAACCCTGAACACTTAATTACTTGTACAAAGAGTGAATCTCGTTTGAAATATAATTCAACAAGAATACACCCTGATGCCAAGAAGCTTATTCAAAATATAAAATTAGGATCTACAGAAGACCATATGGATGACTTTGGATTCAGTAATGATGCTTAGAAATAATTTCTCACAGCCTCATCTTCAACCACTTTCCATGTTTGACCAGTTTTATCTTCAAATGTATTTTGATTTTGCCCATCATCTATGACTCCAAATGGAAGCATATCTTGCTCCATTGTCTCCATTTGATCTTCATAGATTTGTTTACGTATATCTAAATCTGTCATATCTTTAAAATATTGTTGTTGTACTACCCAAGCAAACATTACCAATGTCATTGCTAAGTCATCATGAGAACCTTCTTCTGCTTCAAATGAATTATGTTTTGAAGCAAATGTAGTCAATTCAGCAATAGTATCAAAATCTGGAATAATCAACTTGTCTGTTTCAATCATGTCTTTTAAAGCAGCACAACCAATTCTCTTGAGTTGTTTACTTGTTCTAATTCCTAGTTGATTATTTTTCCCAAATCCACCACCAATCTTCTGTCCCGCTCTACCATGCATAGATGCCATAAGAATATTTTCATACTCCAAATCAAAATGAAGACATTCTGCTATTTGTTGTCCAATATCATTGATTTCCACAATAAGCCATGCTGTATTGTATTTCATTCCAATATTGTAGATAATGTTTGGATAAACCATTGGAGAAATTTGGTTATCTCTATATTTGGCGACTTGTCTATAAGGAATATCAGAAATGTCAAAAACACTTAAAGCAGAATAGTCTTGTCCCTTACCTTGAGCACTATCTGCTACAATACAATAAGTTGCCCCCTTTACTGGATTTTCATACATATCCATTCCACCTTGAGAAGCAATAGGAGATTTAAAAGCCATAGTTCTAAGTTTAGATGGAGCAATAAGTGTATGGGTAGAACCTATAAATTCACCTTCAAATTCTTGGGTAAACTGAGTTTCTCCAATATTCTTTAGAGTTTCATTTCTCCATTTTTCATTTCTTCCAGGAGTTTCAGCCCAATGTACTTCAATTGGAACATAACTATTTCTTCCCTCTTCTGCGTCTATCCACATTTTATAAAACATATTCAACCCAAGTGGAGTTGATACTATGAAAACCTTTGTAGATTCACCAGAAGAAATAGTAGGATAAACTGAAGTGAAAAACTGGTCTGCTATATTATTTGGAACGTGAGCAAATTCATCAAGAAAAATAATATTAAAGGAACTTCCTCTGACCGCCGAAGAAGACGTGGCTGCAGCAAGAATCTTGGAACCATTCTCTAGTTCGATGTTTCCCTTATTCCATACAACCACCCCCTGTTGCATCCACTTTGGAAGATTCTCATATGCTAACTGTAATCTACCAAGAAGCTCCCGTGCGGTTGAGAGTTTGTTTGCTAGAACAGCACATTGAACATTCTCATTGAAAAGAATGTAATGAAGAAGAAAACTGATGAT
>Ga0098058_1000175_pt1 | contig 23021 bp, 17 predicted proteins | sample 19_taG_FD_75061 | JGI IMG/M metagenome (GOLD analysis project Ga0098058, IMG submission 75061) | Marine viral communities from the Subarctic Pacific Ocean - 19_ETSP_OMZ_AT15317 metaG | ecosystem: Environmental > Aquatic > Marine > Oceanic | place: Pacific Ocean | collected 2015-01-19 | reverse complement strand
CGCGTCGATGTTTTCGATATTACCCTTATCGTCTATCTTTGCTTTACTAACGCCTTCAGCATCTTGCCATACAGCACCTGCGGGTTTCAAACCACGTTTCTGTAAAGTTTCTCTAGATTGATCTCTACGTTGATCAGTACCACTCTTAGCATCTTTAGGAACAGGTTTATCTTCAGCTTCTCTAATGGTATCCCAAAAAATCTTATTATATTTGTATACAGAGTGTAGAGTCTCTAGTAATTTCTCACCTACCTTTGGATCTATAGTAGATTCACTTATAAATACACTGAACGATTTATCAAAGTTCTCAAAGTTTCCTTTATGTAGTTCAACAATCTCATCTTCAGAAATATTAGAGAGGATATGATCAGCAATCTCTTCAGCAGTCAAAACTTTCGGGGGGTTAGGTATGTCATCGTCATTAATGACAGATTTATTTTCCTCTTCATTTTCATTTTTTTCTAGGACCGAGTTTAATTCCTCTACAATTTTCCTTATTAACTGCTGTTGTTTAGACTTCTTAAGATAAACATACTGCTTATACTGATCATCATCACCAGTAAACTTAAGGGGCTTGTCTAGACCTACTAGAATATATAGTGTACCATCACTCTTAGCTCTTATCTTATTGTTTACCCTATCATTCAGTAGATTAAGAGCCTCATAAAACTTCTCATCATCATGGATAAACTCTCTTCTCAGATCCATCTTAACATTATTGACAACAAACCTATAGATTGCTTTGATTTTATCTAGTACAGTATAGTCATTTCTATATTGTACTTCCTTACCCTTAGAATTATACGTATCATCAGAGTCGGAATTCTTTTCTACAAAAGCATGAAACTTATCTATCAGTTTGTTTTTATCTATACGATATTCTATATCCATGTCAACCACCCGGCCAGTTCCATCCTATAATGTGTCCAGTTTCTTTTCTGTTTTCTACAGCTTTCTTAGCAGGAAACATTTTCAGTGTTCTTTTGTTCGGTTTGTAGGCTGCATAAAACTCTTTTATAGGCCAACCTATACTAGCATACTTACTTAACTTTGCTTCCATAGTCTGCCAATCATATACTCGACCTTTATACTCAGCCCAAGCGTGATTGTATTTCTTACCATCCCAAGGGTCTTTCACTTCAGCATATACAACACGAGCACCCTTGTCTCTAGTATGAAGCATTGCCCATTTCATAGTATAACCTAAGCATTCACCACAAGCAACTGCTTCAGATAATTTCATACTACTCCTAAGCAATATTGATTTCAGAGATAACAGCCTGAGAAGGAATAGTTGAGATGAAGTTTTGCATTACCTCAGCATCACTCAAAGGTCTGTTAAATACTCTAGTTAGTCCTACAACACCAGTTAGTCCGCTTGTTGATCTATCCATATTCTTTCCGATGATCATTCTAGCATCACTATTAATTATAGGAAAGTCAATGTTGCCAGATAAACTAGTAGTGCTTCTAGCCAATATTGTTTTCTCTCCATTAATAAATATAGCGGCACCACTAATAGGGATAGTACGACCGGAAGTTGCTTGAGCACAAACATGTACCCATTGATTCAAGGGCATCTGTAATGCCCCAGCCTGTGTTCCAGACCCAGCTGTCAATGAACCGGCACTTACTGTTTCTCCATTAACATTCAACTCAACACTACCGTTCTTTACAGACACTCCAGCTAACACAGTGCCACAAGCACCTACAGTAAACAAACTTGTACTATCACCTGTACTAAACATTTTAACATAACCCATCACAGCTATGCCCGAAGTAGATGTGTCTCTGAGTGAAAATGTATTTGATGTTGCTGTTTCAATATATGACGAACCGTCTAATAAGAATCCACCTTCAATGGGTCCGTGGGTCCAACCTGTAACGGTCGCTGTTACGGCATTATCTGCGTGATACGTAGCCATTCCACCAGCAGCCTTACCATAAATCCCGGCAGTAACTGCATTACCACTCCAATCCATTACTCCAGTAAGACCAGAGGTGGTAAACGTTTCTTGTTTTTCCATACGATTATACATATATTGACAAACTAAACTTGATCCTACCCGACCACTGGCACTACCTAAAGGATACGAAGTGCTCAACGGTCTAATACCCATACCCATACTAGTTAAGTTATTCAAAGGACTAGCAGCTTTGATTTGAAGATCGCCAGCAAATACATTTGTTTCTTTATCTAATATGATAACGTCAACTTGTCTATTACCATCTACGACTGTACAAATACTATATTCTCTTTCTTCAGCACTAGTCGAAAACAAAGTGTTACCTACAGCACCACCAACCGGTGTTCCCCAATCAGAAGTCAATCCACCCGCGCCAGAAGTCAAACTTCGTGCCCTTATTCTGTGTGTACCCGTAAGTGACGTTAGACCTACACCATCCCCATAACTTATACCTAATAAACCATCAGCCGCGGTGACTGCCAAGCTAGCACCAGTAATGCTAAAACTTTCATCTCTAGATTGTCTAATACGATAAACAGATAAAAAGTTACCGCCAGTTAATGCGGATGTTTCATTAAGTGTATAGATAGGTTGTTTATCAAAACTTCCTCGATTGCTCTTAAATACAATCTTTGATTCTATTGTAAAGTTTTTTGATTCCATATTAATCGCCTATGTCCCAAAATATTTGTCCACTTTTTCTAAGGCGTTCTGGTCTAATATATTGTGATGGGAAATCGCCTTCTTTTAAATACAATGCGTCTAAGTTAAATAAGGCCCCATTATCAGATCCACCATTATGAAGTTGTTGAACAGTAATCGAACCCGTGATCGTGGTTTCATTGGCGTCAGCAGAAACAGTGTTGGTAATAAAAATAGGTTTCCAAATAGATGTGCCCATCACAGCCGTTGTCGAAGCAGAGTTAGTACTGTGACCTATTGTAAAAACAACTCTAGCTGATGTAGAACCTGAAGTGGATAACAATCTTAATCCACATGTATACGTATTTTTATCAAACAAAAGGTTGCCACTATAATTGATAGTATGTTTTGCTCCCTGTCCAGCAGCTGTAGTGTTAACCCTATAACCAGAGGCACCAACCCATATTTGTTGTGTGTCAATATTAACATTTGAACTACCCGATGCAGCCCAAGTGTTTGAGGCATCTACTATAATATTGTGTATACCTTCTTCAAATAAAAGAGTGCCGTCAAGATTATCAAATGCGGCCATGCCGCCATGATCAAGAGTGCCACCTTTTAATGCTAATAAATCACTTGTTACTGATGGACCATATACAATTGATTGATCTTCAGAAAAATCTACTGAACCAGAAAAGTTAACTGGTGTTCCATGATTAACATAAGTAGTAGTATCCACTACAGAGTCGGCAATCCCGGCAAAAATATCTACAGCCGATATGCTTTCAAATCGGTACCACGCAACCAGATATTCCGCACTAGGAGAAAACTGTGTCACACCTTCCGTTGCAAGATCTTCTGGCGTAACACCCAAACTAGTTACAGAAGCCAACGCATTGATAGATTCAGTAGTGCCAGAATTTATCCACAGTCTCATCTCATCTAATTTACCACCAAATGAAATTTGTCTTATAGCAAGCGGCGCGCCTGTTGCCGGATGTGGGTCTGTTTCTCCACCCAACGCAAGACCTGTTAACTCATTTAAAGTTTGTTCTCTATTTAACACACCATCTATCCATATTTGCATCTTGCTTGTCGAACCATCATCTCCAGAAGTATAACTAGTAAGTACATGATACCAAGTATCTTGTATGATAGAGTCTGCCGATGTTAATGACCAAGCCATATCTGAGCCAGAGGCAAATAGAAACTCAATAAAATTACCAGAGGCACCACCGGAAGTACCATATACTATTTGACTACTGTATATACCATCAAATCCAGTAGTTGAAGAAGTTGAGTTTCTTTGTATCGTAGCTTCCCAAAACTGAGTGGTTGACCCGGTGCCGGACCCTTCTAATTTTAACCACGTTTCAAACATAATATTGTTTGCAGTACTACCGTGTTTAATAGTATTGTTACCTATTTCATCTAATAGGAATTCTGTTCCACGGCCAGAATCCGTAGGCAATATGATGTAATCATCCACACCATCAAACGGCAGGGATTGTAACGAACCAGTAAGAGTTTCATTAATATCTAGACCAGTTTCTCCATTACTTGGAGTGTCATTAAGCGTAATGGTGTTCGGATCATCAATAGATCTTGAAAGTAAATATTGTATATTTCCGCTTGCTGCCGGTGAAACAAATCTAAATGCCATTCTTATATTCCTTACAAGTCCACACTAACTCTAACTGTAATCGGTAAGTCAGTTGGCTTTTTTAATGGTGCAGCGAGTTTAGCAACTGCCATTAATTCATTACTATCGTTATACAATCCTACGTGCGAAATCACAGGTGAAAACTTATGACCCGATGAAACCAAATCAGACCAATACTTATGGTTACCCGTATCGGCAGTAAGATTTGATTTCGTTAACAAGTTATCAAAACTCTCAACAATCGAACTAGAAGTTAATGAACCAGTCATTACAGCAGTAGGGTTGAAAGTAAAATTCAACTCATTAGATTGACACTTACAAAACACATTCAAGTTAGTGTGCATCACTCTTGACTTGAAACTAACAGAGGTTACTGATGTTGCTACTTCCCGTACAGTTGACGATGTTACAACAAACATTCCTGAATCTGGTATTACTATTCCAACAGTATTACCACTTGATTTTTGAATCAGAGCACCAGATCCAGAATCATAATAGTCGCCAGCAATACTTGTGGCATCATACGTCACTCCGGTGGCAGTTGCTGTTAATCCCCCCTCTACTACTCCAATATCAAACATTTTCTTACGTAAAGCAAACACACCTATATCTGTATTTAGGCCAGTGGTTGCTGTGAAAGAATTTCCCCACCCTTCATTCTTCAATAACATTCTTGTGTTCAACCAGTAAGACGAATTGCTACCAGACCAACTTGCTGTAAAAGCACAAACAGAATCATTAGGTGCGGTGACAATATTATGATCAGCTTGACCCTTAGTTATAGTACTGCTTATACTAGAAATAGTATGACCCCTAGAAGTTTCAAAATTAACAATAACCCGATCAGATGGTTTTATCTTAACGTAAGTAGAATCAACACTATTGTGAATCGCGATAGGTAGAAGTGGGTTAGCCATAATATTTCCTAAAAGTCCAAGTCAACTTGAGCACCAAGGGTAATGTTTTCATCTTTCTTTACAGGTTGAGCCAATTTAGCAACAGCTAACAAGTCACCGTTATCATTGTATAATCCAACCGTAGATATAAACGAAGTCGGGTTATCAAACACACTTTCACCTGTTTCAATATCTCTACCAGTATTATTTTCAGTGAAGTTAAACTCTGACCCTGAAGCAACTGCATCAACTAATAACCTACCAACAAAGTTACTAGCACCAAATCTTACTCTCTCTACTGAGAATGCCGCATTGTTGTTACCAGTGACGGCAAAACCAAAGTCACCTGTCACACCACTCACCGGCCATGTAAAGTTTAGTTTGGCGTTAGCGTCATCACCATCCAAAACTACAGATGAGATATCGTAAAAAATCATTCCAACTTTTTTGATTGTACCCTCAACTGTTTTTCTTACAACACGACCTTGTGAAAAATCATTATCAATCTGTTTAATATTTAGCGGTTGATCGTAATACAAAAACGTCCTGCTAATGCCAGAAGCATTAAGATCTGTAAATGTATTTCCACTCACTCCTAATGTAATATCATCATGGTCATATAGTTTTGTGATACCATCACCAACCACAGCGCCAGTGCTTGAAGAAACATTACCGTATGGGTCCGGCAACATCGTAGCTACGGCACCAGTTAACCCACCTGCAATATCCGAAGCTGACAGTGTGTTGATTGAGTTAAAATGCCACCAAGCCATAATGTTATTGGCACTAGTGCTTGTTAGTGTACTATCCATAAAGTTTTGATACGTTAGATTTAATGCACCAGAACCAGAAGCCTGTTCTAGTGACGGCAACTCCAACTTTTGATTAATGTTATGTTTGTAACCAGTGCTTCCATCCTTCAATCTAATATTCCACATTCTGATTGATTGAATCTGTCCATCATAAAGACCAGCAATGTTTGAGTCAGTCGTGCCAACAATTTCACCTCGGTCACCAAGAGTAACACCATCTTCTCTATTAAAGTTTGAGGCTCCAATATACACATTGTTACCACTAGGTCCAGAAGTAGGATCGCTAGATTGTAGTCTTACAGTACGTATCGGTATACGTTGTTCTAACATATTTGCTTGAGCAACAGGTCCGTTCGCTTCATCACCACCTTGTAGTCGTGGGAACACTTGCTCTTTATTGAGCAACTTGAATCCATCAATATAACCCAACACCACACCAGTTCCTCTATCTACACTGCCTCTAATATCACCTTCACCTAACTCATAAATAGACCACGTTACAACAATGTGATGAAAGCCACCATCAAACAAGTTGACACCTACATCAGAGGGCACAAACAAACCACTACACTGTACATCTTTATCAGCAAAATCTTCTGAGAAGTTCGCTTCAACTTTGTTTGCTTCGTTATCTGCATTGTTTGTGTATACCGCTGTACTTCTAAGATAGAATCTAAACGCCGGTTGTTGTCCATCTGGAGAGTTGGTCAACTCTAATTTTAAAAACTTATTTCTTGTGTTTGCATCGGCACTATTCGCCAATCGTCTAAACAATATTGTTGAATCACTTCTATATGGACGTATGATCGCCTCAACTGTTATTGAGTCTGTTATACTGTCTAAGTTAGCTGAAGCGGTGTACGGGTCGTTTGTGACCCCCACACCAAAGAATGACTTGGTAGTTGTTCCATCGAAACCACCATAGGGGTTTTTTAGGTCGAGAGCTGCCGTATATCCCGTAACATTGGAAGTCAAGAGTGTTGGTTGTGCCGATGAACCCGAAACATAACCAGTCAAAGAAGTGTTCGATGTATTCATTTCCATATAGAAAGTAGTAGGACGAATTGCATCTGCGTTAACATCTCTTCTAAAGTTTATGTTTCTAACAACAGATACCGTAGTGTTATCAATACTAGTACTATTTAATGCACTTGCGGCTGCAACATCATAAGAGTTATCTGCCCTATACAGATAACCTTTGACATGTTCAAAAATATTTTGGTGAGAGATAGTTGAATTGCCACCCTGTGTCAAAAAACTTTGATCGGCCGAACTGATGAACACACCAGTAATTTTTTCGGCTGTGATCGAAGTATCATTTGGTATTGGTGTGGTATCAAATTCCCACTTGTATTTAATGACATCTTTTCGATTTAACCCAAAGGTAGGATTAAATATAGATGATTCTAATGTTGGCAAATCACCAATAGTTTTGATGCCTGTAAAAAAATGTATATGAGATGCACAAGGACTGTTTTTTGATATGCTTACAGTCGCATCATTAACTATTGATAATGGTTGAGTCTCATTTTCTTCAAACGCCTTAAATGACATATTAGTATAGTTTAACCTCTATAAATTTACACCCTAAACATTCAGTTATTTCTTTCTTTCTCATAACATCTCTTTCTTGTTGTTTAGGATTAGAGTGATATTTTTCTAACACTTCTATTACTGTGTTTTTCTTCTTATCATAACCATCAACAAAATATCCTAATACCTTAAATTCTCCACCATTTTCTGCGTGCTGAAAATTGTAACCATGTTGTAATCCATATTCATCAATAACTTTACATACATATGGATTATAGTTTGGTGAATATTTGCCATTCAATTTTTCTATTCTTGATATTAATTTCTCTCTTATAATCTCTTTTGTTTTTGCTGTATGTCTTCTTCGGCTAGATGATAAATCTATTCTTTTCCTATGTATATATGTGCCATCTTTATATCTTTGTTTCTTTGTAGTAGATATTTTTCTCTTTTGAGTATCGCTCATTTTACCTTGACTATGATCACAACCACTACCCCTTTTGTATTACGACATCAACATATTTCCATAAGCAAGAAACGGTAATGCCAACCAACCTATTGCATATTGTAGTCTGACAGAAAATACTTTCTCTGTGTCGAATGTCTTTTTAACCGGAGGCGAAACCTTTGCTACACTCATAAGATCACCATCGTCATTGTACAATCCAACTGTGGTGATAAATGTCGTGGGCATTCCTGTCAACGAAGCTGTGATAGTGCCCAACGCTGTATCACTACATGCGGTTGAGTTGTTGGTATAATTAAATTCTTGATTGAATGCTCGGCAGAATACTGACGAACGTTTAATGGCACTGATCGTCTTAAACGACAACTTGTTGATAGCTATATTACCAGCTGTTGCACCGGGACCAAATTGAAAACCCGATGAAGATGTTACTAAGAAATTGGTAGTGCTATCACCACCGTGGAACACCATTGTTCCCGAATCATAATACACAGTACCTACAATATTTGTCGTATCATTAGATTCAATTAAGTCACCCTTTCTACCAATACTACCAGTGACACTTGATTGAGGCACGTCAGTAAATACAAGATCGGCTACAGCACCAAACGACATAGTAGCTGTTACACTTCCTGACAAGATACCATCATCTAATGTTGTTCTACCTACTTGAACCACTCTTGCAATAGCAGATGTAGCTACGTTATTTTGAGCAACTGGAATTGTATTGCTGGCTGTGGAAGAAAAGTAGTAATTACTAATATGTCTAAAAGCAGAGCTTAATGGAGTTGTTGTAGTTGTCCCTTGAGAGTTCACTAAGAAACCGGTTGAACTTCCTTCCATAACAAAGGCCACAACATTTCTTGCCTGTGCTGCAGTAGCAGAATCAATTGTCCAATTGATTCTGGTTTCCACATCTGTTAATACTACATCTCTATTTAAATCGAGTTCTGTTAAAGACATTATGATTCCCTATTTTAAGTTGTTGCCGTAGCACTAATGGTAAGAGTAAACTCTTTTCTTGCACCAGTATTAATACCAATTACATCAATCTTGGTATCGCCAGATTTCCCACCAGCATTAGCACCTGTTTTAAGATTAAAAATACCAGTACCATTTTCATCTGGCAGAGCCTTTGTTGACTCTACAACGGCGATATCCAAGTCTCTTGATGTAGCGGTATAACCCTGTGGATCTTCACCATTTTCGGTTGAAACTTCAATTCTAACGTCGTTACCAAAATCTGCTGTAGCAACAGTAGGTTGTAGCTTCAAGGTAGAAATCTTCAAAGTGCCCTTGGGTAATGTAACCAACCTATTCAACAGAGCAACCGCGTCGTTTGAGATTGGTTCCAATACCGGTAGATTTAGAATGTCACGCTCAGGATTTACTGAGTTGGTAACATCAAACAATTGATAGTTTACGTCATCATCACCAAATGCAAACTTGGTGATTCTAAAACTACCATCATTTTTTGCCAGCGCTTCACGACCCTTTTTAGTTAGAATCGCGTCGATGACGGCTGTGGATGAGTCGAGAAAAGCCAATGTAGTTCTCCTTTTAAATGCAACACTAATATATTTTAATAACTTCTATTCTATTACTAAATATCATTTTGTTGTGGTTTTACTCTGTTTGGTTGTTCTTTTCTTTGGAGGTGTTGAAGAAACAACTTTTTTATCTTCGGCAGCTGCCTGTTCCGCGGCAACGGCCGCTTCTGCAACCGCTCTCTTAACTTCTTTACTAACAACAATATTAATAGATTTGATACTATCGGTGGCATGATTATTGTATAAAAACTGAAATGGTGCGTGTGTGTTTTTCCCTAACCATGTAATCAAACCATCAATACGACCATGACTTTCATCAATATAGATTGCATCGAAATTACTGTAGTTATCTTTTACATACTGAATAACATCTTCTACTATTTCGTTTCTAATGTTAGAAATATGGTTTAGTTTGATATGGTCAGCTAAGTCTGGACTGAAGAATTTGTTAGGTAAATCAATACAAACCAAAGTTTCCACAACCTCAGCTAGTCGAACAGAAACCTGTCCAGCATAATAGCCCACCTCCAAAACATTTTTCTTACCTATAAGACTATTGACAACTTCGCCCTCTTTATCGGATGACACTTGTCTAAATTGATTAATGTATTCGTTCATTTTATTATTCCTTTAGTTACGATTGAACTTTCTCTACACCTTGCCGCGTAATTTGTGTAATTAAGTCTGTGTCTCTATTTGTATCGGCATTAATACCAACTCTAAACACATACGAATCGTTATTAAATAGATTCACAACTGTAATAGGCACAATTCCTATACTGCCAGAGATGGTATCGTTCACCACTAGTTGTGTGATACTCCGTCCACCATTTATGGCACTCAAAGAAGTAACAACATCATGTAGTGTTAAGTTAAATTGAATTTCTTCAATCTCTAATGGTGTTGTAATTATTGTGTCTTTATCTTTTATCTCTCTACCCTGCCCAGCATTAATGTCACCAACAGTAGCGACAAACAAGTTAGTTCCATCACCAGAAGTAGGAAACTCAAAACGCAGAGCTGGATTGGAGGTCTTGAATACATTACCGCCAGCCAGCATTTTCACACGACCACTTATAAACCCATTAGACGCTGTCGTAACGGCCGTCGGGGAAAGCAATAATTGATCCAATGTTATATCCAATTCAGTTTGAGCACGACGGGCTGGTGTGATTCTGATTGGTAAAAACCTACCAACTCTTGTAGATAAGAATCTTGGAGCATTTCTAGAAGAGTTTTTGACTACGTTTGGCAGACTTCGTTGTGATGTAATAGATTCGTCAATCGTTAACTGTACATTGTTGTCCGTATATTGATATGCTTGGAAACGGGCAGTCGTACCACCACTAGCAATCAATGTTTTTGTGTTACCACTGATAGCATCTTGGTGTTCTAAGTCCCAAGCATTAAATCTATTGCTGATAGGCAATGAAGTTAGTGGATGTTCAATGATAGAAGGGGTAGAGTTGTATGGTGTTGACCCTTCATCGTCTGACAAAATGTTACCATCGGCTGTGAATGATCCTATTGATACTAACTCACCATTACTTCTATGTCCAAATCTTCTCTTTAGTTTACTTCTTTCTAAAATATGTGGTTCAATATAAATACCTTCTGCCAATATATTAGTTTTTGCTGGAAGGAATTGTTTTATGAATGGGAACATGCCACCCAACACATCATTAAAGTTGTCCATCGCCTTAATAAACGTGTTAATGTCTGTTAGTCCGACGTTATTACCAGTTACGCCCGATATACCAGTTCCATCAATACCGCCACCGCTCTTAATTCTATTATTGAACACACCGTCACCAGAAACACTGGCACTTACGGATAAACCCCATTGTGCTGTAATCTCATGCCATTTCTCAGGCATAGGTCCGTGATATCTTCCTTGTGTATGATCTTCAGCCGTACCTAATAGGTCATACAGGTTAAGATTTTGAATGTGATTCTTGATTTGTCTATTGACAGCATTGATTGGGTTCAAACTGAAACTTACATAACCAATATCTTTTTGATCTGTTCCACTATTTGTTTGTCTAATACGATCATTGTCCGCCGCAAAACCTGTGGGATAGTATGTGTTGACCTTTTTATGATTTGGAAAGATACGATAACGTTTGTCGGTATCTAATGATTCAAAACTCACCGGCACAGCACTGTTTCCAGCCGTTGTAGAGTCTACAATGAAGTTATAGTCACCAGCAAGAATAGTATTTTCTCGTAACTTATAATGAGCAGACAAACTGCTGTATGTGGCATTACGTGGACTAGCTGTTGAGTTAATAAACGATGTGGATTCAAAGTTTCTGGTATGTTCAATCATATCTTCATCAGCAAGAGGCACATCCCATGCTCTTACTTCGTGAATGTAACCAGTAAACGAACCACTACCGGGGAAATATGGAGCAAACAACGAGCCACTTGCACCAGATGAGTTAAAATCAGCAAGAGCAACGTCTGTATGTGTTGTGGAACCAGAGTTCATTGCAATAATGTCATTACCACCCGATGGTGAGGCAGATAAAGCAAAAGCAAAAACGTTTAGGCCATTACCACTACGACTTGCGGCAACATTAATGAAGTTATCTTGTGTATGAACGTATGATGATAGTGACCCTATACCACCAGATAACGCCAGACTAACCGTTTGTGCTGACATACTAGCTGTGAGAGTAGATTTGAAAGCAACCTGACCTGAAGCATTCATATCAATGGTGTATAATGGGTGTCTAAACAATACGTGACCCGTAGCACCTTGATTTGCACCGGCTGTGGCAGAAACTCTCATCTGAAGTGTGAAATCTTGTCCACTAGCGAAGTCAAAAGCGTTAGCACTTCCGGTTACAGCGTGAGATGTTGTCTGAACAAACACATCACCAGTAGAAAACAACACTGGAGTATCTACTTCTTCAATTTCTCTTACCATTGTCGGCGCATTGAATACCGAATATTCGTTTGTCTTAAGGAAATTATGATCAACACCGTAAATACGACCAATTGATTCAACAGTTTCTCTAGTTCCCTTAGTTTTTAACAGGTACATAGCGTTGTTCATCACTCTATTCCACAATTTATAGGTGATTTCCTTGTTTGTGATATCACCAGTGGTCGTTGTGAAGTTTTGATTCGCTATATTTGCTGCAGCAGATTCAAAAAGATCTATTCCATACTCTCTAGCTATGACCGGTAGGAATTTATTTGGTATTCTGTTCTTATCTTCGTAAGAAATACGTTTTACATATGGGATATATTCGATAAACATCTTCAATTCGTCTATCATATCACCCATAGCAGCCAAAGTGTTGTTCAATACGTCGTCAGTATCACCAGTAAACAGAATTTCTGGTAACATATTAGATAATTTCGATGCTCTGCTTATGATACGTTCACCAGTAGCGGCAATTGTTGTTACATGCCGTTCGACCCCAGTAGATGTTGAGACAATTTCTACTGCTGTACCTGACGTTTGATCAATTTGTTCTCTGTTTTCCTTCTCAAAGTTTTCAGCCCGAGCAGAAAGAGAGTCCATTGTAGCGGTTTGTGATCCTGTTATTGTATTGGTTGAGTTTCGTTTAACCCACGGCAATCTTACAGGTTCGCCTTTATCATTATTTGCAGAGGCAGTGATTGATCCAACAACACCATTGGTATCTTTGGTTAACTCATTCAAAAACCACAACTCAAAGTCAGTAGATTGCTTCTTGAACTTGTCTACTCTATAGATGTTTTCGGCACATAGAGAGGCTATCGCCGGCTCGGCAGACGATCCAATAGGATACTCTTGCTCGATACGTCGCAATGATACTCTAAAACGTCGTAGGCCATCGCCAAAGAAGATGTGACGGGAGAACTCACCGAAGTCTATAAGGGGCCTTACTTGTTCTTGATCGGACGTTAGAGAGAGTGTAGCGAGGTCGCCTGAACTACTCCCAAAACCGGATAGAGAATCAATTAAGCTCTCAATGGAAAATCCATCAGCCATATATTCCTACTTTCTTAGACTACAAAGAAGTTCCACAGATCCGGCCTGTCATAATGGAATGTGTCACCTTTAATATTTAGTTTTAGCACTACCTTATATTCAATATCTGGATAAAGATTATTGGTATCTAACTCAAACCAGTTGCCATCTTTATCGTATGAGATTTCTACTTCTGGTACTTCAACTAAATCTGTAGTCAACTCACGTATTTCTACCGTACCACTCTTGGCAATAAAACCACTCATTGCTGTAGTGCTACCTGTTACTGGACTTAATATTGTGCTTCTATCTCTAATGAATACTCTTATCTTTGTTGTTGAACCATAATCATATGTGGTTTGCTTGTTGATAAGATTGACAGTAAAGTTTGAAATGTTAAACGATTGAGCGCCCTGTACAGGTTGATTGAATGTCAACGCACCGGTTGTCGTTAGATATTCACCAGCCGTTGTAACCACCCAAGAATCTACAAACAATGAAGAAGCAGAAGTTCCAATATTAATACCACTTACACTACCACCTGCTGCTGGAGCAGAAGTTCCAATGTTAACTTTATATACACCTTTAGCAAAACGACTTGCTGTTAGTGTCATAGGACTTGTTGCCACGCCGTCAGCAGAGATTGTAACATGGCCGGGGAATTCTTTTGTTCCATTCAAATCTTCCATTACACCGTCAACCATGTTGTAGAAGAATAGATTGCCAGTCTTAGAAAATTTCATTAATGACCTATCGTCTTTAAGTTCTCCCGGCCATTCTAACTGAATGTATGGTCGTTTACGTGTGTTTGTTTCACGTCCATAAAATTTCTTCGTAAAGAAACTCGTAGATGATACTGACGTATCTACTCCTGCTGCCGTAGCTTCAGGCCCATCTTTTGCTTCTTGACCATCAGCCATTCTCAATAGGAAACCATAGTTAGCAGACACACTATTCAAGTGTCCCTTAAACCATGTAGTCACGTCTACCTTGAGGTTTTCTTCCCCCTGTGTGAACGTAGCACTACCCGAACTAGAATCATACACTTTTGTATCACTACCCAACACAGCATGCCCACCAGTAGTAGAGTTAAGTCCTGTCCATGATTGTGTGTTTGTAGCCGATAGAGCATCAGCATAACCCGTTTGCGAAAGTTTGTCATTATCTAAACCTGTCCCCTCAGTCCAATCTGCCGTAAGAGGTAAGGCCCAGATTGTAAAGTTAGATGCTATTGGATCACCGTGTAAAGCATTAAACAAATACATATATGCAGAGACAGACGTATCAGTTCTTGGGTCTGGATATTTACCAGTGCTGATAATACCACCTGTTAGTGATGTGAGAGAGAATTTTATCAACGCTCTGGCCCACTCCTTTGTGTTACGTGTAGAATTAACCTTGTTCCATACTTCTAATATTGGTGATAGACCAAAGTTAGAAGTTGTTGATTGTTCGGTAATCCACGTATCTTTTTCTACATATGCTCGAGCACGTGACATTATACTGTTCTCCCAATAATGTCTATGTTGGGATACTTCACTTCCCAAATCATATCTTCTGGCATACTGAGTATGCCGTTTACTGTGTTGGCTAGTACATCAAACGTTGTCGTAGAATACTGTCTACCATCTACTGTGTTAGCAAGGTTGGTAAAATTAAATCTCACAACTGACCTAATTTTTACAGATGCCTGAATCTTGGCAATAAAGTCTGACACTACCAAGGTGTCATTGAAGTTACCTAACGATGTATGTAACATCGGTTTGACAATATTGAACGCTTCTAACAATGCTTCATTTGGGTTTATGTTTGGTGCAGCAACAATGCTAAAGTCTGTTCCAATGTTGACTACCTTACCGTCTGTTAGTTTGACACTATCTGAGAATGACTTGAAACGTTTGATATACGTTTCAATATTGTTCTTCAGTGTTTCAGCGGGAACAATCAACTCACCTCTTGAGTTACGAGCCATTAATACCAACTCCACACCTAATGAATTAGTTGAATCTTTTCGAGCAAAACTTCTAAATACACTACCAAAACATCCGGGCATTGATAACACTCTAACTTGATAGTCTGTTAAAGTAACCGCTCGGTTTTGAGCATTAAAAAACGACAACGCATTTTGTTTAATAGAAACTAAAGATTCTCGTTCTGCGCCGCCAGTAGCTTGAGCAGGATTTGTTACAGCAATGGTTTTTACTAATGCATCTGTTGCAGCTGCATTCGAGACTTCAATTGTTGGATTTTTATACTCAATAACTCTATTTGTAAATCTTGACAACACATTCATCCCAACGTTGGTAGCTAAACCACCACCAGTTCTATAATTTATGTCAATTATAGTGTTTGATGAAGGAGCAATACCCAATGTTTTTGTTTTTAAGAAATTAGAAGAATCAATTACCATAGGCGCAAAACCAGACACAGACCCTCTCAATGACGGAGGTAAAACAAAATCTTCTGGATTTGGTATGATCTCATTATCTTCGGCTGTACTAATGCCTCCACCAAATGTTATTGCTGTTTTGCCACCAGCTATTTTTTCTTCAACAAACCTTCTTGGAACACGTTTCAACTTCAAAATAAAAGGAACATCACCAGATGATGATGTTGTGTTTGCCTCACCAGCAAAAATAGTTTCTTGAGCTAAATTGTCTACTTTTTGCCACTCATATCCATCATTAGATGATACAGAAAAAATCTCTGTTATATCCACACTCGGTAACTCTATTCTTAAAAATGATTTCGGCACTACTCCTACACTATAAGAAAATAGTTTTGTTGTGCCAGCTGCAGCGGATACACCAGTAATACTATATGTAGCCTGTGTTGCGCCGGCGGATTTTGTATGAACTCTATTTGCTGAAGCTGAGAAATCAACATCATTTAAAATCTCAAAACTAACAGATGGTTCAAAATTTGATGTTACTCTACTACCCTTCTTAAGAACAAAAGCAACGCTTGCACTTGTTGCGTCTTGAAACGTTGCTGAAATTGATAGGTTAGTAACAGCCGGCGATGCCAGTTTTGGTTTATAACCAAAATTTTGTGCAAGACTAAATATGTTCTTTGTTTCAATAGCTCTATCAAGAAATCCCTCGTTTACTTGTCTATCCAACAAGAATGTCAGAGAGTCACCAAGATAGGCAATCATTTCTAACAATGCCATACCACCAGAGGCGTCATTAAAGTCTTGCCACTCGTTAGGAAAATATTTCTTTAAAAAGTTTATGAGATCTTGTTTATAATCATCAAAATCTTTTGAAAGATAATTTATCTCTCTTATTTCTTTTACGCGTTCAGTCATTACTTTTTCTCTATGGACTTAATGTTAATTGAACAGAATCAACCAACTGATCAGCATTCTTTAATACATACTTCATTCTTATTAATACTTGATTAGTGTCTAAGGACACCCCTATTCCTCCAGCGGTATCTTCAGAATATAATTTTAAAGATACCAATTTAATTTCTGGCATCCATACTCTTATTGCAGATTCTATTTCTGAACGAATCCTAACTTCTAATTCAGCAGGGACGATTTGTTCAAACAAACTACCTAATAAAATAGGAATATTTGTACCAATCCCACCATTTACAACACGTTCACCTTTTTTGGTCAAAAGAAGAATTTTAATATTTTCCCTGACCGCTCGTATTGTATCTTGGTTGCCTTCAAAAAAACCTTTACGAAATTTCCTTAAAGGAAATGAATAGTTGATAGTCCCAGGCATAATAATTCTCTAATTTAGATAATGTCTCTTACTTAAAATATCTCTTGCATTAGATATTAGTGTTGTTAATTCATTAATTTGTTCTGCAAAATCATTTTTACGTTGGCCCAAGCTAGTATCAATAAAATGAGTTGCAGGTGACGACTCTGGAGTTGTTGTAAATCTAGTTGAGGATTCTCCACCAATAGAAATAGCGTCATAGTTAATTTTTTGCTTTTTAACCACAGTTCGTAAAGCTCCAGTTTTAATAGTTGGAGGTTGTGGAATTGATATAGTTCTACCATCTACTTCAACAACTGAAGGGCGTTGATATACAAGAGTATCTGGATCGCGACGAGAGTCTCGAAATTTGATTTCTTTATCTGGAATCTGGAAATTAATTTCTGGTATAGCATGAGTATGATTTAAAAAATGATTCAAAAAATCTTCTATAGATGTAACAACATCACCTAACTTATCAAGTGTTTGGGCAAATATTGCTCCAATGTTTTCTTCGTACGAAACCAATTTTTCACCTAATACGTGACGATTCAAGGATCTCTCTGCGTCTTGTTCCAAAGATATAGTATATGTTTCATCAGCAATAGTTGCGATGAAGTTTCTAACAGCGTCTTTATCATTAATCATTCTAGTGCCGAGGGGAGTTGAAATTATTTTTGCCACAGGAGTAACTTTTTTGACACTACCTATATCACTTAATTTTCCTTTTTCAACATGAATAACTTTAGTGGCAGTTTTACCTATGGTAGCAATGTTGTCTCTGAGCGCATAGAAATCTTTATTCATAATACCCATTTCTAATATGCCTCTTTTACTTCGCCGCGGCGAAAACGAATGTCTTATGAATGTTCTCGTTCTACCTTGTTGAATAACATCTCCCAATAACGCAGGAACTCCGGTATTTCTAATAGTTCTTTCTGGTTGAATATCATTGTTGATATCATTCATACCGACAACATCTATATCAAAACCAGTTTCGCCCAATGCGTTTTGGGAGTTGTTATCACCAACCAAATGTGTGCTTAGCCACGGACTATTATTGACTCTGCCGATCCAATAACCCTTAGAGTCTGATTCAGTAGTTTCTCTTATTATTAAAATCTCTTCACCTATTTCGGGCAACGAAATTGTGTGTGTTGATAACAATGGCACATACCAATCATCAACCTCAGATGATGAGAAAACATCATCTTCCTGTTCTACTAATACACCCTCACCAATAATTTTTGCTTTTATACTATACTGTGGTAATACTTTTGTTGACTCTTTATCAAAATTAACGTCACGAAGAACATCAAGAACGATACCATTACTTAATATAAAATTAGTTTTGTTAAGCGAAGACTGATAGGCTTCTTCTATAAATCTTTGACCGGGGTGGAATAAATTTGAAAAGCTAACTTCCGACATTTTTTATCTCTACGCCTCGTTTGATAAGTTCTTTTTCCATCTCTACTAAATTTTTCTTTAGTGGTTCAATTTTTTTGAACAACTCTTTAGCAATAGTTAAAAAATCTTCGTATTGAACAAGACTGTCAGTATATTCTGTAGCTAATTCTTCAATATTTTTATCATCAAAAGTCATTAGCCCTCTATAAAATCTAATTTGATATGAGAATACAATCCTCTAATCTTATTCAAAGACTTGGTAATTTTACGAGATGGCAGATCAGTTGCTTCACGAACATAAACATAAAGCTGTTTCTTATTAGTAATGTTTAATATTTGATATTCTTTCAACATTTCAATAACAATACTTAACACTTTGTTATCATCAATAGTCAAAACATTGTTTTCATCTTCAATGATCTCAATTAATTCATTAACAACTCTATCAATTAAATTTTTACTTTCGTTATCCACAATTTCAGTATTATAATGAATCATACTTAGATCGTGAACAATACCATCTCTACTATCTCCATCTATAAATACCTGCTTCTTAAAAGAATTAGATTGTTGGATCAACCAATTTTTTACAATGGTACCGAAATACGAATATGATTTCTTGTTAAGTTTAGGATTATAACGATTTAATTTTTCATAAAGATGTGTTATAGCTTCATGTTTAATACTATCGTAATCATATAATGTTTTGTTAAAGTTGTAGGCGTAGTAAATGTTTTCCACAAGGCGTTGAAAGGCTGGTTCTATGGTATTAACATAGATAACATGCTTTTCTTCTATATCTTCCATTTGATTAAATAGAACGATAGCTGTTTCTTCATCTTCGCCCCAATAGTATTTCATATATCTCTCCTGAGAATGTATAACTATAGGAATTTAATGATTATTAGAGTTATTGTATACGTTACATCTGCCGCGCAAGTTGCATGGTAATTAATGTATTGAAGTTCCCCGGCCGGAGATCTTCCTCCAAGTTGGAAATATAATAGATTCCCCTCACACCTTGGATAACATTGTCCACCAAAATATAATCTAATGGACTTAGGCCTGTTATACCATGAACTGTAGTTGTTATTGTTAACAGATAATTTGATAACACTTTTCCTAAGTGTACATTAGAATTTTCTTCCATAAAAGACACTAACAAACTATTATAAAAAGTCATATCAGTAAACAATAATGTGCCTAGTGCACTGTTGGCCAAGCGTCTGTTTTCTTTTGTGTTTCCACCCTCTTGTTGAACCTCCCTCAATACCAAAGATATTCTTCTTATTGATTCTAATTCGGCTTGAGTTTTGTGCATTAATTGCAGATCTTCGTTTGCTATAAGCTCATTCCATGTTTTATTCCTGAGCCGCGCGGACGCGGCGGACTGGTTGCGGCCGCGATTATCGGTTTCCTCTGGCCGATCCACCCAATTTGAATCTATAATTGCTTGTATGTAATTAGGTATCACGCCTACTTTAAATTTCCCATCATCGCCCAGTAACTCTCTTAATAAATCAACACCCATTCTATTAGTGGCCCCGTCTTGTCTAAAAACAGCCCAAGCGTTGACATCAATTTTAGAAGCAACATCAATATTTTCAACTAATGAATTATCATGGGCATATGTAATAGAAATCGCGAGGTCTTTTGCATCCTCCATCTTGCCTTCTTTAATTAAATTTTCAATTGTATCTTCAATAGTTTGTTCAATGTTTGAAGTGGAGAAAATTTCCACAATATTAGCATTACCTGCAGCAACTCTTGAATCTAATCTAAACCCAACAGATTCTTCTTGACCCGCGCCTAATGTTTTAGAAGCTATAGCAATTATCGCTTTTATTAATTTCAATGCGTTCATATTTGGATTTTTATTTAAAAGATTATTAATTTGTTTTATTGATACAGGTGCATCAAATGTAGTGTATAAAAGTTCATGACTTACCGATTGTGTTTTAAAAAATTCTGTGCCGCTCCGCGCGATATCGGTCACCGCTCGCAAATAGTCCTCCCATTCTTGTTCACTTCTTGCGCGGATTTCACCCGTCAACATTTCATTCGGGTCGGTCAAAGCTCCATCCGGTGGTAACATCACTTTTAACGGTATATCTTCTTCGCTCCGTACGGGACCAATTAATGGTATACTAACCGGAGCATTTGGTAACGGTTTATAAACAAAATTCAAATCAATTTTTTCATCCGCATCCTGCCTTCTGAAATTATTTGCAACAGCTTCTAACACATACCCAAGTCTATAATATGTAGGTATAGACCGTGTTATTGCCTCACACTTAAATCCATTAGGCATTGAACCATACTCATTGATCGACAGCGGCTTCACTTCTGGAACAAACCTTTCGCCAGTATATATTTCCAACCTTTCGTTTCGATCTTCAAGTTGAGCCTGTGTAAAGTGTGTATCTGGATGTGCCCCGTTCCCGTCCCAGTAGTCGATCAGCATATCGTTGTACAACGCATCGAAGGCATTGTCCTCGTTGCCTATTTCATTGCCAAGTTCGTCCGTAGCCACATTCGAGGGGTCTACTTCCATGTGGGGGTTATTGTGATCTTGTTCCGCGTTCGTTAGTAGTGGAGGTGCATCGTCGAGCACTATCTCGACGCGCGGAAACTCGGTGGGTGGCTGATTTGACCATTCATCGACTGCTGATTGATAGCTTCGTTCCGCTAGTATTTTTCTTACCTCGGGATCTTCTTCGTCTGCAAACTTTGCATAGTGATCCGCGTACACCGGGTACGGCGGGGTCAGCTGTTGGGTCGGTGCCTGTTGCTGTTCTTCGCGTTGCTGTTGTTCTTCGTACTCGGCATCGTCGGCCGCCAGCCTCGCCAAGCCCGCCTCGCGCAGCTCAGCCGATGACGGTGGTGTGGATTCTTCCCCCACTTCAGATTCTGTCGGATCTACTGGATCTACTGGATCTACTACTGGTTCTACTATTGTCTCTGGCTGACTAGAAGAAGATACTGGTGTTACTGGACTTACTGGTGGCTCTACTACTACATGTGCTGCGTTCTCGGCCTCCTGTCCCTTTTGCAGTGCAATTGAAAGATGCAGCTGGGCTGCTGACCGGGCTTTTTGAAAATTTCTAACGTCACCCCATATTGTTACAACATCTTCAGAAGACAGTCCAACTAATGGTTTACCTTGATATGATGTAGGTTGATAGACTCCATTATTATTAAGACGGAACTCAACTTGATTTTGGATTAGATACGTTTGAAACGCGGTCATCCATAATGGATTTTCAGCTCCCATTTTTCATCCCTCCCACCCTTCGCCGATAACCATGTCGAAAAACTCTTGCGCAGTCTCGGGAATGGAGTCAGGAATACCGGCTATTGATCCCCAGATATCGATCTGGTCCGTGGGATTGCCATACTGATCGCAAAACTCATAAGCATCGCTTCCGTGTGTAGTCGAGGGGCCCGCGCCGAAGTCGTGGCCGGTAGCCGGGCCCGGCTCGACGAGCGCGCCGCGCGCGTTTGTTCGGACATGAAATTCCCAAGCTCCATTATCCGCGATGGCATAGCGAAAGTGAACCGTTCGGGCACCAGTACTGTGCGCGTCGCCTTCAGTGGTTTGGCCTAATACTCTTGCACGTTTTGTTGGAACCCCGCCCTCGATATTTACCGTATCGACATGCTGCGGCCCGAACAAGCCACTGTACACCGGCGGCCGTGGAGGATTCAACTCTATTATTCTTTTTGTTGTCACATTTGTATTAATGGTAGCTCCAATTGGCAATTCGATAAAATCATCCGCGTCATCAAATTGTGAACGATCACTCGCAGGATCATATTTAGGATTATACAGTTTGAAATCCGCACTAGAATTTATTGAAGCATATAAATGTGTACCATAAATAATATGCTGATTGAGCTTTATATCTAGACTCAATATTCTTCGTAAGTCAGCCAACGTTGCCATTTTTATGATCGGAGGTTGGTTGTTTTGTAAACCTTGATACCAACTGTCAAACAAGTGTTGCCGGCCTTCGAGACTCTCTTGACGGCGTTGAAGTCGATTACCGCGGCGATCCGCGTCGAAAGGCTGATCAAGCTCGCTGCGCGAGGCGGGAAAATACCACTCTATTTGTCTAGGTTCTATAGATATGTCATTTACAATTTCGCTTTTTGCGGCAATAAACTCATCAGCGTTGGTTATCTTATCCCATTCAAACATTTTCTTATCGTGCGCGACTGCAGCCGCATGAGTTTTATACATATCCCCCTGACTTTGCACAACGTCGCCAAACTCGGGGTTATACTTTACTCTTTCTTTAATTTCAAAGTCTATAAGTTGTCTTAAATTATTAAGTTGAGTGTTAAGACTTGCAATAGGGGCCTTAGTTTCAAATATATAAACTTTGACGCGGTCTTG
>Ga0098058_1000170_pt1 | contig 23536 bp, 31 predicted proteins | sample 19_taG_FD_75061 | JGI IMG/M metagenome (GOLD analysis project Ga0098058, IMG submission 75061) | Marine viral communities from the Subarctic Pacific Ocean - 19_ETSP_OMZ_AT15317 metaG | ecosystem: Environmental > Aquatic > Marine > Oceanic | place: Pacific Ocean | collected 2015-01-19 | reverse complement strand
TCGTCGATCTTCGCTCGATGTTCGTCCGCTTGGTCCAGCCGGTACAGCATCATCGGCTGGTTTCCGGCTAGCGCCTGGACTTGCTCTTCCACGCTCGCCATGGTCGAACTCTCCGTTTTCGAGCCTCGCGTTGAACGCACGTAGCGTATCTACGCCGTCGGTTGTGTGGACTATTGGGGGGGCTTCGGGAACCCGGTGAACGATAGCCTTGAACGCCGAAACTAGACTCTTCACGCGGCCGCCTTTCATTTTGATGGCGACGGGATAAGCCGCCTCTCGGCGTTACTCTTCCACAAGCTCGTCCGGTAGCGCCCTCGATGGCCGCGCTAGGCTTGGCTTGTGGGTTGACAGCGTAGACGCGTCCGTCAGGACGCCCCTAATCTCCTCGTACCAGTCTGCCGCCTCAGTGGGGAACCTGGCACGAAGGAAGTTGAACATCCGCTCCAGATGGAACACCCGCGTGGTGTCCGTAGGCCCGTCATACTCGTGGAACCACCACTCCCCCGTCAACGGGTTGTGGGGGCTTATCTGCGTGGCGGTGCCGCCCTCGTCCATCGCAAACAACTCCGCGCTCGCGGACACGTCCTTCGAGAAGATGCACGCCATGTTGGCGACCGTGCCAGGGTTCGACCCCTGGTTGTCCATGTAGAACCCGCCGTCCTGAGACAGCCGAGACACCGTCGTGCGCCCCTTAGCGTCCGTAGTCTTGGCGAAGTTCCAGTTGCCGTTGTTCACAGTCAGCGACCAGTTCAGATCCGTCTGGTCGCTCTCCATCATGAAGAACTTGGGCGCCGATCCCGTCACCGTCGCCCCGGTAGCCGTGATCGACCCGGCGAACGTAGCGTCCCCCGTGGACTTCGCGATCGCGAGAAGCTCAGTCCCCGCCGTCACGTCGTAAAGCTCGAAGTTGTCGCTGTCGCTGTTGTCGATTCCGAGCGTGTAGACCTGCGCGCCCGTTAGCTCAAACTGGATGCTCGCGTCACCCGCGCCCGCCTGCTCGATGCTCAGTATCGACTCGTCGGCGGTGTCCATCGTGTCGTCGTTGTTGGCGTAGAACTCATACGCGCCGCTCACCGACCGGAGGCCAACCTCGACCCACAGCGGCTTGCTGTTCGCGCCGATCAGCCGCGAGTACAGGTGCGTCTTACCGTCCGCGTCGACGCGCACGCGCTGCTCCCCAATCGGGACAGGGTCGCGCCCTAGCGTAGTCGTAGGCGCCGTCTCCACGCGATAGGGGCGCAGAGCCGTCTCCAAGGAGTCGAGCGCATAGGTGGCGCTCGTAGCGACTTCCTCTGCCTCTGTGCCAAGGACGCGGAACGCCATTAGTGGTACGCCTCGTATTCAAGCTGGATCATCGTGATCTTGCCGAACTCTGTAATGCTGCCAGAATGCGTGATCGTCACCTCTACCTGCGCGCTATGCCCCTGCCCCATAAACCCGACGGTGTAGTTGTTGGCCTTCGACGGCTCGTAGGCGGAGGGGGTGATGCTAGCGGTTGTCTCGTCGTCCACGTACACCTTCACAGTGCAGGACATACCGTCGGCGCCCGCACCAAGCCCCTGAATGATCTTCACCCCGGTAAACTGCGTCAACTCGTCGAAGCGATGCGGCGGGGGAGCCACCGTGAGGGTGAAAGTCTGGTCGGTATCCCTGGTAGACGTGGGCGCCTCTAACGTTGCCAGCGCGCTCCATGTCAAACTGCGCGCCCCCACACCTGCGGCATCCCCAGGAGCCACTAGGAAGGACGGCCCCGTGATTTGGGTATTGGCGTCTTGATTCACCCCGATAGTGCCGAGCATGGCGTTCGCGGAGAAGTCCGAGAAGGACGTCCAGTGATCGGTGTCTCGGTAGTAGACAAGCAGAGTATCGTGGACTAACCCGTAGCGTAGAGAAGTCGCTGTGCCAGCGGCCCCCGTGTCCTCTACCGCCCAAGACGACGTGATTACATCGGAGCCGTCATCCACGGCCGATATGATCCCCCAATTCTGAGCGTACCCGAATAAGCCGTCACTCTCTACGTATGTGCCTTTTACGTAGGACGACAGATCCCACGATGTGCCGGCAGTGTGTGTCCGCTCCGTATCTGCCGCGCCGAAGACCACGTTGGCGCCTGCCGCAGCGTCCGTAAGTGTCCCGACCGGGCCGTCCAGATGGGTGTTGCCCACGGACACCACGTACTTGTCCTGATGCCTACCTGCGTGGACAAACCACATGTCGCCAAGATCGTGCTGGCGAAGCCTACGCTCGACAGCCTTAGAGCGGACCACGAAGGACTGCCCGTTCGTCTCGTATATCTGACTGTCTGTCCCCATGAACATGAGCGTGCCGTTATACGCCATCATCGTGCGCGGGAACCCGCACCCGACTGCGGAGGGGACTTCCCTGACCTCGATGTCCCCGATGTGAGTCCCGATGATGTGGTAGCAGGAGTGCTGCGTAAACGCGAGGATGCCGTCCTGCGTCGGGTGAGCCTCCAACGCGGTTAGGCGACTGTGCGACCCCCCAACAGTGACGCTGTTTTCTGCGGGGAACCAGTCGGGGAACACACCGTCCGCAGTCACCTTGGAGAATCGCACCGTGTTAGGCGATATAGCCGCATACACGACGTTCTTGCTGGTCGCGAGGAAGTTGGGGAGTTCCGTCAACTGGTCGTGGTCTAGCGTGTCGTTCGCGGCCCCCAGCGTGTAACTAAGCGTCGAGCCTGCCCCACCAGGGTCATGGTACTCGGTACCAGTCACCCATACCGCATCCGTGGTCCCCGCCGTATCGTTATTAATGCTGTAGGTGTTGTTGGCGTCGAGCGCGGCGGCCTTTTTATACACCGTGGTGGCTTCCGCCGCTGCCTCGGTATCGTGAGAATCCGTGATGTAGTAGATGATCTTGTCCCACTGCGCATCCACCGAGTACGTCAGGGTGAAGTTCAGTGTCTTGTTGGACGCGTCTGTCTGCGCAGCTACTACCGTCGCAGGGGCCGTCTCGACCCCGTAGGTGCTGTTGTAATAGGTGTAGGTGACGCCGTACCACTTCGACGCTTCAAGGTCGTTGTTGCTGTCCCCGCCGATCGACCCCGCCGCGTCCGTTACGCTGACACTGGCAGGGGTAGTAGGCGCAGAAGCCCCGACGTTGTACACACGGGCGGTGCTTAGGACCAGTCCCGTAGCGTCGCCCCAACTCATGTGGCGATTGCCGCCCGCCCCCAGCCCAAAGAAGACGCGCTCGTCAAATGCCAAGAACGGGGCGTACAACTGCTCGTGCCAGTAAGCCTCTACATCTACCCCCGAAGTACTCGTGCTGTAGTTCTTCACACTAGCAGAGGAGATGGCGTAGGACTCTTCGTTGACCTGCAAGCACGCGTCGTGCGCGCTGATAGTGAACATAAAGTGGCGAGTGCGAGGGGAGGCTACCGCGCCGGCGGCAAGCCCCGCCTCGATCGCGGAGAAGGTCGCCATCTTCGTGATGAGTCCCCGAGTCGCCCCTGTATTGTCCGGGCCACTAAGCAGGGCAGGGCGCGGGACAATCCTGCCCCGGTAGTCAATCTCCGCGTTGTCCATGACCTCTAGCACGCCGCGCTCGTCTGTACGGAATCCGTGATTCTCGTTCAGACCGCCCGTGAAGTCGCGCCACGAGATGTACTTCTTACGCGTTGCCATCCTCGGATGACTCCTCGGGTGCTTCCCCCACCGTATCTGGGGCGTCCTGCTCGGTGAACGTAAGCGCCTGCTCGTCGAACTGGACCTTCACGTCCCCGATGCCCATTGCCTTGCCCGCCGCCATGGACGTGTCCAACAGCCGCTTGTTCAGCCATTGGAGCCGCTGCCATGCCTCCGACTGCTCGACCTCTTTCCACGTCTCGTCACGTAGAGTCCGCACCGCCAGCACCGCCACACGGTCGTCGCCCTCGATCTTATGGACTTTGCCCATTGAACATTCGCCTCATGTCGTCGCGCTGCTTCTTAGCCGCGCGCTTGTTGGCGGCGTCTACACGCCGGTTTTCCTTCGCAATCTCGCCCATCATGTGTTCGCTCACAAGGCGCGTCTCGCCGCCCCCGAGCTTGACAGAGGGGTTGGTGATCCGCTCACGGGCGTTGTGGTCCCCACGCGCATGTGGAAGCTCACGCTTCCTCGGCTTTGTCTTCTCGCGCGCCGCGCGCTGGTTAGGAAGTTCGCGCTTTCTCATATGCCTACTCCCGTAAGAGCGAGTGACAGCCTCGGCGTCGCAGTACCCCAGATCGACAGCAGGGGGTCGTCGTCTGTCCCCGCCGCATCTGCCGAGTTGAACCGCACACGCGACCAGTTCGTGTCGCTCCACGTCGGCTCTACGTCCGCAGCGTCATACGTCGCCTCGCGGATGCCCAGCTTCGTAATCCCCGTCAGAGACACCTGCGCAATCCCGGTGCCGCTCAACGAGAAGACGTTGTCCGCCGCCGCGTTCCACGCCGCGTAGGTGATATCGCCGCTCAACGCCGTAGAACCGAACGAGTTGTAGTCCCCCGCTGCGGGGTTCGCATCGTCTGCCGGCGCGCTCGTGTAGATGTTGAATGTCGGGGAGATGGAGTTAGCATCGGTCTTGTCCGTCCCCGATAGCGTCACCGTCGCCTTGGTGAGGCTGATGCCGTTTGTGATCGTCGAGGTGTCGAACGTGAACAGCGTGCGCCACAGGTTGCGCCACGTATCGCTGCTGTTGTCGCCCCGTATCGCCGCCTGGTTTGGAGACGACGCGCTCGTAGCAGTCGTCCCGACATGTCCCTGAACGTTTGCCCAAGTATCCCCGTTACCCGCCGTCGCCACATACCCTACCATCGAATCCGCCGTCGTCGTCTCTGGATGCGCCTCGGGGTTGAACGTCCCCGTCTCGGCAAACGCCACCTTCGGGAACGGCGACACCGGCGTCCATACGGCGGACAGATAGTCCTGCCACTCCCGCATACGCTCGACGTAAGGAACCAGCCCGAGAGACATCTTCGGCGCGCACGAGTACTGCCCGATAACCGGAAGTGCGCGTGGACGGCGGAGACTCCACAGCGCGTGTAGAGCCGTAGGATGGTACTCGTCCAAGTAGAGCGCGTAGTTGGGGCCTATCTCCACCATAGGGCGGGCAGGGCTTCGTCTATGGACGCCCAGCAGACGCCGGCCGCGCGGCGTATTCCCCAACAGGACTAGCGCACGCTGGTGCTTCTCAAACCACGCCGTATCAAGCGCTGGCATCAGCGGTCCTCCGTGCGAGTAGGCTTGCGACGTGGCGCCCGACGCCGCACCTGAGAGGGCAGCTTAGTCCGCGCGTCCGCATCGTTCAGGTAGTCGTTCAGGTAGTCGTTCATGTAATCCACCACCTGCGCCCTGGACACCGGGGTGCGGAAGACGAGACGTTTGTTCTGAAGAAGCGTGTTGCGCCCGTACTGGCGGGTGGTAGCGCCATCCTCGTCAACTACGCCAGCAAACGCCCCCTCGTACAGAGACACGTGCGCGATGTTGCCCACGACAGCCTGGATCTTGTAGTCGACGTGCGTACCCGCCATCCTAAATCTCCATGTACACGACGACCCCGCCGACGGTCATCGAGGTGGAGCAGTTCAGGTCGAGGTCGTCCCCCGACTGAGTCTCGCCCCAATAGACGCCCTCGCAGAACGGGATCACCATACCACCGTTCGCAGCTACCGGCATCGCGCCCACAAGCACCTGCGGCGACGCGTTGTCGTCCTGCACGGCGATCGTCCCCGCAGTGTCCGTCAGGATGACTAGGGCGAGTACACGGAGCTTCTTGCCCGTGACGCCCGCTACGATCTGCTGCGCGCCAGTACCCGTAAACGAGATGGGCGCCCGCTTAGCCTCATGCGCCTTGCCTACGTTATCGAGCGTGTCTTGTACCGTCCCTACCGAGGGGAATAGCCCGCTCATCGCAGTCTCCTAACTCTCATATCTGAGACGCTGCGCGCCGGATGGGCGAGAGCGCCGAACACGGTACGGGAAGAAGGTTGCCGTCTCGTCTCGAATCACCTTGTAGCCGCTACGGTTACGCTGCCGCACCTGCCGGCGGATCACGTCCATCTCGCCCTGATACAGGCTCTCGTAGTAGTTCTGCTGAGTCTCAGTGCCTGGGCGCTTCGTGATCGCCATCTTCAAGCACAGATACATCAACGCACGTTCGGCATACATCGGGATCTCTAACAGATCGTCCGCGTCAGTCGCCTCGCCCGGCATCGCCGCATAGCGGATTCGGAGAGGGCCACCTTCGTCCGCGATGTGTATCTTGAACTGGAAGTCGTTGGTAGATGCTGCCCACGAGCCGGTGTACGTTGACTGGCTGCCGTTGGCATACCCAGCGTCGGGGTCTTGCGTCCAACTCAGGTGATTCTCGCTGGGGCTAGCGTAATACCCGCTCTGAGCAGGAATCTCAGCCACAAGCCAGGTGAGGGTGTTCGCCGCCAAGTACGAGGGGTGCGTGAACCAGATGTCGTTCCATGCGTTGTCCGACGGAGTCTCTATACTGCCCTTGGCGAGGTTCGCGCCGGACCCGACCAACGTCCCCGACGGGGCGCCTGAGTTGTCCGTGTCTAGCCGACAGGCCAGGTTCCCCAGCGGCGTGCCTGTCCGTGACCCGAGGCGTATAGACACCCCAACGATGCCGCCTGCGCGCGTAAGGAGGAAGCTCTGCGCCTGCTTAGTCTCTGTGCCGCCGTTGTTGCCGATTGCCTTCGTCGTGCTTCCACTCGATATCGAATGCTCAACGGAGGTGGAATACGACCCCGTGCTGGCCGCGTCACGTAGGACCACCTCCAAGCGGTTGTGGATCGGGGACAGCACGCGATAGTGGTCGCCCAACTCGAAGTTATTACGCGCACCGCCTTGGATGCCCTGCGAACGACCTCCCGCGCCAAACGTGAGCGTCGTGTCGTTCGTCACCGCAGTGATAACGCCTTCGCTCTTGTCTGTGACATTCTCCACAGACTCCAACGTAGACCCCTGACCCAAGGCGGTTCCCTGAGAGTTGACCACCTCCTCACCATCTGAGAATGCGCTGATACCCGTCCGGTCAGCGTCGACGATCGTCGTCGCACTGCCGCCCGTAGCGATCCCTTCGGTGATAATCTCCCGCGCCCGGCGCACGGAGAAGTAGTTGGGGGTCGACGTGTAGTTGTCGCCTCGGTAGTCTTCGAGCGTCTCCTCGGTGAACTGCTCCAACGGCTCCCACGTCGTGCCGTCCATGTACTCCACCGAGATGACCTCGATGGCGTCGTTTGGCACTTGGAAGACGCGCTGGCCCTCGTTCAGGTGATAACGCTCGGTCTTAGTTATGAGCGCGAAGCCGTCGTGAGTGACAGTACTCGAAACGAGTTGGCGCTGCGCGACGGATATGTCGTCGTTGAGTTCCGCGTCCGTATGGAAACCCGCAGTGGTTTCCCCCAACTGCTTACGCAGCCGCGTCAGGAACTCTGACCGTATCGTGCCTGCCATGACATGCCCTCACGACTGGATGCGTCTCGCTAAACTCCGAACCGCGCCTCGGCGGTGTATTCGCCATCTGCCCCATGGCTTGGGAAGACGAGGCTAGGCACCATGTGGCCGAACCGAAGATCGGTGCGGCACCATACCTTGAACCCCGCCGCCCTAGCCTTACGACAGAAGTAGACGTCTTCGCCAATTCGAGTGCCAGTTTCCTCGTCTGTGACATCCGCAAACCATGGCGGCTCCAACGCCTCTAACACTTCGCGTCGTATCAGCATCCCACACGCGCCCACCGCACCTACCTCGTGCAGCCCCGCAGGAGTCGGGAGCGTGGTCGGGACATCGTAAAACTCGCCCGTGTCCGACGGCACCATGAAGTTGTGGTAGTAGGGGGCTACACGGGAGCATCCCCACCCCGCGACTACGTCCACATCGCTCCTCAGCAACTCCATGAGCGTGCTGGGAGGGTAGACCATGTCGTTGTCGAGCATGAAGAGATGAGTCATCTGCTTCGCGCCCTGAGACGAGCGGACCTTCGCGCCCAGCATCATCTCCACAGCCTCGTTCCGCATCGCGGCTATGGTCGCCTCGCGGATAATGTCCTGCGTCCACAACGCAGGCTTGTGGAGCGCTGAGAGGTTGTCCACAAACAGCGCGGGCAGATGCTCCATGTTCGAGGGGATCGCTATCTGCACCGCCGGCTGCACCCTCGACATGGCGCTCGCCAACGCCCCGAACCCGTAGGATTCCTCGCTGCGATTCTCCAAAAGAGAATCCACCAGCGCACGCGCATCCTCATTAGGGATGAGCGAGGGAACCCCCTTTGGAGGTTCCATAACTGAGCTTGTAGGCTTTGCCTTCACGTCCTGCTCCTGAACGGTTGCGGTTAGCCGACGTCGATGATCGCGCCACGGTCTGCACGGTTCAACGGCAAGCCGACGAACGGGTCGTCCAAGCCAAGCGTCTCCTTGGCGACCATCTTGACAACGTCGCGGACTTGGTCGATGGCTTCACGGTTCTGCGCCGCTGCACCCCAGCCGAGCTTGATGCCCTTGGCGAGGTCCATCATGCGACCGCCCGCCTCACCCTGGGACGGGTCTTTGAGACGAGTGATGCCGATTTCGTCCGTGCGCCGCCAGAACTCCTCGCGGTCGGTGTCGTGGTCGTTGTGCATCTGAAGCAGGAACGCGTCGTCCCATGCGTCAAAAGTGTTCACATACGACGTCGCCCCCGCCTTCGGGGAAGCGTTGTCGACGAAGAGGTGGTCCTCCTCGATGCGCACCGCCTCATTCGAGGTATCGTTATCCGCGACGAAGAAGGACAAGCGCGTCGTATAGTCGCCCGCCGCCACTGTCAGCGCAGTGTTGCGGATGAACGTGCCGGTGTCCGGTGTCCCGCCCGAGTCGTCGCCAATGAAGCGGATCGTCCCGGTGACATCGCTGTCTGCCGGGCTAGCGCTGTCGTGGACGATGTCGAGGACATACCCGGTAGCGTCGGCGTCGTTGTTGTAGAACCGCGTCGGGGCCTTCAGTCGAAGGTTCCCGTCAGCGTCCACATCCGCATTCAGCAACCAGTGACGGTCATGGTTGAAGCCGCCGTTACGATACCGCGCCTGTGTCCACGTCGCCGTATTCGTCATCTGCATTGGAGAGTCCTTTCGTCCCCAGCAGTGGTAGAGGAACGCATCTTCTACCCGAGAATTGAGAGGGGGCCGAAGCCCCCTCTACTTGGTCCTAGCTCATGCGCGGGAACGCATGGCTGTAATCGCCCATGCAGAACGGGAACAGACGGTCGTTGCGGCAGAACGTGCTGTTCTGCCTCATGCAGAGGGTCAGCGGAAGCAGACCGTCCGCGTCGACGTCCATGCCCAGCGGAGCGCGCCCGACGATCGAGAGCGGCACTGCGGCGGTTCCGCCAGCAGCGATCCCCTCACCATGCCCGGCTTCGGCGCCCGGCAGCACGACCTCTTCCAAGGTCGTCGCCGTGGACGTGTCGAACAGGACGATGCCGAGGCCCTCGGTCTGCATCCAGAACCACTCGTCGTCCGCCACAGCCGTGAGAGCAGTCCCCACGGGGATGTCGGCGGCTTCTTCCGTAAGCTCCACTCGCGTGAAGCACTGGATGGCGTATGTGGTTGTGGCAGCGAGGGCGGTCGCGAATGCGCCCGTCTCACCCGCCCAATCGTAGATGTCGATCTGAGTGTCCGACACCCTACGGATGATCGGCCCGCCCTGGGCTACGCCAGTGCTGCCGGTCGTCCAGAACATGTAGACATGTCCGTTTTCCTGCACGTCGTGCATGTCCTGAAGGGACGTGGTCGTGAAGACTGCGGTATCCGTAACCCGACGGGCGCCGATGGCTGTAACTGCCGCCAGCGTGCCAGTCATTATGATCCCGCCGTCCGCCGCGCCGGTTCCGCCCGAAGCCCCTTCGAGCTTGAGCAGATTGCCCTTCGCGAGAGCGCCGCCACTCGTGTTCTGCATGTACTTGAAGCACCGCCCATCGGGGGTGCGGATTTCCTTCCCAGCCGGATGTGCCGGGACGGAATTGGTCTGGTAGATGTCGCCGTAATAGTTACCCACGGTTGGGTTCCTTTCTGTTCGTCAAAGTGGACGCCAAGTCACGCCGGCGGTCGCCGGTTAGACCGTGGTGATGTCCTCGATCTTGCCCTGACGGTGGCGATCATCACAGACGAGGTTGAGGTCAGCGATGACGTGGCCGACGACCGAGTCGTCTTCCTTCTCGAAGCCCAGGAACTCGAAGTTCGCGGAGTTTCGGATCGCCATGTACATGTGGTTGTGGTTGATGAAGAACATCGTGTTGGCGTCCGCCATCTCGTCGCGGACAAACGTCATGTTGTCCCAGACGATGTTGTCGAACCCGATCGCTGCCAACTCGTCGTTCGTGAAGTACTGCTGGCCCTGCAACAGCACCTGGAGCGTCGCGTACATGGCGTTGTTCTGATACACCATGATGTCTTCCGCCGACTCGTTGCCACGGCGGATCGACGCGCCCATCGACGCGATGTCTTCAAGACCGATCGTCCGGTTCGTGCCGCTGTTCGTGTCGACCTTGCCCGCCCAACGGTTGGCAGAGTCGAGGTCGTCCGTGCCGACGTCGACAACGGCGAGTCCGGCATACGACAGCGACGTGTCGATGATCGTTCCGAGGCCCTGGATGCGGTCGCCGTCCTGGCCCGTACCGGTGCCATAGACGTCCGCGCCAATGGCGAACTTCAGATCCTCGACTGCACGCGCCATCTGGCGGTCAACCAGAGAAAACAGCGTCAGTTGCTTGTTGCTGGACAGCCCGCGCAGGGAGTCCATGTCGAGCAGCCCGTTGATCCCCACGTCCATGTTCGCACGCAGAGAGGGACCGTCGATCTGGATCGCGACGGCGTAGTGCTTCCACTTCACCGTTCCCTCGACGACCTGCTCGCGCTGCACGCGCGGGAGTTCGTCATAGGAGCTGTAGGTGGTCGTCGGCTGACGCTCCTTCCAGAGCGCAAACCGAATCTCGTTGCCCTCGTTGAACACGCGCGCACGGCGGATCAACGTGTTGGAAAACGCGTAGGAGCGTTCGAGAATCTTCTCGTTCAGGCCCGCCCACGTATGGCGTACCGCACGTCCGAGTTCCGTGAGAATCTGCCCTGATGCCATTTGGATGTCCTTCCATCCGAAGAGACAACCAAACCATCACCACAGGTAAGTGGCATCCCCCGTAGGGGACGCTGGCGAAGGCGCGCTTACCTGCACACGCCCTCGCTGGCATCCGGCTGGTTCAATCAGCGAATATGGTCTTCGCCATGTTTGCTACACGAGCGTCACTCTGCTGAGGCTCGGAGAGTTTCGAGATTGCAGCCATGTCGAACGCGGGCATGTCGGCCGGAAGAATCGGCGGGCGGCGCGGCGCGGATGTACTCCGCGAGTTGGCGCCCTCGGACTCCACTTGGAGGTCGGCGTTGCTTGCGGCTGCCTCGGGTCTGCCATTCGCTTTGGAAGCCATGGCGCGGCGGGTAGCGTGAATGCACAGGTCGGTGAACGCGTCGTTGTTCCCGTCCGCGTGCGCGCGTATCGCCACGTTTGCTTCGTTTTCGCTCATGGCATACTGAGGCCCCATCAGCATTGCCTTACGCTCCTTGAACTCCGCCGTGAGTGTCGCCACCTTCGTGTCGAACTCACGCTTCTTCCGGTCCGCTGCCAGGGACTCGACCGTGGACTCCAATCCTGCGATCTTCTCCTGCTGCGCGCGATACCTCGGGTCGTCTTCCACGGAGGCGGGTTGGGTAGGCGCCGGCTCTTCGTTCGCGTAAGGGTCGGCATAGCCATATGGGTCGTCCTGCGCCGTAGGCGCTGCTGGCTGCCGCATCTTCTCCGCTAAGAGAGCCTTCGTCTGCTCCAATTCCCGCGATAGGGACTCACGGTCGGTTTCCGCCGTATCCAAGCGCTGGGTCAGTTCCTTCGCCTCTTGGCGATTCTTCGTTCCCCAGCGAGTCGCCTCTCGGTGATCCTCGGCCCGTTGATCTCGCTCCGCTTCTGCCTCTGCTGTTTGACCTCTGCTCGCTTCCAACTGCGCCACCAACTGCCCGATCCGTGAGTCAGCCGCCGTCCAATCGGAGGACGGCTGCGGGGCGGGGTCAGCGGCAGGTGGGTCGATGTCATCCGCCGTCTTGGGCGGAGTGCTGGGGGTGTCGCCTGTAACCGTGCCTGCATCCTGAGCTTGCGGAGCATCCTCGACCACGGCCGCTGTCTCGGTCTGTGGAGCAGACTGCCCCTCAACCGGATCGGACACCGCGTTCTGGATCATCTCCTGCACCCGAGCTTGGGTGCTTTTCGCGTCAAGGCCAGCAGACGTAGGCCCCTGGGCGGCTGCCTTCTCAGCCATCGTTCACCTTCCTCGAAATCACGGCAGTGTCGCTTGCCGTGGGTGCGCTCGCCCCCGAAGGGGAGAGAAACTGTTAGCGCTTCTTAGCGCTTCTTAGCGCCGTGCTTCTTCCGCCAAGCAGCCCCTTTGGCCTTCGCACGCTTGCGCATAGCCGCTGCCGAGTTGTTGCGCTTCTTAGGCTTGGCCTTAGCCTTCTGACGAGGGACTACCTTCTTGGCCTTAGCCTTCTTCTTGGACTGGCTAAATACAATCGACCCTGGAGCGGACATGACTTTGCTCACGGGGGTCTTCCCGCTAGTCTTGGGCTTGGCCTTGCGCTTAACCTTAAGTGCCATTCTACCGCTCCTTACCCGGATGGTGGCGCTGCGGGCGCCTCTGGTGCTACTTCACCGCCGCCTTCGAGAGCCATCGCGTCTAGCCCCCCGCCAGCATCCTCGGGAGCCATCGGAACGCCGCCCGCAGCGTCGATCATCTGAGGGGCGCCACCCGGCTGCATCTGCCCGGCCATTCCGCCCGGCATCGCGCCCTGCTGCGCTCCCAACATCGCCTGCAACTGCTGCTGCACCTGAGCCTCACGCAGTTGCACTTCCATGTTCTGCACGTTGAGCGTCTTCAACTGCACAGAACGAGTCAATTCCAATGTCCGCAGGAAGTCCTCGTCGACCTCGATGTCCGCGTGCTTGATCGCCTGCAACGGGTCGAACCAACCCGCCTGCATCATCTGCATCGCGTTTTCCTGCTTCTCTGCCTTCGTCGTCGGCTCGTCCCACATCGAACGGATGCGGACGTCCACCGGCATCTCGCGGATAGCGTCGTCCCAAGCCATCCACTCGCCGCTCTGCATATCACCGGACGCCAGCACGTCGTGGAAGCTCGCATTCTCCTGCATCAACCGGAACCGCTGATACACACTGCGCCGGCGAGCCATGCCCACGTTCGTGAGCTTCTCACGTATCCGCTTGAACGCGGCGTCCTGTAACGTCTGGGTCTGCTTCGCGGAGACGTGCGTACCAGGTGACACGCCCTCCATCGCGTCGTTCACGTTCGTCGTCTTCTCGACGTTCTGCTCGATCTGGTCCATCACGCCGAAGAGCGATGACGGCACGTTCATGCCTTCGAGCTTCTTGACCGAGTTAATCATCCCGCGCGGAACCTCGACCGCTAACCCTGGACGGTTGGACAGCCAATCTTCGCGCAACGCGCCTTCCTCATACACCCACTGGCCGTTCGCCATCAAGATAGCCATCTGCATCACCTGCGATTGCAGGACGTTCAGAGCTACCTGCTGACCACGCACCACCTCCACGTCACCGAAGCCGTACGGGTCGCGTGGATCGCCGTAGTTCCTATAGAGGACAAACGGTAGCTGCCCGTGAGCAAACGGGTTGGCGTCGTCCAAGAGGATTGTGTCGCCCGCCATGTGGATGCGGCGACCCTTCGGGAACGCGCTAGGCTCGACCGGCTCCTCAGTCCCCTCCAAGCCCGGCACGGCGTCCTCGAAATACCAGAACTCGTAGACTGTCACCTGCGGGCGGTTATAGTCTTGCGTGTCGGGGTGAGGGTCTTTGAACGGGCTGGAATACTCGTAGCGCCTGTACAGCCCCTCGTCGTCGATGATCGAGATGTCGTCATGCTCGATCGCCTTCTCTTTGACCTTGCGCGTCTCGTTATTGGACAGCCGATACACCCGTTGGACTCTGTCCAAGTCCATCTTCTTCTTCCAGACTACGAACGACGCGTTGCCGTCGTAGATCCGGTTAGAGAGGCACTCTGGGTCCACCATGAAGTCGCGCGGGTCGATCTGGATGACCGCTGGACGCCCCGTCTTCGTGTCCCAATACGTCTTCTCCACCGCAAGCCCGCCGACAGTCATGTCCAGCAGCATGTTCTTGAGGTGCGCGTCTTCGTCCGTGCGCTCGAACTCCGCCTGCATCATGTCCGTAGCGTCGGTGGCGAGGTCCGAGAATATCCGCTCGCGGTACTCGGTCTGCCCGCCGGCAAGCGACTGGAAGGGCAGGAATCCCGCGTTGGGGACCGGGCGGTTGGGGAAGTCAGCGACGATATAGGGCGCAGGGCGCATGTCCATCATCAGGGAGACGATGGAGTGGACCATCCCGAAGGTGACGTTGCGGATGGTGCGGAACCGCCAAGGCGGCGCCTCAGACCTAGAGCCATCGGAATTGAGCCACTGGTCGCCGTGGTAGAACGCGTACGACCCGTCGAACTGCGCGAGGAAAGCGCGGAAGTTGTCGCCCTGCTCTGCTGCCTTTATAGAGGCGCGCAGAATCCTCGCAGTCCGCTTTGCATCGCGGATATTGTTAAGCTCATGGAGCCGTCGCTCCGGCGCTATGTCTGAGGCGCGAAGATCAATTCCCAATGATCGCCCCAAGCGATTAAGTTGTTCGATCCGTAGCCGAGACTACTTCGCGCGCGAAGAGTTCCGCAAGCCCATGAAGCGGTCGCCGCGATGCAGACTTTTGGCTGCCCGTTTGTTTCGAGACGCCTTGGTGTACATGTCGAACATTGTGATATCCGCACGGCCGTACTCGCGGGCTTTTGCCCTCTTCCTCCGGGCGCTGCCTGGCGCACCACGTGGGTTGAAGGACTTGATGACCTTGGGGACAGGGCGCGTAGGCGACCTGCGTTGCGTCTTAGAGTGCATCGGGGCGTGCTTGCCGCGCGGCAAAGGGACACGCTTTCCACGCTGCTTACGGGGCATGTGTCATTCCTCGGAGTCGTCGGACGCCCCCGCTTTTGCTTGGGCAGCTATTTCTTCGGGGAACCGCTCACGTACCCATAACACGAACTCGTCCATCGGCGCAACCCATCTTTCCGTGTTCGTCTTTCCGCCGATCACCTTCGTGAACGGGAAGTCCGCTGCATCACGGAGTTTGCGCTTCTTCAGGGCATACGCAAACTTTTGCGGCGACATGCTCAGCGCCGCCGCTGCCATCCGGTAAGTGACAAGGTCGTCGCCCTCTACCGGATCGGGGTTCACCGCTTCCTCTTCAGTATACTGCTCGAACGGCGCGGAGTGTACAGCCGGCGCCGAGTCCGCCGCAACCTCGCGCTGCATCCACACGTCGTAGACCGTATCGCGGCCCTGCACTTCCCGCTCGACGTGGACTATCTCCCAGCCGTCGGCGCAGAACTTCGACATCACCTCCGCCGTCCGGTTCTTCACCTTCGGGTCGTGATAGTTGGGATTCGTCCACGGAACGTACTCTTGCCGGAACTCATACCTCGGCATAGGGACTCCTTTGGATCACCATTCCGACTGCGCGGCAGGGCGTTTTCCCTCCCGCACCTCTTGCTGCTCAGCGCGCCACTGCTCCATAGCCTGATCGTCCGTCAGCACGCGCGAATACCGCTCGTGGTCAGGATCGTCGGGCATATCCACCGTGAAGCGCGACAGCATATCGCGTAGCTCCACATGCTCGGCGTGTTCCTCTTCCGTCAAGCCGCCCCACACGCCCAGAACCTCGAACCGGACGAACTTTGACAGAATGTCAGACAGCGCGACCTTCATCCGAAGTCCACGTCCTTGACCGTCCCCACACGGCGGCGATCGTCGCAGACCACAGTAATCGGGACCGACATCACCCCCCGGTACTGCTGGAACTGGTCGTCAGACATCTGCGCCTCCGTCAGCGGGCGGCCGTCTTCGTCTCGCCACTCTTCCGGCGGCTGCGCGGTGAACGAGTGTCCCATCGCGACGTTGATGCGCGGTGAACGAGTGTCCCATCGCGACGTTGACGATGTCGCCGGTATCAGCGTCATTCAAGGCGTTGCCTATAGGGGTGTCGAGCGCCGTTTGCAGCCCCCGGTAGACGTCCGAGTTCATTACGAGCATCTGCTCGTTTACACTCTCGAAGCTCTGGCGCGTAGCCTCCGATAGTTCCTTGAGCAGGGGGTTGGTCGCCGGGCGCTTGCGCCACTCTGGGCGAGTGACGCCCCAACCGGGGGTCCACAGCCCGTCGTCGTCGTGGGGCGTAAGCTGCGTGCAGTTGCCGCTCTCGTCCTTGGAGAAGATGGCGTCAGCCTGACCATTCTCCATAGAGGTCGTCGAGTCGGGCCTGCTCGGTTTGCTGTGCGCGTCCCTGCCACTCAGCAACCCGCTCGCTAACACTGCTACCCCGCCCAGCGCCTTCGTCAGAAAGCTCCGCCTGTTCATGCCACGGCCCTCTCACTATCTCTCTCGTGGTGCAGTCGACGTTGCACAGCATATGCTCGCTAACGTCCCCGCTCTCGACGTGGATCGTCCCGAATCCCTTGCGCAGAGCCATCTGGCTGCCCGACTCGCCTTCCGCCCAATCCCGCTGCACGACGCCATCTGCGAGCGACACGCCGTCTTCGGTGAACGGGCGCATATGCCCCTCGGCGTCTGCCGCGACCACCGTGCCTGCCTTGATATCCTCGCCCGCCTTGCCCCACACCCACTCGTTGCCCATTGTGTCGGTCTGCGTGGCCCCAACCATCCCGTGCGCCGGCGGACTCCAGATCCTCTGAGTGCGCCGGATCTGCTCGATGTCCTCGGGGACGAAGTGGTAGCCCCGGTAGATGTACTCCGTGAAGCCCTCGCCGGGGGCGCTCATCGACATCTGGATAGCGTCGAGGTCGTCCGCGCTGAGGCGCAACTTCCCCTTCGACCAGGCGTCGCGCAGAGGCGATATAGGGGGGACGTAGGTGACAGGCGGCGGCGTGGCAACGAGCGACTCCCGCATCTCGCGGATGTCGGCAAACGTGAGCGTCTTGGGGTCGGCGGACTCGTCCTCCACAGGGAACCACGGCCCGTCCTTCGCGCTGTGCTTGGACCAGCGGAGCTTCTGCGGGGGGATCGTCGTGAACCACGGGCCATCCGACGTATACCCCGGCGTAGTTATGTCGACCTGCTCGGGGCGCGCCTCGCTCTTTACAGCCTTCGCCGCCACTGCCGCTGCTACGCCGCCCACCAGCTTGCCGAAGAATCCGCGCCTGTCCATATCACACTCCTAGCGACCCGAAGTCGAATCCATCCCTAGCGCCACCGTCGCCGCGCCAATCCGTAATCTCGGTGCTGATACCCTCGCCACGACGCTGACGCTCACGCATCATACGGTCGTGATTCTCCATCGGAGTACGAGGCGGCGTCAACAGCCCATGGGTATAGTATGCACCGGCTAACGCGATAGCGCAATCATCATGGTGGCCTTCCTCGCTCGATCCCTCCTCAAACGGGCGCCCCTTCATCGGCGCCGCCACAGCGCCGTTCTGGTTCACGATCTGAAGCGACATCAGTTCCTTGACAAGCACCGACGAGTTCAACGCCGCGTGTTCCTCGTAGACCAAGTTCTTCAACTCGGACATCATCGCACGCTTCGTCGTCCGCGACGTACGCAGTCCCCACGTAGGCGTTGCCGACGTCTTGCCAACGAAGAGCATCTCTTCGGTGCCGAGGTTGGGGTAGGCGTACGCGAACGAATTTCGACCGAGTAAGTCACGGATGATTTCTTGCCCGACAGTATTCGACTCAGGTACCAGTAGAGCATTGTTGTACCACAGCCCCGCCATGAAACACTGATCGCTGAACTCAGGCGTCTCGGGACGATACCATCGCGTACCACGCAGCAACGCCACAACCTCTAACGGCTGACGCCGCAGCACCAGCATCACGTTGAAGTCGCCGCTATTCGGCTTATTCTCACTCGCGTCGATGAACCCAATGAACTCCTCGCCGGGCTGGGGAACCGCCCACACGTCCATCCAGCGCGCCGTCTCCTCCGCCTCCTTGAACCGAGGCACGTGCGTATAGAACGGCATCTCCATGTACCCGCGCTTCGGCGCCTCTACTGTCGCATTTAGGTGCACCTGCATCTTGCCGCCGTCGAGGTAATTCCCGCCGCTGCCCTGGAACGCCTCGTCCTCCGTACGCGGATACTCGATCTTGAACTTCCGCTTGTCCATCCCTGGGTCGTCAATCTCACTGCGACGCCATGAGATTTGCCCCAGCGTCACACCGAAGTCCTCGATCAGAGTGCGCTCGTCCCCGTACTCGTCCGACTCGTCCCAGCGAATGTCGTTCGTCAGCCACTCTTCCCGATCGGCGTCCAAGACGTGCTGGTACTCGTGGTGATCCGTCCACGCGATAAACACCGGCAGGATCGAATCGACGCGCCCCAACTCCTCGTTACGCTTCGCCTTGATCCACTCACGCCAGAACGGGTCGCCATACGCCTTTGCCGTCGTCTCCAACACAACGTTGATCGTCGGATTGCTCTTCGGCACTGCCCGCAGCAGCCCCGTCATCGTCGCCTCGGGATTGTCCATATGCGCATACTCGGACAGGTGCAGCGCGTGAATCGTCATCCCACGACCTGTGCGCCCGATCGTCGACTTGGCGCTCTCACGAGCCAGCAGAACCTCCACGACAGAGTTCAGCGGCTCCTCCATGACCATCTTCGCAGCGAAGCGCATTCCGCGCCCCTGCTCGATCATGCAGTCCTTCGGCATGTATGTCCGATACCGACGGTACATCCCGAATAACTCGCTCACCGTCTTCTCTTCGTGCGCCATCACACGGCAGTGGCGATTCGGATATGCTATCGCGTCAAGGAAGTTATCACTCGCAATCTCGGTAGAGATGCCCGTCTGGCGCGGCTTCAGCACCGCGTGGCGTACAGGAAGCCCCTCGTCCCGCTGACGCTGTACTGACTTCCGATATATCGCCTGGCAGTTGTTCCCGACGAACGGGATCAGATCCTGCTGCTTGTCCGTGATAGTGAGGAGGCACGCCTTCGCCAGATGGCGCTCTTTGACCAGCAGCCCGCGAGCTTCCTCAGCAGCCGAGCCTTGCTGCAAAGCGGGTGTATCAGCGGCACGCAGCGTATTCACCGCGCCAATGAAGAGGTCGCGCACCGCAGGGTCGATCCCTGGCGCAGGGGCGGGGGTATCAGCGACCGCAGAGGCGAGTTGGCTCACTTAGCGACGCCCCTCCCTATTGTGGATAACCTGTGGATAACTAGGTCAAAGGAGGGGGCAGCAGCGGCCACCCCCGACTGGTGCAACGTCACGACAACAATACCCCAACGAGCAGCGGCGCGCAACGAAGACCAAAACAGCAAACACTACTACACGCGTAATAGCAGCCCCGTCACGCCATTTCGACCGCCAGACCACCCTATCAATACGGAAACGGGGGCAGGAACGCCGTCTAGGTGCCGTTTCGCTCCAATGTCTGTGCGTTCTGGCGTCATATGCGCGCGAAAGGCGCGTGTTTGGGACAGGGCCTATCAATCCCTGCTGCCCTGCCCCTTCCTCGGCAGGTCTTCTCTCTTCGTCGCCTTGAACTTCGTCTTGTCCCTTTCGGCTACGAGTGCTTTGAGTTCTTTGTCCGCGAAATTGACAGCATTGGTGTAGTCTTCCTCGGGGTAGCTGCTGATGAGGTCATCGACGTAGTCTCGGTAGCTCTGTGCGTTGTTGATAGCTCGTTCGAGTTGTTCGTCAGTGATCGTCGGCACCCGTCTCCCCTTTCTCTCTGAGCTTCTCGTGCTTCGCCCACATCTCGTCCCATTGTGCTGGGAATGCGTGCTTCGGGTTTACGAGGATCGTGCCGTTGCACGAGCGTTGTCCGCAGTCGCAGCGCATCTCCACGTCGCGATCAGCGCGCCATGTGTCTCTGGCTTTGTGTGACTTCCACACGTGTCCATGGTCGCGGTCGCGGCATTCGTCTCTCATGCTCTGTCCTTCGTCTCCCATTTACCGGGAATCCACACGAGGCTGGTGAGTGGTGAGTAGAAGGCGTGGATGCGGACAATCCATCCGTTGCCTGTTGGGAATCGTTGGCTCCCGATCCCGTCGCCCATGTCCACCCACCCGTAGCCATCTTGTTTTTCCCATTGGTGTGCGGGGTCAAGGACGTGGCAGCCGATGACAGCCGTGTTCCGTGCTACGTGGTGCATGACTAGCCACCCGCTGCCTACTCGATGGCGGAATAGACCTGGCCCGACCTCTTCGTAGTGCGCGAGTGGGTGCTTCATGCGCCGTCTCCTAGAAAAGGGCGGCGTCAGGAATCAGCCGCGCCGCCCCGTCTGCTAGTGCGTGCTGCGCCCTGCCCTTACCATTTTCTGTGTCCAGGCGGGACGCCCTACCGGGGATATTCCCGGCAAGCTCAGAACGGGATGTCGTCGTCGTCGGCGGGCGTGAAGGTGCTGGCGGTCTGTTCCTGCGCTCGTGGTTCGGGCGCTTCGCCTTTGCCCAGCACTTGGATGTCTCGTGCTACGAGTTGCCAGGATTTGACATCGACGCCGTCGGCGTTGGTGTATCCGTTGAACTGGACTTTGCCTTCGACTCCGATGAAGTCCCCTTCTTTGAGATGCTCGAACTCGTCGCGCATGTCTCCCCAGCAGATGGCTTTGACGTAGAGCCGGTCTTGTCCTGTGGAGCCGTCTCGTTTCTCGAACTCCTCGCCCAGGTAGAGGATGTTGAGGGAGAGGGGTCCGCTATCGCCTCTCCGTATCGCGTCTTCTTGCAGCGTCCCGTTGATGCTGAGGCTGTTGACTGGTTCGTGCATAGCTACCGATCCTCCTTGGCGCGTGTCTCGACGATGTCAAAGAGCTTCACGAAGTTGCGCTCTAGGTTCACGATCCTCTTTACCATCGAGTCGAGCCGCTCGTCCTGCTCGACATCCTTGTGCCGGGCGCGCATGAGCTTGTCGTGAATCCCCGCCCACATGCGCCCTGTGATCTTGATGGGCATCAGAAGCCGCCGGTGTCCTCGACGGACGGTTCTTCCTTGACGAGGAGCAGGCTGTATCCGAGGTAGACGGCGATGCGCATGGCGGTATCGGCATCGACTTCGGCGGTCTTCTCGAAGACGGAGAGCTTCTGCTGCGGGACTCCGGTGGCTTCGGAGATCACGCGGTAAGGGACGGGCTTGCGTCCGCCGGGGTATCGCTTGGCGATGAACTCGTTTTGCATAGCGCTTACGTCGATGAGCGCGCCGATGCCGGGGATGCCGGCGTCGGTGTCGGGTGCGATTTCAACGGTGTCCCGTATGCTTTCGGGCGCCGCGCGGTGATCGAGGAGTGATTCGGTAGCCTCAGACATCGTGCTGCTCCTGTGAGGATGTGGTTGCCGTGTCGTGAGTATTATACTATCCTGCCATCATGGACACAACACCAGATCGAGAAGTATCGGCGCGTGAGATTACGGCGGTTCGTTCGACGGGCGTTGCTCCTCCGCCAATGGAGGCGTCCCCGTTGGAGTGGGCGGTATTCTACCGGGAGCAGTATTCATGGGCGATCTACCCGATTGATCGTGAGTCGATGGTTCCGTTGGCGGAGGTGTCTGCGCCGCCAACGTTGGACGAGGTGCGTGGTTGGTGGAGCGAGTTCCCCTCCGCGTTGGTAGGGCTGGCGTTGGGCGCGCCAAGCGGGGTGATCGCCGCGGTGTGGGTTGAGGGGAGTCCGAAGGCCGCGAACTACCGCCAGATGAGTCAGTTCGGGACGTTGACGTTCGAGATTACGAATGGCGGGCGCGCTTGGTTGGTCCAGCAGGATGACTACTGGACAGGGCTATGTGCGTTGGACGAGGATATGTACATGTTGGGGACGGGCTGCTTCGTCCTGCTGCCTCCTGTGAACGCGGAGGAGGGCGAGTTGATAGAGGGCAGGTTCGCGGGGACGATCGCGTACGACGACTACGACGCCGTCGAGTACGTCTGAGAAAAAACGCCCCGACATTTTCCTGTGGAGGTCGCAGATGTCAGATCGAACTACGGCGGGTGGCGAGAAGGTGGTCGCGGGTCCGGCGCCGAAGGAGTATGCGCTACCGGGGCGTGCAGTGGTCGAGGACCGCTTCGACGAGGCAATGACGCCGATGATGAACGCGGCGTACTTCTACTCGCTGGGTCGCCAGGTGAAGCATCTGTGCGTGGTGTGCGGGATCAGTGAGGGGACGTTCTACCGCTGGAAGAAGACGGAGGAGTTCCAAGACCACTACGAGCAGTTCCGCTCTCGCCTCATGGAGCATGGGTACAACAAGGCGACGATGCGTGCGACGGAGCTTATCGACAGCGAGGACGAGGGGATATCGTTGAAGGCTTCGATCGCTGTGATGCAGCACGTGGTGGCGTTACGTCGGGATCGCCAGGCGGCGACGGGGGTAGAGACTCCCACCGTGGTCGTGCAGGGCAACATGCTGGCGTTGGGGACTCAGGAGGCAATGGACGTGATAGCTCGTGGTAGGGAGCAGCTAGCGTCGATGGAGAGCGGGAAGCGTGTCGAGGCAACGGTCGAGGTGGAGGCTACCCCTGAGCCTTCCGATACTGCTCCGTCGTCCTGACGGCAGCGTTGAGCGCCCAGCGCAGTCTACCGGAGTCTGGGTGGACTACCTTCCGCGCGACCATAGCGAACGGTCCACGGCACAGGCGTGTGACGCTGTCGGTGTGGACGCCCATCTCCTGCGCGACCGTCTCCGCGAACACCTCGTCGTCGGCAAGCTGTGGCAGCCCGCCTGCGGCGGCCAGTTGCTTTCGGACGGCTACGAGTTCTAGGTCGGACTGCGTGAGAGCTTCGTTGAGGTTGTCTCGCGCGGCGAGCAGCACGTCTTCGCCGGCGCGTGCGAGTGTCAGGTCGGTGGACAGTTGCTTCGCCCTCGTCCTCGCGGAGGCCCAGGCCAAGGTTGACGGCGTAGCGATCGCTGCGCCCGACAGGAAGTATGGGATCGCGGCGCGTATCCAGTCGGTGATCTCAGTCCACATCTTCGAGAGCCTCCACCCATCCGAGGTCGTCACGGTGCAGCCGCTCTCGCCAGCGGTCGTCTTCGCCGCCGTAGAGCGACACATGGTTCATGTATATGTGGGTGTCGGGGTCGAAGATCGAGTGCTGGTCGTTGCCCCACGGGACGCCGGGGTGTTCCTGCCGGAGCTTCTCCATCACCTGCCGTGAGGAGACGATGTCGACCTCCTCGATAATCTCCATCACGGCATTCGTGCTGACCGGATGGTTGCCCTCCTCCCACAGCAGCCACACGATATCGCAGACGGACTGCATCGGGTTGAGCAGGAGTTGCTGGTAGGGCTAGATGAGTAGGTTGGCGCCGTGCTGGTGTGTGAGCATCGTGTCCCGCACGCCCCGATGGAACTCCACGAACTCTCGCAAGTCCTGCCCGGTGCGGCCGGTGGATTCGTAGACGGAGGCGGCGAAGTCTCGGAGGTTGCGGTGCGAGTATAG
>Ga0098058_1000169_pt1 | contig 23603 bp, 52 predicted proteins | sample 19_taG_FD_75061 | JGI IMG/M metagenome (GOLD analysis project Ga0098058, IMG submission 75061) | Marine viral communities from the Subarctic Pacific Ocean - 19_ETSP_OMZ_AT15317 metaG | ecosystem: Environmental > Aquatic > Marine > Oceanic | place: Pacific Ocean | collected 2015-01-19 | reverse complement strand
CTAGTAACGTCACAAGTTATTTGAATAGTAAAGGATTCCCCTACATATTTTTCAATTTCTTTAGAATAGTTTTCATAACATCTTTCTAATTCTTCTTTATTCATCTTTGTTTTGGTTTAGTTTTAGTTCTATTTCTTCCTGTCCGTTATTTAGCACTGCATATTTATCTCCGTTGTCTTCCACTCGAACATAAACAGAAATACCTATAGATTCGGCATAATCAGGGTCTAGTAGTATTTTATTTAATTCTTCTTCACTCATCTTTGTTTTGGTTGTATGAGAATGATAGTCCAATATTAAACCATCCTATTATTAATTCGTAGTCACCATTAAGTACATTGTCGTAGGTTACTTTAACAAATGGTAATATATGAAATTGATATGCTATTTTAAATGTATGTAGTTTCATCTTCTTTGTTTTTGTGTTTTTTTTAAATCTTATTATCGGGTATTGGTTTCACGCCTGTTAGGTCGAGGATGTTAATTAGTCTGTTGGGCATTATTGGTTACTTGGTTGGTTTCTGTATCAAATTTTTCAATCACCCTCCTTGCCTCCGCCTGTGCCAACTTATATGCAACCATACTTGGAGTGTAATCCTCTGATGCTGTTAAAAGTTTTTTAAGAGCGTTCGTTAGTTCTGTTTGTTCGCTTATCTCTTTGGTTGGGTCGGGTTTGTAGGTCATTCTTGCGCTAACTCAGTAGCTTCTTTAAGGTTTCCAAATATCTCAGGAATATCTACTCCTGTTGTTGCTATTACGGCATCTCCAAGTTCGTAATGAGCTGAGTAACCTGTCTTGGTTGGTTCGATGTGGATGGTTATTTTGCCCTCCCTTAATTCGTTCTCATACACCCCCAGTTCTTCATCACCTTTCATCATTTCGATTAAGGCTTGTTTCTGTTGCTCCTTCGGTTGGTTGGCTTGCTTGATGGCTTGAATAGCGTACTCTAATCCTTTTCGATAAGCATCAACAGGTACCCGTTCTTTCTGTCCTTCAAGTAGTTTTATTATTTCTGCGCTCATGGTTTCTTTACTTTAAGTTTCATCTTCTTTGTTTTGGTTTAATATATTAATTAGTTCAGTTAATGATTTAACATCTTTGAATTTAATGGCAGACACTTCAAACATTTCTACAATCCATTCTCCATTTTTTACCTCATCATTTGCTTGAGTAATAAAAGATAGTCCATCGGTTATATCTAACGTATAATAATAGAATGGTTTAGATTCACTTGATTCATCTATTTGTTTTTCAAATCCTAATACTTTTATTTGTTCTTCAGTCATCTTTGTTTTGGTTTAGTTACCCTTATGTTACCGTCAACGCCTTCACCTTCTAGTGTAAAGTCTACCGTTGAATTTTTATCACTTCTTTGGTCATCGAATACAACCTCTATCACAGATTCAATTAAGATAATGGTACCTAATCCATAGTCATCATGTTCGACCCTATCACCTTTTTTGAATGTACCCATTACTCTTCTTAATTCTGATGCTTTCATCTTATTTGTTTTGGTTTACCCAACGCTCGGTCGTTCATTATATAGCCAAAATAATTTATGTTGTATAGTCCTAATTTCATCTACACTTTTTTTGCGGTTCTCTAAGCCCTCGTTTTTTCTTAACCACGAACTACAGATTATATGCAATTTATGTAACTCTTTAATTGTTAACTTTCTTTCTTTTGCCATTGTGTGTATGTTTTTTAATGTTCTCTACAAAGACACGAATTAAATCGACACTACCAAACTTCACACGAAGAAACCTACAAATAAAATGAATATTATCCATAATAGAATCCAGAGTGCAATTTCAGCATTACTATCACTTCGGTTACGTTTCCAATCTTCAAAGTTATCCATAGCTTGTTGTTTTAATTGTTCTTTACAAATATAAGAATATATTTTTAATCTACCAAATATCTAAAGGTCGTAGTATTCTCTTAGTACTGTTGATATAATGAAAATGATTCCCATTATTGTTAATATGAATGCACTGAAGACACCTAGGGTATTTTCCTGAACCCTCGTCATAAATGGTTCGATAAGTGTTTCATATTCGTGAAGCATTGAATTGAATACTCCGAAGATTAGGGCTAGGAATGATGTTGTGGTGAATATTCCGCTAACCCATTGTATTGCTATCGTAATGTTTCCTTTGGAATTTTTCATTGTACTGTTCAATTATTTAGAGTTATTTATTAAGTTACATTTCATTCATGGTAACAGGTTCATCTCTTTGACAAAATATATGTCAAGTTGAAAACCATGACCACCATTGTTGGCTTCAGTATATGAACCCTTATTGGTTCCACCATCTACTTTGACGGCAAGTTCAACTTCAGCTCCGTGTTCAGAAGCGTGGTAGGACAGAATATTTTCTTCCACCCAATGTGCCCACATGTCCCCATCGAACATCTGAACATGTTCAACGACCAGGTATATCTTTTTCATGTCTTTTAATATTTTATTTACATCAACTTGTCTCAACCCTTTATTAAAGTATAAACCATATATAGGAATTCCAGCTACTTTTTCTTAAGGAATTGTAATATCCCATAATTTTCAAATGCATCATTGATTATTGATGGTATCATTGCCATACCAATAAAGATAATTGGGATGTAATAAGTTAATACCACAAATACGAATAAGAATGGTATGATTAAGATTTTGAGTAGTTTCTTCACTTGTCTTTTTTATGTTATCTTAGCTTTAACAAGCTTATTAGCTAACCAAACCAGAAGACAAAACCAATTGGTGGTAGTGAAGAGTGTTTTACTTTATCCACATATTCTCTATGACGCTTGGTCATAACCTCAATCCTTTCTTCTCTGGTGGGCATTTTGGTCATATTTCAATATCCTTAATAGCGTCAGCCAGTTTATCTCTAAGTGTTATCAATCGTTTCTTATTATAGGTAGAGATGTTGTGGTGTACGTCTGAATTCTTAACGGCACCACATTCTAGTGTGCCGTTGATTCTCTCTATTGTATCTTCGATTGCCTCGTAGTAAGGTCTTAAGATATTATCTTCAACGATATCTTCTCTGGTTTTACCATCGGATGTTTGTTCAATTATCCTGAATAGTACTTTAGCTCTTTCGTTTGGGTCTGTCATAGCTCTTGTTTCATTAGTGAATGGTACAGGTTTTGCAATTCGTGTGCGTAGGACACGTTGGTGATATATGCTGGTTCTTTCATATTACCTGTTTGTATGAATACGTCCATTGCAACATCGTCCCAGTTATTATCTTCACATCTTAGTGTGAGGAAACCATCTTCGGTTCCGAATAGTTCTATCTCACCATCCTTCACCAATTCTCGGTAAGTGGTTACGATTGCCTCATCTGATGGGGATAATGAATCCAAATCCTCATCGTTTGATGGTTCCACTCTAAGTAGGTTCAGGCGTTCAAGTATTTCAGGGGTTAGTGGTACAGGTAGGAAGGTTTTTATACCCTCTTCCTCTTCTATTGCCATCGTAGCAAGGGCATAGATGGTGACTCTTTCTTCCACGAAGTCATCGATGGATAAGTCCCTCAGTATCATATTACCTTTTCTAAAGTCTGACGCTTTAATCATTTTGTATCTTTTTCTTGTTTCCTTAGTTTCCTACGCAGTTCTTTATTCAGTGGATTATACCATGTGGCTCTCCAGTTGTAATCGCGTGTTTCAATCATCTTGATTGCGTTCTGAAGGTGTTGTATATCCATCTTATGAACCTTGATACGGGTACCATCCCTCTGTTTCCACCATACGAAGCTTCGTGCTTTAGGTTGGTGGGATTTATATCCATTGTCGTATCCACCGAATATTTGGTCATGTATTAGTTGGTCTGCTATATCTCCCATTTTAGTGCTTCTTTGAGTTTATAAATGGGTTCTGCCAATTCGACATTTACATGTCTATTCATTTTTAATCCTTTAAGTCTTTCAATCATTAATTCAGCCGCCTCTATCAACTTGTCTTGGTTGAGGGTGTTTGCAAACAAGTCCAATATATCTTCTACCGAAATATCTTCCCATTTATCATTAGTAATGGTTTGATAGCTTTTTGTTATACCTATACTATCTAAAAATCTACGAACATCAACGCTCTGTTGTTGGGGTTTCTCCTTCGGTTGGTCAAATATCAGCTTATCAATATCTGAACTTGGTACAAGTTGCTCAAACTTTGAATTTTCAGCACACTCTTTGAAGTTGTCTAACTCCTTCGGTTGGTTGGGCAATCTTTCAATCATATCAAAAGAAATCCATCCTCCCCCTAACCAAACACCGAGCGGCTTGTTTTTATCTATGTAGTTGACTGCCTTTACCTCAACAAATCTGCTTCTTGTGTTATCGTCAAAGTGCCACAAAACAATTTCACCTTTTTGGATTGCTGGTTCTAAATCAAAACTCAACTCTGATTTTTCCTCCTTCGATTGGTTGGCTTCTTTGGCGTATTGTTCCATTAATTCTGCCCATTGTTCTTTAACTCCTAATGCGAGTTTATTCTCAGGCCACATTTTATCAATAAATTTCTCTGCGCTCATGGTTTCTTTACTTTAAGTGTCATCTTCTTTGGTTTGGTAACTGGTTTTAAATGTGTAAAACCCAGTTCTTTATTTAAGTCTATATTATATCCCTTCATCTTTCTAAACATCATTTCCGAAAGTGTTTCATCTCCTAACTCTAAGCTGTTGTTATCATATAATTTTAAACTATCTAAGATAGACAACATACAAGATGCCATATTATGTTTTTCTTCTTTACTCATCTTTGTTTTGGTTTGTCACAAATGCACATAAAAATTATTAATTAGTCAAATACCATTTAGGTGTTTTCCGATTTTTCCAATCACAAAAAGATTTTTTGTGTATGCGATAATATTCCCGATATGATGATACGGCATCACCAATTTTACAATCGTCTGGCATGGCTAAGGCAAATTCAGTAATGTCACCAAATTCTGGTAAGTCAGGTAAATTTGTCATACCCCATTCAACTATATCCTGTGATTTATGTCGTTTACCATAACGATATGTATATTCCTTACATAGGGCCAAACCTAAATCACAAAGCCAGACATAATTCTCAAGACATGTCCTTGCCCAAATACTACATGGATGGTTTTTATGTGACAAACCATATGGTGCTTCACCACCAACCATCCAATGAACACCACATAAAAGTTGTGTTGACTCCAACACCATTTTCACAACGTGTTTATTGTTGTGGTACTCAGCACATTTATTTGCATCTAAGTCTAATACAAAAATATTCATCCTTATTTGTTTTGGTTCAATGATTTTTACTATGGCATAAAGGTACTTAATTAATCTTAACTTATCAAGGGAACAGTGCCCAAGAACGAGGTTAGAAGGTTGTGTGATTACCTTCGTAAAAATTTTTTAGAAGTCCCGTATATTTATATTTAACTAACAAAACCAGTGTGAAAAATACATTTACGGTATCTGACCAAGAAAAATTAAGAATACTAAATCTACATGAATCTTATAGAGAGTGGAGTGGTTCTCTCATTACGGAACAAACAGAAAAGATTTACGATAAATACGATACTGGGTATGATTATAAAGTATCTAATGGTAAATGGGTTGCTAGTAAAAAAGGACAAAATAAATGGTTCTCTTTAGAGAAGTACCCTACAGCTATTCAGAAACTAGATACCACATACTCAGACGCTAGAACAACTAAAAGTTCACCAACAACTAAACCTAATAGGTTACCATTACCATTTAAGAGCAAAGAGGAGGGTGATAGGTTTAGGGTGTGGATGAATAAATACTACCCAAAAACATCAAAAAGTTTGGATTTGGATAAATCAGGACCATTTGACAACTCTTACATAAAAAGAGCCTGGAACCATGAAGGTGGTGATGGGTTAAAAAGTGAAATTTACACTAAAAAAGTTCTATCTAAAGATGATGGTACAAATGATATCTATGTTAGTGATACTATTAATCCCATATTTTCACAACAAATAGATTTTAATAATTTAAAAATAGGGGACACAACAAACAAAATATGTAAACCCAACGATGAAAAATGTGCTCAATTTGTAAATAACTTTACAGATAAATTTGACGCAGTAGGTAACGCTTGGAATGCTTATAGAAATGATACCAGATTAGGCCCAACTATTTATTCTAAATTTAAAGGTTTGGATAAATCAAAACAAGATGAAGCGATTAAGTTGTGGCAACAAATACACAAAGCTGGTGGTGCTGTAGAGGGGAGTAATATAACTGATGGAGAGGTCAAAAAGTTTATTAAGGGATTAGTGGGTAGTGGAGTAAACACTGATTTACAATTAGATGACATTGTAGGCATATACCATAATCCTTCTTCACATCACGAGGAAGCTTTTTATCATGGGGGTAAACCGTGGTTTGTGAATGGTGAACCAGGAAATACCATTAGAAGGGGTAACGCTTGGGGAATGAATACTCACGTAGGTATTGTTGGTGTAATTAAGGATGGTGTACCACTTATTTTCCATAATGTTGGAGGTAATGTTAAAAGTGACCCAGTGGAAAATTTAAAAATTGCTTGGGTTAAAAGAAAAGGTGGTACTAAACCTGTTAAAGTATAGTAAACGTCGTTAATAAAACTTTTATTCCATGAAACCATATTTATGGTAATATATAATCATTAACAAATGGGAAAGGATTTAATTAACCAGGATATCCACAAAATGATGGGGCTTATTGGTTACAACAGGGGTAAAACCTTAACTGAAAATGTCATTAAGGAACAGAAACCTGACCACTTAATGCCAGGCCAACCTGATAACCCTATGAACCCTGACGGATATTTTACTAAACAAAAGACGTTAATATCTAAAAAAATAAAAGATTTACAACAGAAGTATAAATGTCTTCCAACACAGTTTGCGTATCCTTTTACTCTATTATTAAAAAAGAACTATGATAAGATGTGGCTTAAAGTCGCGTTAGGAATAATAGGGAGAGAATCTTCATACGCATCAGGAACCCGATACAATGTTACCAACATACTTAAGCAAATGGCAAGTGTTGTGGGTTATAATAGTTCTTTAGGTCCTGCACAGATGAAAGGAGATACCGCGAATGATTTAGGTGTGGATGAAAAGGATTTATTTACCGATTTAGGGGCTTTAGACGCCGCCTATCGTTTAATTAAAAGAAACTTTAATCTTGCTCGTTCAAAAGGTTATACTGAGAAACCATCAAACTTAAAAGGGGGGACCGGTAACGCTACATTAGATATAGCGATAGCGGCATATAACATGGGGGCCAATAAGGTTATGGGTCCATGGTGTGAGTCAGTAGACCCTGAAAGAATTAAAAAAGGGTTGAAGACTAATTGTTCAAAAATAAAAAAGGACGAACAAAAAGTGGTGAATGATTATATACCTGATTTCCATACCGAAAGATGGGATGGGGTTAATATTACTTCTCATGGGTATATTAAAGAAGTCGCTAACCATGTTAAAAAAATGACTTGTATTTAACTATTTAAAGTTTCCGTATATGTATGTTGTTGGGCGTTTAACATTTAAACTATTTTTTAAACCATGTGGCACAGAACTAAAAGTAGTCGAACCATTATCGTCACTGAATTTATAATCAACAGAGGTACCACCATCTAGTAATATTCCATCAACAATATCAAACTCTGAAGAGAATTCTAAAATCTCTTTAATAGTTACCAACCCAAGTCTATTTGATGATATTACAATAATGTCTCCGTCTTTGTTTTGACCCATTAAGGTTCTATATCTTTTTTGTTTTGAGTGGTTAGTGTTAATTAAACGATTATTGATTTTACCGTCATCTAACCCCCATAGAATGGTTTGAGACGCAAACTTAGTCCATGTAGGACACTTTAACGATTTAACATATGGTTTACCATTTCTAACATAAAAGAATCCACCACCTTTAACTCTACGACTTTTTCGTTTACCATCAATAACCACCAGACCTATCGGTGCGTTAACGGTAAAGAAATTACTGTTAACATAAAAATCAGATTTTGTTGGCCGGCTTTCAGACACACCAAAATCCATCTCCCCCTTTTTAATCTGGATTACATTATATTGCAAATGTGACGATACCCTTGTCAGATATTGAGGGTCCCTATTTTCTACGGTAACACCAAAGAATCCGAAAGTTAAAAGTAAAAGCAGTGTTTGTTTTATCATAGTGTAAAGATAAGAAATTAAATTGAATCTACAAAGTTAAATGCTGTCTAAATTGGTATCATCCAGCCCATTCATTTTTTCCACCTCACTATAGTTCACCTTACACATCGATTTAGTGTCGACATACATAATTAACCTATACTAAGATATTAAAATCCCACTGGTGGGAAAATATCTAAAAATAATAACCATTATTCTTTTTGTTAACTATTTATTACTATAACAACAACCAAAAAAAAATAAAAATGGAATTAAATGAACTTAATGAGCTTGAAGCTAAACGGGAGGAACTAGTTAAAATCCTTTTGGCCGAAGATGGGTTTTTTACTCAAATACCAAAAGAACAACTAGATGCTTTTAAACAAGCTATTACAATAACGGCTAGAATTGAGGCCATTAACGTCTTGTATGAAAACAAGTCAAATATGATTTGTGATGTGGTAAATGGTTTTACAGCTAAAATAACACCAGTTTTTGTTGGTGGTGAAGAACCAATGCACCCAATGACGGGAGAACCAATGCCACCAATGATGGAAGGACCAATGCCACCAATGATGGAAGAACCAATGCCACCAATGATGGAAGAACCAATGCCACCAATGATGGAAGAACCAATGCCACCAATGATGGAAGATTTTAAATGTCCAAACTGTGATTCAGGTCAGTGTGTATGTGACCAGGGTGACCAAAAAGAATCAACTGGTGATATGCCAATGTAGTGATAGGGATAGACCCGTAGAAGGACTTATTCCCCCCAAACAAGATTTATAGGCGGCCTCAGTGAATGAAAGGTCCCTTATTAGGAGATAAGAAATTAAAGTATGGTTATTAGATTTTTCATATCACACATATATATACATTAAATATTGGATATACAAGGGTTGGCAATTAATAAACCATCGTTTGAAGGTTTTTTAGTCTCTATTTTCATAGTATCGTTTCTTTTAATGTTTAATACAAATATTTTAATTACCCTACTTTAAATAATTTAACTTCCTACCAAATGTTACTATGTCACGAACATCCTCACCATCCATATTATCAGCATTACTGTTTGTCCAATAAGGGCATACTCTGGGATTATAGAATAATGGTCGATGTTTTATTATTTGTTTGTCTTCCGAAGATTCTTGGTGTATGTGCAACTCTGAACACACTATCCAAGCACATACGCTCTTATTAGCCCCGTCATATATCTTATCTGCTGTGGCTCTGTGGTTCTTTAACTTACAATCCTTCATTACCAACTTGAACTCTGATGGGTCTAAATACAACACACTATTTACTGTCTCGACCTTCCACTTCATAAAGGTTTTACCTTTAGCAAGATTGAATCTTATTGTTGCGTTTGTTAGTTTCATACTACAAATATACTAATAGTCACTAACTGTGTCAACTGTCATTAGATGTCGGAGTGTTATTGTAAACTATATTTAAGGGTTAGTTCTTCACCAGATTCGATGTGACGGAGTGTTTTAATACACCTAAAATCTGTATCTATGTAAGCTTGTAAGTTTGGGTTATCAGAATTATTGATGAATCCACCTAGTGAGGTGGGCATAAATTTATTTTTAAAATTATCGTCATATATATGACTTACCCCCAGGGTTTCACCTACGGGGATATCTTCCAGAGCAAATAACCCCAAACCTTCTATAGTTGATGGTTTTATTATGAGTCTACAATCTAAAGGTGAGTAATACTTTGTTTTCGGTTTCAATACATTAATTTTTTGCAGGTTATCAACCTTAAGCCCCAATAGTGTGCAAAGTACTAATAAGATAATTATTAATAATTCATACACTATTTTATGGGGTTTAGTAACCATTCTTAATCTCAGTTAACTTTTAAAATATAATATAAAAGTTACAACAATACAAATTCCCATCGTTACTATAACCCAGTCTTTCTTTTTCATATATCAAAAACTTTAACTGTTAATAACAAAAGCCAAAAAACAAATATTGCTCTCATCCATATAGGCCATAATAATGTATTATTAGTCATAACTATAAATGAACATAAAACATACGCTACTAAGGCAAAAACTAAAAATATTAAAAATCTTATAATAGTATTTTTCATCACGATTATCACATTCCTTTAGATACCCAATTAGCTACAGCTCTACCCATAGACACTTCTTCTTTAGCCATATCTTTTAACTCTTCTGAAGTCATGATTTTAAAATCACGCAAACTACCCTGCTCTTCAGGTGGTTTAGCATTAGGATTATTAGTGTATAGATGAAATAATCCATCCTCACCATCATAATAATCATTTGCTAAAAACTGCACAGACAAAGGATTAGTATAAGTATACCAACTCGCAGAACCATATCTTAGAAGACATACTACATATATGTAGCCATCATCAAGTTTTTCTATTTCCTCTTCTGCTTTCCAAAGTTCTTCTTTTGCAGCATTAACTCTTTCTTTTGCTTTCTCGTAATTTTCAATAACTTTTTCCATGATTTTATTTTACACTATAATCTTTCTATATGAATATGAGATTGGGTAGGTCCCCTACCCAATCTCTACATCGAATCTTAAGTCATAGGTATCGTTAACACCTATCACTCTGAACTTTACACCTTCATGCAATGTTAATTTATTGGTATGGAAGTGACCATACAACCAATCAGTAATAGTATTATTCTCTTTAAGAATATCATACATCTCAGTCAAGTCCAATCTCTCCTTTGCCAATTCTTGAATTAACATTGGGTCATCCTCGGCATAGCTTCTAACAAAACCGTTAATTCCCACAGGATGAGTAAAGTGTGGCGCTGTATGTGTCACTACGACATCGATATCTCGCATCTCAGCCAGTTTCTCTCTGTCAAGGACAAATAACTCATCTGGCCAGAAAAAGCCGATTCCATCTAGTCTTGGTACTCGGTCAACACTGATTGCACCACCTACACCAAGAAACCTTTTTCCTTCTGCTTCTACAACTGTGTAGTCAGGAATTAACTTGATATTGTCATACATGTGGTCACCAGTCCAAAATGCTGGATTGTCGTGATTACCCCGAATAACCCACATAGTGTTATTGGTTGCGTTAAGTTTAGCGTCTAACCTCTTAAGGGTGATACCACCATTGACGATATTATCACCCATACCGAAGTCACCAACATGAAACAGGTTAAGTCCCGTCATGTTCTTGAATAGGTACTCAAGGTACCCGAAATTTCCATGTGTGTCTCCTACTATAATCATTATCTATTATTATTCTATAAAATCCAAAGATAGTTCACCTAATTGAGCTCTCACCCAACAAATCAACGCTTAAATATACAAAATTTAGCATTACCTTCCAATTTTAACCACCAAATTAAATTTTAAAAAATCCATACTTAGACTTAACTCTCTCCGATATTGGTATGGCGTCCCCATTCTCATCTATTCTTACAAATTTGATGTTTGTTGACAATATAACTAATTGTGTTCCAGAATATACATTATGTGAACGAGCTTCTATCTCTAAAATTAAAGAGGACTTACCAATGTCAGTTACCTTACCATATATTTTTAATAACTGGCCTTCTTTTACGGGTTTTTTAAAGAGACATTCGTCTATTTTAACGGTAACCATACGAGGAGAGTCACAAACTTCCATCGCGTACGCCGCACCAGCGGAATCTATCCAGGATAATAATTTACCACCAAATAAGTTTCCGTGAAACCCTAAATCGGACTTCTTAATTGGATGGGTCGTAATGTGATTCATTTTTTTACTTAGATTTATTATTTAGTACAATCACCCATATCTGGGAAGTATAGTCCGAAACCTAAAAAGGATTCTTTACCCATATTTTTTGTTTTAATCTGAACGTATTCTTCCATCCACTCAGCAATCTCTGAATTGGTATACACATGTACTCCGTATTTCTTGGAGTGTTCTTCTTGTTTCCCATCTAGAAATGTTTTAGCTTGTATATACATCTGTGTTTTATTTGTGGGAATTCGGTCCTGTTCTACTAAGACATGGGACTTTAATTTTTCACTGGTGTTTGTTAACTTGGGGCATCTCCAATGAGGGGTGTCCAAATGCCTACCAACTAACCCACACTCCATACAACGTAATTTTAATTCATAGTTTTTCTCACTCATTTGTCTCATGTTATAGGCACAGCTTCAAACATCCCACTCATCTGGATGTTCATTATCCCAGGGAATGACTTCCTCCACCTCATCTTCCTTCTTCATCGCACATGACACACAACACATTGTGGACTGTACTTGACCTGAGAATATCACGGTGATTAAACTCATTACCCCTGTCACTATTGTTTTAAGATATTTCATATTTTTTTCTTTTTAAATTTCACAACACCTGCATTGAATACATCTATTCACCATTATTTTAATGGCTTAGTCTTCTACACAGGAGTTCTTATGCTTAGAATTTCTTCTATATTTTTTTTTATTGCGATACACATTAGGCCTTGTAGCCATTTTCATTTCCTGATATGTAATCACTATCCTTTTCATTTCATTTATTAAATATGTCTTTATGTTGACAATAACCAGTGAGGGTTATGTTTAGTGAGACAAATATAAGGATAATATGTGGTTTCGACAAATCAGTAATACTGATTTTACGTTTAATAAAGTACCCATATATTATGGTAAGAACTTTAAAAGAACCTGGTGGGTGAGAACGGAGTCACCATCGGCCTTCACACAACCGCCTCCGGGTTATATTGTGTGTACCTTAATAGTATTTCGTCACCCTCCATGATGTCATTCAAAGTATGTAACTGCCACTCCACCGGGGTTACCGTTATGTCCTGTAACAATTTACAGTTAGGTGTTACACTATGATTTATGAATCCACCTAATGGTGTACGTACTATTTTATGGCTATCTCCAGACATATCAGGCACGGAATCGAAATCTAAATAATAATGCGTAACACCTAAACATATACCTTCTGGTATATCCTGGGTCGCGAAGAGACCTGATTCTCTTCTACCTGTTTTAGTTGATAAACTGGATTCGTTAATAGTAAGGCTACTAGGTAGTGGCCTGTAATGTTCTTTGTTCATTTTATTGATTCTTTTTTATAATAATATACGATTCCTTCATAGTACAAATTAATTTATTCACTGGGGACATTCGATTATTCTACCCGTTACATCATAACAACAATCACAATCAACATTAATACTAGAATTGTTGCTGTTGTATATCGTCCAATAATTGTATGAACAACATTCAACTTCTTTTTCACACCCGATAAAGGTTAAACATGCTATCGTTAATATCAAATATTTCATTATCTCAATCTTTACGTTCTGAATACACCATATGCCCAACAATAAACCAACTAATTATTTAGTGTTTTGCTTTTTATTATTTGGTTTTTTATTCGATGCTTTGCGAGAATTTGTCTTATTAGTTTTATGGTTTTTTACTGGTTTATAGGTTTCAGACACCGTAGCCCTATCCTTTTCACATTTCGTTAAACCAGATTTAAGTTTACCAATCTTGTCTTCATGTTCAATATAATTTCGAGTTATTCTATCATGTATACGTTGGTAATCCTCATTGTAACCTGAATTACTTTCACGAGCCTGATACTCTAATTTGATGTGTGTAAATACAGCTATAGCAAGTGCTGTGAATGCCATTATATTCGTTATAATCATTTTTATTTGTAATTATTTTATTTGTAATTATTTGTGTAAAAACCAATGGTCCGACATTCAATAATCAAAGGCATCACCACATTCATTCAGAGTGTTACTTGTTTGTTCATTATCTGAAGTAGTTAACCTACTTTGTTTATCGTTGGTCGTATACGCTTCCATCACCTCTATTAATACATTCCTTTGTCTTCTACTCATAGCTGGAAGAAAATGTTCATCCTTTAAATCATTAAGTAATTTTTCATCATAATACCCCATGTCAGTTCATTTTTTTTTACGTTAAAAGTATACTACGGATAAAATGACTTGTCAAATAATAACGGTTACTTTTTACTGGGATTTAATATTTATAATAAAAAACGGTGATAACCCTCTTAAACATATTACAAGAATCTCTGTCCGGAACATCAGAAAAGAGCAACCCAATGGTATTGTATATGGAAACATTAAAACCTCACCTTGGGTTACTTAATGATTACGTAAAATTAAGAACTTATTTTAAAGATTCTGGTTTTAGTGAAAAGGATATAGAGTCAATATCCAGTGCACCCGAATGGGTGTGGGAAATACAAAGAGAGTTTAGTGGAAAAATAAATAAAATTAAACAATACCTTATAAAATTAGGGGTGATTAACGACCTTCACACAGAAGACCTATTCATGAAGTATATTGTGGGGGAGTTAAAAAGGATAGATTTGGAATTCCCGCTAAATCCCACCACTAACCCCAAGACGGAAAGGGATAATAACTAGATTATAGGCCATGAAAAGTAAGTGGGTAAAGTTAATTTTTTCTTTCTCTATTATGTTATCCGCGTTACCGTCCATATATCAGGACTTTAATTATGGTCAGTCGGGTAGTTGGGTACATTATGGTATGTTAATGGTGGGGTTACTTTACTTTATCGAGTCAGTATTGTGGGTTATAGGGATTTGGAAAGATGGAACTAACTAGAAAGGACGTAGAAAAAAAAATACATGGATTCGAAGAGTCTATTTTTGAAGGTGAGGATATCGACATCAAAGAATTCTATAAATTAAAGAAGGTTTTAATTGACTCCAAAGACAAATATAGGGATTTATTAGAGTTACATTTGATTTTAGAAGCGATGTTAGAGAAATCTAACAACGATTTGATGAATAGGAGGTTAAATTTACTTACTATCTGGTCAACAATCTTCCTCCCCCTTTCATTTTACACTGGAGTTTTCGGCATGAACTTTGACGATGTCCCATTTTTAAGTAATCATCATGGATTTTGGATATTTTGTGGATTAACTGTGGGGACCACGGTATTTATGTGGAAATATTTTAAGAAAAATAGGTGGTTATGACCCCAAATCTCTTAACAAGTCCCTAATGTTTGCAGCTTCTTCATAATTTTCATTGATTATTGCTATTCGTAAGTCGTTTTCTAAGGATTCCACCACAAATAAGTCTGATTCCTCAGTTTCTGGGTTTAAACCAAGCTTCCTATCCAGAGGATTTATAGTGTATAGCCTTTTTACTATGTTGGCCCACACTTTTTTCTTCATCTTTTCTTCCTGATTCCTTCTAAATGAATAACCCATTAAAAAACTTAATACGGAGGATAATAAAATAACTGTTATCGTTAAAAAAATATTCATAGTATTAATATATGGTATGTGGTTTAAATAATCAACTAGTATTTGCGATAATTGTGATATTTATAGATAAAATCAATTTATGAGTTTATTGGATACGAACAAAATCGAAAAAAATAGGATATTAAAATTGCATATGCAAGAATCTACCTCAACTAAGTCTTCAGGTTCTTATGAGACACCAATGGCGTGGCAGTCAGGTGGTGAATTAACCCAACCCCCACGAGAAGAAATTATGAGTGTAGAGTTAGGTGTGACATTACCTTCGGAAGTAGACATAACAGGAGGTAATATAGGTGGTTTTGGTGATATGGGACCTAGTCCTTGTTCGGCTTGTGGTAATTCTCATGATGGTCCTTGTGATTATTCCGAAATGCCTGATGAAATAGATGGTGAGGACTGGCGTGTAGATATTGAAATGGTGGACCCCATTACTTTAAATGGTTTGGATTCCCAAGAAGAAATCAGTGATGTGTTACCAGATTCCTTACTTAACTTATTTGGTGATGTAAATGTTGGGGGTGACCTAGAAATAGAAATAGAAGAAGAACCTAAAAAATTACGTGGGTCTCGAAAATTTAGAAAATAATGATGAGTAGAGAAAAAAATAGGATATTAAAATTACATAAAAAAGAATTAATATCTGAACAAGAGAAATGTACTTGTGTGGTGAATGGTTAAGGCCTAAAACCTTTTATCGAATTTCGTGTACCCATTCCCACCATCCTATTAAGATAATTCATTCTTTCTTCGATTTTACTTTTCGCCATTCCTAGAATCTCTAAATCAAATTCGGAATCCACCCAATTAACAAAATCCTCACTACTAAATGGGGCTTCATAAGTAGTTAAATCTACCTCTTCACTTACATTACGTAATAGGTGTTGGCATTGTTTTTCTGTTAATATAATTTTAGACATATACTATTCTTTTTATTATGAATATTTATATTATAGTAATAGGTGTGTTACGTATGAAAATAAACGGGACTTAATGGGCCGTATTAAAATATTGAGTTATGAACAAGAAAATATTACTGTGTGACATTGATGGTACCATTTGTGAAGACATTCCAAATGAGGAGGTTGAACGAATGGTAACATCGGAGGCCTTCCCAGACGCTAAAGACAGGCTTGACCGTTGGTATCGTGATGGTGATGAGATACACTTCTTTACATCTAGAACCGAAGATATGCGAGAAGTAACAGAGACTTGGTTAAAGAAAAATGATTTTAAATACCACACTCTAATAATGAATAAACCTAGAATTAAAGACGGTGAAGTTTATTACTGGATAGACAATAAACCAGTTAAGGCTGTAACACACAAAGGTCGATGGACGGAGTTAGTAAAGAAAAATATGGAAATAGAAGATTTTGCTACACAAGCAGACTTTGATAAGTATAAAGATATTGAAGGTGGTGAATAGTGTTTGAATCTTAAGATATGAAATTTGGAATATGGCTAATATTACTATTAACATTAAGTTTAAACCTTAACGCTCAATGCATCTTAGATGATAACGTTACAGTGGATATACCACCTGCAGGAGGGATTTATCAACCCGGCCAAACTATAACATTTACTTATACTATAAACACTTACCAAGGATTATCAATTAATTGGCTCCATGGAATTGTACCAATATTGGGACCTGGGTGGGATTTAACATCATTAGCACCAGTAGGATTACCAACAAACGTAACTAACACTGGTGTGTGGTTATGGGCAACAAATATCACTTCATCAGCAACAGGATTTATAGTCCCAGGCCCAGGGTGGTTTTATGATACCCCAAGTGGAGGTCCACCTTTAGATGGAAACCCAGGTAATAATTATGGAGATGGTTTAACAGGACCATGGACCTTCCAATGGACTGTTACAGTAGGTGATTGTCCTCCAGGTAATAATGGTGATGATTTATCTGTTGTTATAGAAAATTATGCTGATGGTGAAACAGGTAGTTGGGTTAACTATGATTGCCAATTTGACCCAAATGAAATATTTAACGCAACATTAGAATGTTGCCCACCGATAATAACAGGACCAATTACACATAACTAGATATTTATAATAAAACATACCAATGAAAAAAATTACAATTATATTATTTTTAAGTTTAAGTTCATTATTAAGTTATTCCCAAAATATCCCATGTCCCGATTTTGTATGTGAATCAGATATAAATCTCACATCATATACTGTACCTAATTCTGTGGGTTCTACTTATGCTTGGGTTGTAACTGGTGGAATTATTGCAATGGGGCAAGGTACCAATACTATACAAGTAGATTGGTCCGCTGTTTTTCCTGGTAATTATACTGTTGAGGTATTAGAAACCGATATTAATGGGTGTGTAGGTAATAATGTATTATGTGATGTGACAGTAAATCCATCTCCAACTACAGGGCCTATAACACATGATTAAATATTTAGTTATTTTATTATTAGCTTGTAATACGTTACAAGCACAATATTTTCATCAAATACCTTTATGTTATGATGGTATAAAACCAGTACGTTATAATGTACCTTATAATTCACAATACCAATATGATTACCAAGTCACTAACGGTACTGTTGTAAATTATAATAATGGTAATGTATTAGTAGATTGGAATGATAGCCCAGGTTCAGGTCAATTAACTATAACAGTAACAAATGATTTAAATTGTGGTAGTAATATTAATTTGATAATGGAAACATTACCTTGTAATTTAACTACTATATATACTCCCAACGCCTTCACACCAAATAATAATGGAAAGAATGATTCCTTTAAAGTTAAAGGCACTAATTTAAGATATTTTGAATTAACAATTTATGATAGATGGGGTACAGAATTATTTTTTACACGTAACATCAATCATGGATGGAATGGTAAACATAAAGGTCGTAAATGCCCTCAAGCTATATATGCTTATAAAATAAAATATCAGGATAATCAAAACTACTATCATACACTAGTAGGTAAAGTAAGCTTAGTAAAATAAATATGTTAGAAAAAGACAAAAAAGTTATATATTTCTGTATTGATGGGTCACTTATATCCCACCCACACTTCGTGATGAGTGGGATTTACGCTCCGTCATTTAAAATTGTAGTATCCATTAATTAGATAGTGGTATTTTTATTGTTGGGTGAGTTTCATATTCTCTGATTTGGAAATCAGACTTTGAACAACTATTCACAAAATCATCAATCGTACCATCAAAGTTAATGTTATTACTAATCTCTAATTTAGGTAATGGATATGGTTCTCTAGTTAACTGTTCTTTAATACCGTCAATTTGATTTTTATAAATGTGACAGTCACCCATATTACCAATTAACTCATCAGGCACCATATTAACCATCTTACCTATGATTTCTAATAATAAAGCGTATGATGCAATATTAAACGGAAGACCTAATGGTGTATCTACTGAACGTTGATTCCACATTAAAGAGATTGCTCTTTTGGGAATACCGATTTTATCAAAATCTTTATTTGTTTTATTTCGTTTTAAACCTTTGTAATGAGTTTCATAGTTTACACCTCTTTCTTCTAAACTCAATTCTCTAGTCCAAACTTGAAATCCATAATGGCAAGGTGGAAGCGTCATATGTGGAAGATACGATGGGTTCCAAGCTGATACTAGTAGCCTACGTGAATCTGGATTATCTTTTAATTGTTTAATCAATTCAGATATTTGGTCTATTTTTACACCAGTATCTTCATCCCAGTCTCTCCAAATTTTACCGTAGATTGGACCTAAATTTCCAAATCTATCGCTAAATTCTTTATCATTTTTTATTCTATCAATAAATTCTTCTTTTGTATAATAAGGTCCAATGTATTGTGAATCTCTGTTTTTTAAATATGCTTGATAACAATCACCATCCCAAATATGACAATCATTATCAACAAGGTATTTAATGTTTGTATCTCCTTTTAAAAACCACAATAATTCAGTTACAATACCTTTGAAATACATTTTCTTGGTTGTTAGTAGTGGAAATTTACCATCTTTAAATTTGTATCTAATAGACCTACCAAATACAGAAATGGTTTGTCCGTTACGAGTATTCTTTTCTACCCCATTTTCAAGAATATCTCTTAATAAATTTTGATAATCTAAGTCTAATTGATTCATTTTATTATATTAATTTAACTTTCTTATTCTTTAATTCATCATGAATAAATTCCACCAATTCATCCATTCCATATTCATCCAAGAACTCATCCCAATCCATAGTACTATATGTTTGATAAACAGTTTCTCTCGCATAATCCCACTGGTCCTGGTAAGTTTCTAAATCTCTGGTGTCCATAAAACTATCAAAAGAATCAGTGTCTATAAATTCCTCAACATCCCCATCTTCATCATATTTTACAATAATAATTTCATCATAATCATCATAATATTGTACATCGTATAAGGCTTTTTCATATTCAATAGCGTCCTCTTTTTCAATAGATGAAATATTTTTTTCTACAAATTGTTTAAACTGGTCGAATTTTGATTTTTCCATAATAATATAAGAATAATAATTAATAGGTTAAGTATCAAGAGTTAGATATTTATAATATAATGAAAAACGGTTTATTAAACATATTAAAAGAATCCATTAATGAGGGGGGTGTAAAGAAAGACCTTTATCGTAATTTAAAATTAGCTAAACGCAATGAATTTTACGAAGAACACGGGGACTTCAAGAACCAAGAAGGTTATGACCGAGCAGTACAAAATAAAAAAAACCACTTAGAAGAGAGTTTTAAAATACGACTAAGAGCATATTTCAATTATCTCCAAACTTTAGGTAATGACATAGAGGTATTGAAGACCACGTTAGAAGAAAAAGGAGAGAATAGTGTACAGGGTAGTGTTAACCACGATGAGAGTGCTAGAATATATAGGACAGTCTTAGGGGGTTTAAAATTAGTAGGTTTAGACATTAATGTAAGAGATAGGAGTAATGTGGGTATTATGGAGAAAATTTATACTTTATTGGTTAACTATTTCCATAATGGTGGCATCAGTAGAGATTTTAGAAAAGGCCCCATAGAATTGGTACCCGCTAAGGCTTGGATGATAGATGTAGACTATGCTGAAGATGTGGTTGAATACGGAACTTCTTATGGTTTGGTATTTGGTTCTGATAAAGAAAAAGCACAAGAAGTAATTTTAGATAACCCTTGGTGGTTTGAACAAGACCGTGAAACCCATGACCATGATTATGTGGGTGACTATAAAGACAAAGAAATAAGTAAGGTAGAACCAAAGGAATATACATTAAAACCTCAAGATTTTGGATTATGAAAAATAATATAGATACAAACGAACAATTTAAGAAAATAAAAAAATTAATGTTGGAGTCTGAAGGTAGTCCTGAGGAGAACGACTTTATTGACGGAGTTAGAGAAATTTTAAAGAAACAAAAAGAAAATAAGGATGAGAATGCTTATTATGATGACTTTCAACACCTCTTTAAAAAATTTGGTATATCTTTCCATTAAATTTGATTTTTCCTATATTTGTGTTATATTTTTTTTATTAAAATAAACTTTTATTAAAAGAAACACAAATGGAAATGATTAAAAAAGTACTTTATGCTGGCATAGGACTAGCTGAAGAAACCAAAAGTAAATTTTCTGAAGAATTCAATGACCTTGTAGAAAAAGGAAAAGAAGTAGAGGGCAATACATCTCACTTAGTCGAAGATTTTATTAAATCTTTAGAAGAGTCTAAGACAGAAGTAAGTACCAAATACAATACTTCTATTGAAAAATTAGAAAACTTCATCTCTACACTCAAAGTCTCAGACCTTGAAAAAGAAACTGATGAAGTTAAGTAAAGAAAATAAAAAAATCCTGGGGGTCTGTGGGGGTATTGCGGATAAATTAAATGCAGACCCAGGACTCACAAGATTTTTATTTATATTATTGTTTCTATACCCTGGAACACCAGGGATATTAATCTATTTAATATTTTGGTTAATAATGGAAAAAAATTAAAAACCACTATATCACTACCCTTCTTTTCTATGGTAAATAAATCACCCTACCAAGGCCGTTTTAACCCATCATCTGGTATGTGCAATATGAGAATTGTGCACCACATCTAACATTTAAAGGTATTTGCTTGACTCCTCTGACTATTGTCTTTACTTTTAACAAAAATACATAAAATGACAAAACAAAATAATAAATTCGATAGGAGGCGTGCTTTAGAATGTAAACTTATAGGGCCTAGTAAGACCCATAAAGGTTACTACAAATACGATATAACTATAGGGGAGAGAGATGGTTCCATACATAAAGAACCAGCGTACGGTAAAGACATGCAAGACGCTATCTCTAGATTAATTAATAAAGAAATAACGAATAAAGTAGAAAAAACACTCGCCAACACCAACTCCATAATTTTTATTCTGCTGTGGGTGGTCATAATGGGTTCAACCGCGGTAATAACCACCACACATAATTCTCCGATATTCATCTTATTTTCTTTCGCAGGCCTTTTGCTCTTATCACTACTTTCGTTTATCTGGTATAAGTATTTAGATAAGGGGTAATTTTTTCTTCCCTGGTGTTCAGATTTTACAAAAAATCCTACATCTATTATGACAGTATGAATTATATAAAATATTAAAAAAGCAAATTGCTTTTTTAATATTAGAAAATACCCATATAATTTCTTACATTATCTACCATTTAGGGATATTTATAATAGATGGAAAAAGAAATTCGTAATCATCTAAGGGAATATTGGGACCAACAACCAGATAAATGGGGACTATTAGAAATGGATGTCCGTACTCTTACGGATAAAATAATAGAACGTCATAAAGATAATTGGGGCGGGGACCAATACGCTATTATTGACGCGATACAACAAGTATTTGAAGGTATGTTCGAAAAAGTACCAATCAATGAAGCGGTAGAATCATTTGAGGGGCAAACAGAAAAAACTACAGATTCACTCAATACTCTTGTGGGGCATCAGTACTACCGGAGTTGGGGAGAGACCGGAAAAGGGTATGTTGGTGAAAAAATGTCAAAGGACCTATTTTTTAAAGTTGTTAAGGCCCTAGTAAATAACAACTCTTACTCGAAAATAGAAAGTACAGAGTTGGATGCGTTCTACATATCTCAGATTCTAAACCCAACTCTTAAATTATTTGGCTTGGGTGGTAACGAATTATCTTATTCGGTAGATGGCCTAGCTATTAGACTTTTTATGGCAATAAAAAATCCTAAAAATTATGAGGGGATAGAGAGGGGTACAATTACAAATGCGGATGAATTATACATACCTGAAAGAAAAACTTTTAAGGTACTTATGGAACAAGGAGAAACAGAGTATATAAATTACACATACACGGTAACTGTTGAGGGTTATGGCCGAGAGCTGGTTGAAAGCCTAATATATAATGATGAAGACGGAGAGTATAATTGGTACGACTGGGAAAATAGTGACGAATTTAGTAAGGTTACTGACGGTGAAAGTGAAAATAAAGAAGTAATGAGTGTAACTGAAGAATAAAAAGTTAAAAGTATTTATGTAATATGAAAAGAAAAGTCACAAATAAGGGAATACGAAAGGCCATTAGAGAGGTAATTCAGGAAACTCAAATAGAGACCAACCATCCCATGGTGGAACAGGGTGAAATGTCTGACACCTATAGTAGGGCATCATTTAAACCTACACCTAGGGAAACAGAAATTAGTGGGGTCTTTGGTAGGTATTCTGAGGATATACCCCCTTCGGTTATAAGGTATATTAGGAAAAACCCCAAGTCTATCATTAAAAATCTATACGATGTTTATGAGGAAAAAATTTATGATTATATTCCAACTAAACCAGAACAGTAAAATTATTAAAGGGGTTCATTATTGAAGTAAGTGGAGCTCAGTGACGACCCAATCACAATTAAGGTGGTGGAAATGAATTGGGTTATTTAAACAATCCCATTGCTTTGTAAACCTCAAATGCTGAAACTGGACTATTACCCCCTATTGACCAATAATCTAAATCTTGTGGGTGAACATTATATTGTTTGTAGTCGTATATAGAAGCTCTAACACCATTGTCGAATTTAATGTCCCACTCAACTTGTGTTTTACCGTCTCCAGCCCCTTGGTCCCGGGTTGGT